>Ga0082212_10010199_pt1 | contig 12053 bp, 12 predicted proteins | sample TergutNt197P3_FD_71548 | JGI IMG/M metagenome (GOLD analysis project Ga0082212, IMG submission 71548) | Neocapritermes taracua P3 segment gut microbial communities from Petit-Saut dam, French Guiana - Nt197 P3 | ecosystem: Host-associated > Arthropoda: Insects > Digestive system > Gut ... | reverse complement strand
ATAAATAAGCGGAGATTTAAAACTCTGCGCAAATAAAAATAAAAATAATGCGGGAAGGGGTTTTATATTTCTTCCCGCTGCTGAAAGGAAAAAATAAAAATGGATAATACAAATAATAACGGCATTAACGTCACACAAAAGGTTCGCATTTATCAAATTAACTCTATAGATTCCGAATATATTTTCAAAGATTACGCTTATGTCAAAAAACAAGGACGTTCTGGGCCGCCTGCCGAATTATATAGAATCGTGTTCGATGGTCAGCTTGCGGCAGATAATTTTGAGGATATTCAATATTGAACATCCTGCCGGTTATAAAGGCAGATCATTATCTGTCTCAGATATCGTTGAGCTTTACGACGATAAAAACAGTAACTTTTTCTATTGTAATACGAATGGATATAAAAAGATTCAGTTCAAGCCGGTCAAATATCAGTATATGCTCATAACAATTAATGAAAGGGATGTAATGAATATCCAGATATTCCCGAACATTATGGAAGCCCAGAACAGAATGGAAAGCGAAGTGGTTGAAAAATTATACGGTTCATTCGATAATTATGATGAAGATGACGATTATGGAATTAACGAAACATCGGCATGGTCTAATCCAGGTTCAAACTGGGACTGGACTATTATCGAACTTTCATATGATAAAAATTTAAAAATTACAACGGATTTTATCAGTCGATAGGAGGTTTTTTATGATAACAAGAATGGAAATAACGTATAGGTCCGAAAATCTCTGTAACATCGAACCGAAAATTTTTACTACCGGCGGATATTCAATAAAAAAAGAGGGTCAAGAAATTAATTTTGATTTTGAAGATATGACAGCAAATTTCTTTTTTGAAAATGGATATTTATATATTGAATCAACGCAAAAAAATATAGGTGAAACCGTTTCAGAAGGTATTAGCCCGGATGAATTGGGTAACATATTACGCTCTGTAAAGAAAGAAGACTTTACAGAAATATATTATGAATGTTATGCCGACCGGGAAGAACAAAATTTAATTAAGTTAATACCCGAAAACATCGTATTTTATGCTTTTGATTAAACTGGCAATATGACGCAAATCGAAGTTATAGGTACAGCATTTATAAATATAGATAAATAAAACACACGGGTATTGTGGGTTATATTATTTAATATAACCCGGCATTGCCTATAAAAAGAAAAGGAATCATTATGGAAAAGAATAATATTTTAAAAAGCGTTACCGTTTACAATTATATCGAATTGGAAATTTGTAAACTGAATGATATTCTTAAAGAAGCAGGCTACTCGGAAGCGAAAGCCTTATACAGAAACGAAGAAAAATCGGAAAATTGTAAATTCAGTTGTGTCGTGGAAAACGGCACTACGCCATTTTATATAACGCTTGGAAAAGCGATGGGTATAAAAATAAAAGATATATCTTGGGTTTGCGATGATGTTGTCAGCATTGTTTTTCTTCAAAAATATAAAAATAATTTGAATTAGAGGTGAAATCTATGCCAATCCAACAAAAACGACCGCTGACCAGCATCGTATCCTACCCGGAACGCGGTGACGGCGGCAATAACAAATACCGGGGAAACTGTTCCCCTGAAATAATAAAAGACCTTATTTCCCATTTCAATCTGAAAGAAATAAACGACTATATGTGCGGATCGGGGACAACACGCGACGCGGCAAACGAAATGGGTATCAGAAGCAATATTTACGACTTGCACAGTGGGTTTGATTTATTAAACCACGATATACCTGAACGGTCAAACTTCACGTTCTGGCACCCGCCGTATATGGATATTATCCAATATTCGGACGTTATGTACAGCGCGGCTAAAGTCCAGCAAAAATACGGATATGATCCCCGTCAATCCGATTTATCCCGCATACCGACATGGGAAGAATTCGTCAAAGCCATGAATTATTGCATGATGAAGCAATTCTGCGCTCTTGAAAAAGGCGGACGCATGGCGGTACTGGTCGGGGACATCAAAAAGAAGAGCAAGCTCTACAGCATGATTTTCGAGCTTGTAAAACCCGGTACGCTGGAGAATGTCATTATAAAAGCACAGCATAACTGCTTTTCCGACAACACGCAATACAGCGGGAAATTTATCCCTATCGTCCACGAATACCTGTTATTGCTCCGAAAAGATAATACGCTGTTCTATCAAATGCTTCAAACACGAAAATACGAAGCCGATATACGCGATATACAAGGAGCAACCTGGCGGGATATTGTCGCGGATGCTATGGAGGATCTTCATGGCGCGGTGGAACTGGAACGCATATATCAAAAAGTAGGGGAACACCGCCGAACATCGACGCAGCCATACTGGAAAGAAAAAGGCGCGACAAGGTAAGTCGCTGAGCGTAGTGATACAAAGGTATCTGGTTTAGTCGTTGAAACCATTCCCATCCGAAGGTGCAGTCGTAGTAATATGGCTGTGCGTTGCAAGAGGAAAAGCCTAATTGATCCCGAACGTTAAGGGTTCACGGGCGAGGGAAAGAGCAGAAGGTCTAACAAAATGAATTCTCGTAATCATCGTGATTCCAAAATGAAGGTAACGTTGAAAAACTTCATAAATGGGTAAGAAAAACTGAATCTTTTTGCAGTTGTGTAACGACCTGCAAACCCATCGGTGTAAAGAGAGAGGTCGAACCTGCTCGTATCTACAAACAGCGGAACTTGGTAAGCCCCGTATATTCCGAAAAATCGGTAGGATAACCGCAAGGAAATTACAATATATGTGGGGTAAAGGATGACGGAGAAAGCGAATGCCAACAGTACGAAAGTACAGAGGAAAACATAGAAATGTGTATAACTCGTTGGATAGTGGCTAATGCCATATTCCGAAAGGAAGCTAAATTCCGTTTGGTCATCAACACAAAGAAAGCTAAAAGAAGTAACTTGATAAAAGGAGGAATCAGTTATGAAATACACGAAAACAAAAGTGTCGGCGGTTTCTCCACGTATAAACTGGAACTCCATAAGTTGGAAAGCAGTTATGGAATATGTGAAGAAACTTCGACAGAGAATCTTTCGTGCCGAACAGTTAGGACAGCACAGAAAAGTCAGAAAACTTCAAAGATTAATGATTAGAAGCAAATCAAATTTACTATTAAGCATACGCAAAGTAACACAGGAAAACAAAGGAAAGCGAACGGCAGGGGTAGACGGTTATACGGCTCTTACGCCAACAGACAGAGAAAAGTTATATGAACAAATGAAAACATATAATCTTAAATCTGTCAAAGTGAAACCAGTCCGTAGAACGTATATCAAGAAGAAAAACGGCAAACTCCGCCCGTTGGGAATACCGATAATACGTGATCGCATATATCAAAATATTGTAAAAAACGCATTAGAACCGCAATGGGAAACAAAATTTGAACCTAATTCGTATGGATTCAGACCCAAGAGAAGCACACATGACGCTATAGCAAACTTGTTTCGAAAATTATCCTGTAAAACCAAAAGAAAGTGGATATTTGAAGGCGACTTCAAAGGATGCTTCGATAATCTCAGCCATGAACATATACTCGCAAAAATAAAATCATTTCCTAATAAAAGATTGATAGAGAAATGGCTTAAAGCAGGGTATATAGACAATAACACATTTCATGAAACAGAAATGGGAACTCCGCAAGGCGGCGTAATTTCGCCGTTATTGGCAAACATAGCTTTACATGGAATGGAAAAAGAATTGGGAGTACAATATCAATACAAAAAATCAGAAGCCAGACACACACTAAGCCCCAAATCAATAGGAATAGTAAGATACGCTGATGATTTTGTCATAATTTGCCATACGCAAGAACAAGCTAATTCTATGTATGAAAAAATGACAGATTACTTGAATAAACGACAATTAAGTTTATCAATTGAAAAAACGAAAGTAACACATATAGAAGATGGCTTTGACTTTTTAGGATTTAATATCAGGCAATACCAGAAAAATAAAAATAATATATTGCTGATAAAACCATCGAATAATAGCGTTAAAAAAGCAAAAGCTTCAATCAAAGATGTATTTACAAAGAAAAAAGGTAGACCGATTGGAGAACTCATAATGGAACTGAATCCAATAATCAGAGGAACAGGCTATTATTGGAATAAAGTGGTATCTAAAAGAATTTTTAGTGATATGGATAATTATATCTGGAAAAAGACAGTTAAATTTATACGCCAATTACACCCGAAAAAGAAATGGAACTGGAAAGTAGAAAGATATTTTAAACCTGACCACAATGGCATAAGCCAAAATAAATGGATACTGACAGACCCGAATGACAACAAAAATCAAATTACGTTTATGTCATGGATACCGATAGAAAGATATACGATGGTGATATATAACAGTTCCCCAGACAATCCGAAATTAAAACAATATTTTGAACAACGCGATGAAAAAGAATTTAACGCAAACAATGTGTTATACAAGCAAAAAATCGCAAAATCGCAAAAATACAAATGCAGAATATGCAAACAATCATTAATCGGTGAGGAAAAATTGGAAATTAACCACATTGTACCTGAAATAATTGGCGGTAAATCTCATTATTATAATCTTGAATTACTACACACCAGTTGCCATATACAACATCATAAATTACTTGAATATTATGGTGGCGGAAAACAATACAACAAAGTAAAAAAATTTTTCAAGAAACATGGAGTAGACCCGTCAACAAAAGAGGGCACAAATCTTATGAAGAAATCATTTAAAAAATTTACCTATACTGTTACGGAATAAAAAGATGGCTTGAGCCGTATGTGCTGAAAGGTACAAGTACGGTTCTTAGGGGGGAAAGAGGTCGTAAGACCTCTGACCTACCCGACTGCGGCAAACGCTTCAGTATCATAAGAATTTGTTTACCAGCCCAAAACGCGGGGTATGGTCGCTTTTGAAATATGCGTCGTAAATAATAAAAAATATAATTTTATAAAAAGATTTAGGAGAACAATAATGAACATAAATAAAAAAACGGTATTATTATTTCAAGATAATGGCAGCGATGATTTTTTCGACCTTGAAAGCAGATTGACTGCTTTGCTTTTTGATAAAGACATGATTGAAAAAGCAAACAAAATTATCTATGAAGAAGATGAAGATTGGGCGCTTATAAACAACTTTGAAACAATGGAAGAAATAAAAGAAACCTTGGATAAAAACGGAATCGAATATGAAGAAATAGATATGAGTTTCGTTGATTATAACAACGAAAAGGAGGGTTAAACATGCAGGTTTTAATGGAAATAAACCATTGGGCTAACCGGTGCGGATATTTTTTTAATGCGTATCTTGAAAAAGATATTTCAATGAACAACGGATATAACTGCCGGCATCCCGAATGCGACCATATTGAACAAGGTGTTGGCGGCTGCCACGCCGGGGCTTGTCCGTTTGGTTTTGAAGCCGATGAAGAAGACTGTATAAATTTCGGTTTGGAATACGAAGAATCAAATTTTATCATCGTTGATATACCGGAAGAAGATTATATTGAAAATATTATGTGGATACGAAAAATAACTCCTGAAAGGGAAAGCGAATCTAAAATAAACATCGAAATATTTGTTGACTCAAACGAAGACTTACATAAATTTAAAACAGATATTTATAAAGGATTAGACAATACTTTAACCATAATATCCAACGATAAAACCAAGTATGAGTTATACGCCGAATACGGGATACTTAACATGTATAAGAGTGAAAAAAACGACAACGGAGAATTTGAAACAACGGACAAATTTCATGCTTATGAGTATATGGATGAAATGGAAGATTTAGAAACGTTTGTTCAAAAATTAATTAAATTATTTTTATAAAAAAGTGAGATAAACAACGAAAAAAATATGGGTATGAACCAAACCGACAAAAATCAATAATTTTAATGTAAACCGGATTGCATATATAAGCAGTCCGGTTTTGCTTTTTATGAAAAAGAAATTTTAACAAATAAAACAATTTTCTATATTTTTTATCGTGTATAATTATATTTGGGTGTATAGATTATTGTTACCTGTTTAAAACCGTGAATGGTTAGTATTTTGTCAACAACTATTTTATACTATTTTTCTCATGTTTTTATGGTTATAAAAAATTAATTTTATATTATATGAGGCAGTAATTACCAGATGATTAAATATTATGATAATAATAAAGACGATATTTCAGAAGAACAATTAAAAGGATTTTTCGTTGGCTGGAAAAACCCGCTGACTGCCGGGCAGCACCGTAAACTCTTATATGGAAGCACATATTTTGTTATTGCGGTTGACAATGAAACGAATCAAGCAGTCGGTTTCATCACGGCATTAAGCGACGGAGTAAATTCAGGGTTTATTCCGCTGCTTGAAGTTCTGCCCGATTATCAGGGCAAAGGGATCGGAACAAAATTAATGGAAGAAATATTACTAAGATTGAATGAAATCCCCAATATTGATCTGACATGCGATATAGAATTGCAACCGTTTTACGAGCGGTTCAAAATGCTCAAATCAACCGGCATGGTGTTAAGAAAATATTTAAATACATAACGATGAAATATAGCATAATAAAGGTATAATAAAAATGAACTATCGAATAGCAGTTTGTGACGATGAACCGGAGCATATTGAAAATATACGCAATGTTTTGCCGGATCTGGAAATGGATATATACACAAACCCCAATTTACTCTTTGAAACTGTAAAAAATGGCAAAGAATATGACGTCATATTTCTCGACGTCATAATGCCCGGTTTTGACGGAATATCCCTCGCACGCGAACTCCGCGAAATTAGCGATGACGTGATTATCGTTTTTATCACGAGTAAAATAGAATTTATACAGAACGGCTATGAAGTAAAGGCGTTCCGCTATTTACTGAAAGACCAAATATCCCGCGGGCTGAAAAAAGTGTGGAGCGATATAGAAACCGAACTTTCCGTGAAAAAAGACGAATATTTCGTTTATGAATTTGAACGTCAGACCTGCCGCCGCAGTTATCGTGAAATTTTATATTTCGAGAGCAGCTTGCGCCGCGTGATTCTTCATACGAAAAACAACGCGGACATATTTTACGGGAAACTTGACGATATAGAAAAATTATCGCCGCTGTTTGTCCGTATTCACAAGAGTTTTCTTGTAAACAAAAAGCACATACGACGTATATCTGCGGACACGGTTATTCTGTCTAATGGCGATGTTTTACCTGTAAGCCGCAAATATTCGGCGAATTTAGGAGCGATTTATTGATGGTTGTTTTATTATGCAGTCTTATATTAGATATTGTTTTGCTTGTATTCATTACAATAAAAAGTAAAAGTTTATTGTTGCCGATTCGTTTTGCGGCTTTTTCAGTTATTATAAATTTATTCGCGTATTATATTGCAAACGGACTGAACGAATCATTCGGAATCAATATATTTTTCTATATAATTTGCGCAGTTGCGTCAAAGATATTTATTATATATACATTCAGCGCGTTCAGGCAAAACAATAAAACACAGAATCCGTTTGTGTATCTTATGGCGATTGCCGTTTCTCTTTGTGTTTGTTTTAGTATTACGCCGCTGCCCGGTATTATATGCGGTATTATTTTGCTCGCGTATTTACTTTACACGGAATATTCAAATAAAGATGAAATCATAAATGAACCGCCGTCGCAGTCAACGAGCGAAAATAGCCTATATATTAAAACTATCGAGGAAAATTACAGGAAATCGCGGGAATTATGGCATGATTTGAACAACCATATTTTATCAATGCGCTCGCTTGCAGAAAATAAAAGATATGATGAACTCGAAATTTATATAAATTCTTTATCCAAAAAAATCGCCGATAACGCATTTCCCGTCAAAAGCGGTAATATAATCCTCGACGCGCTTATTGCCGACAAATATCACAGGGCAAAAAAAGCAGATATATATGTGGAATTTGAATCTATTAATTATCAGAGCACGATAGACGCTGAAGATTTATGCGTTATTGTGGGCAATCTTTTCGATAACGCCATTGAAGAAAACCTGCGTTCACCAAATAATATTGATAACAATGGCAGAAATATCAGGTTATATATCTCGTCAATAGACAATTCGTTCATTATACGATTGAAAAACCCGTTATATCACGAATTGAATATAAAAAGCGGATTGCCGTCCACAATAAAGCCCGACGCCGTTCATCACGGCATGGGGCTTAAAAATGTTCGCCGCGTATGCGATAAATATAACGGCGAATTGCTCTGGACGAACGAAAACGGGATTTTTGAAATCGTTGCGCGGTTAGTTATTACATAGAATGGGTCAATTCTTACATCGGCGAAAAATGCGGCAAATTATATGATATAATCCTTTTCGGAGGTGAATTTTTATATGAATAATTCGCAAAATGCAGAAGATAAACGCAAACATATAATTTCAAACAGTATATTTGCCGTAAAAACAATATTCCGGTACGCGCCTGTCGTATCGACAATATATACGATTACGGCTCTGACTGCGGGATTCCTTACTCCGGTAAGTATATACTGCCTTGCAAGGTTGATTGACAGCGTTACGGCATATATTACAAACGGGGCAGATATTATTCAAGCGGCAGTATGGGGCGGGTTTTATGTTTTTTCGATGGGCGCCGTTCCGATATTTTGGCTCATACAGCCTAAAATGGGTAGATATATGAACCGGAACTTGAGAAACACATTGCCGCTCGTCGTCATCAAAAAATTTACAGATATTGAATATTATAACTTTGAAGAACAGCATTTCAACGACATAGCGGCGCGGGTCGGAAACCGTCCGCAGCAATATATAATTTACAGCGCATATTTGAATATTCTTCTCATCATACAGGAATCAATAAAAATAATCGGCATACTCGGATTGTTTTTCGCGGCTTCTTTATGGATAGGTATAGGCGCAGCTCTGATAGGTATTCCCATAGTGATCCTCGACAGTTACGCCGCCGAAAAAAGCGCGCGTATGTCAAGGGACACTACAACAGACCAGCGCAGGGGCGAATATTTACAGGGGGTATTTTCAGACAAACATTCAGCTTATGAAGTAAAAATATTCAGGGCTAAAAATTATTTTCTTGATTTATGGCATGAAAATACAAGAAAATTAAACGTATGGTATAAAAAAACCACGAAAACAAATCTCTGGATTTCCACGGTGGTTTCATTATTGAAAATATCCTATACATCGTTCGCTGTGTTTACGCTTGTGTTCGGCTTTATTTCGGGGAATATAGGTCTTGGAACGCTTGTGTCGGTTATAAATGCGCTCGGAATGCTTTTTGGCATAATAAACGGATTATCAGGCTGTTATTCTTCATTGGCCGGGGGAACCGCTTATCAGGCAAAATCTTTCAAAGAATTAATGTCTGTTGAAGAACGAACAAAAAATGACAGCGTCGGTATCCCAGCAGACGCCGATATTGTTTTCGATAACGTGAGTTTCACATATCCAAAAACACAACGCGAAATTTTGCGTAATATCAGCTTCAAGATAAACAACCGCGAAAAAGCGGCAATCGTCGGCGTGAACGGTGCTGGGAAATCCACGATAATAAAATTACTTTGCGGACTTTACAAACCCGACAGCGGTCATATATATATTGGCGGAAAAGATATTAACACGCTCTCGCAGGACGATATTCGTCAGGCTGTTTCGGTAGTCTTTCAGGATTACGGCTGTTATCAGATGACATTGCGTGAAAATATCGCTTTCGGCGATTTATCTGCGATTAATGACGACGAACGGTTAAGCGAAGCGTTGAGGCGGGCGGGAGCGGACGAAGTATTGGAAAAAGGGCTTGACATACATTTAGGTCGATTATATGAGGACGGCATTGACGTTTCAAGAGGGCAATGGCAACGAATAGCTGTTGCGCGGGCATTTTTGTCACACTCGAATTTTGTAATTCTCGACGAGCCGACCGCATCGCTTGACCCAATAGCAGAGAGCCGTATGTACGGGGCTTTTCTGGATATATTGAACGAACGCGGCACGACTATTATTTCGCATCGGCTTGCTTCAGCTAAAATGGCGGACAAGATCATTGTTATCGAGGGCGGCGAAGTTTCCGCAGTCGGCAATCATATCGAATTAATGAAAGAGGGCGGGCTTTACGCCGTGATGTTCGAGGAACAGAGCAGTTGGTATCAGGAAGATTACACGGAAAACGGGGAGGTTTCGGCATGATAGGTAAAATAGGTAAAATGAAAGGACCAAACCCATTTGATGCTCAAAACCCAACCGCTAAAAAAACCAATCTGCGTTATCTGGGGCGGGTAATAAAAGATTTATTCAGGATTATGCCTGTTGAAATAACGATATTATTGTTTTTCAAAATCCTGAACGCTGTTGCGGCTGCGGCGCAGGTGTATATTACGGCGGCTCTTTTCGATACTGCCGGAAAGTTTTTTGAGGGAAAAGCGGAAGGAAATACGCTCCTGTTATGGTGCGGGGCGTTTGTCGGGATCATGGCTCTGCCGCAAATCATATCTATAATCGAACGTCCGATTGACGAATTGAAAGTAAACTGGAAACATCATACGTTGATAAACAAACTGCATTCACGCGTCGTATCTATGCCGTTGATCCGTTTTGAGGAACCGGAGTTCCACGACGAACTATGGCGTGCGAAAATGTGCGTATATAACAAAGGCCTGATAAATTATTTCAACGGATTTGCGGATTACCTGCCGAATATTTTCAGGCTTGCCGGGACAATAGGCGTTCTTGCGGCATTTAATATTAGTTTGGTTCCTCTTGCGGTCATAAGCGTTGTTCCCGCATTCATACAAAGATGGAGCTGGACAGTAATATCCCGTAATTTATATGAAAAATTGACTTATTTATTCCGCATACACGATTATCTGTGGGAGATTTTCACGGATAAAAATACCGTAAAAGAATTGCGGACAATGAACACGGAAAAGTATATTTCGGATAAATGGACGGCTGCGCGAGACGAACTCAACGACGAATATTTCCGAGTGGAGATGAAAGCGACAACGCGTGAGCTTTTTGTAACTGCGTTAAAATTATTCGGATTGTTTTTAAGCATCGGACTTTCTGTATTTTTTCTGACAAAAGATATAATCACGATTGGGCAGTTTGCGGCTTGTATTGCGGCGTTTATAATGTTGCAGGGCACGGCTTTCGGATTTATGAACATGATCGTATGGCAAAAAGAAGTATCAAAAACCGCCGGGGATTACTATGATTTTTTGGATAAATCCTCGGAAACGGACGGCGATGTGAAATATAACGGATTTAACGATAAAATAGAAGTGAAAAATCTTTCGTTCTCTTATCCTCAAAACGAAAATGATGTTTTGAAAAATGTATCGTTCACGATAAATAAAGGTGAGCGCGTTATTATCGTCGGCGAAAACGGTTCGGGAAAAACCACGCTATCGAAAATCATAGCGGGAGTATATGAGCCGAATAACGGCGAAGTATTATATGATAACGAAAACATAAAAGATTTTGAACGCGAAAGTTTCTACCGCCAATTCTCTGTTATTTCGCAGGATTTTGTGAAATATCAGTTATCTTTGCGGGAGAACATAGGGATAAGTATGCCGAATCGGATACATGACGACGAAAGGCTAATGCGGAGCGCGGAAGCGGCGAATATCGAAAATATAGTCAAGCGTATCGGCGGGCTTGACACGCAGCTCGGACGCGAGTTTGACGGCGTTGAACTTTCCGGCGGCGAATGGCAGAAAGTGGCGATTGCGCGAGGGCTTAACAAGGATTGCGACATTATAATACTCGACGAACCGACAAGCGCACTTGACCCGCTGGTTGAATATGATATTCTGTCGAAATTTATCGGTATGACGGCGGGAAAAACGTCAATTATCATATCTCACCGCGTCGGGTTATGTAAATTGGCTGACCGAATTATAGTCATGAAAAACGGCGAAGCGGTTGAAACAGGCGCGCACAACGAATTGCTTGCTTTGAACGGCGAATACAGCCGTATTTGGAGCGAACAAGCGAAATGGTATGTATAATCAATCCGGAACGTCATATTTGAAAAATATTGATATTATT
>Ga0082212_10010198_pt1 | contig 12053 bp, 9 predicted proteins | sample TergutNt197P3_FD_71548 | JGI IMG/M metagenome (GOLD analysis project Ga0082212, IMG submission 71548) | Neocapritermes taracua P3 segment gut microbial communities from Petit-Saut dam, French Guiana - Nt197 P3 | ecosystem: Host-associated > Arthropoda: Insects > Digestive system > Gut ... | reverse complement strand
ACCCCTATGGAGATCTTTTGGGCAAGCGGCGCCTGCCTGATGATACGCACCCAGGTTTTTCATGAATTGGGGGGATTTGATGAGCGCTTTTTTGCCCATCAAGAGGAGATTGACCTCTGCTGGCGTGCAAAATTGACCGGACATCAGGTTTGGGTGGTTCCACAGTCGTGCGTATTCCACGTGGGCGGCGGCACCCTCCCCAATGATTCGCCCGGCAAACTCTACCTCAACCACCGCAACAATTTGTGGATGCTCCACAAAAACCTCCCCAAAAAGGGGCGATTTGGCACCCTTGTTTTGCGTATGTTGCTCGACTATTCCTCCGCCTTTATCTATCTGATTCAGGGAAAATTTTCCCTGTTTTCCTCCGTTTTCAGGGCGCACCGCCACTTTTGGAAGGGACGCAAAACCTCCGGGCACAATCTCGCGGAGTGCGCCACGCCTGAGGCAATCCGGTCGGTGCAAGCCGCCACATACAGCAAAAGCATTGTGTGGCACTTCTTTCTCCACAGGAAGAGGCTCACTTTTGAGCAATTGACGTTCCCCTAACTTTACCCATCCGGAAAAGTAGTGGGACTAAGCAAAATTTCTTGTGAAAAAGTATCGGTTATAAAAATATATCCTACCTTTGCTCCACAATCATAAAAAATCTTGTATGCCCACCATTTTTGCCGCATTAGGACTCCGTTTCCACTTCTTCACACATGATCATGAGCCTATTCATGTTCATGTTCAGAACTCCGATGGTAAAGCTAAATACGAAATTGAAAATGAAATATTGTTGATTTTCAATACAGGCATTAAAAACAAAGACCTAAGAATTGCTGAAAGCATTATCGAAGAAAACAAAGATGTCTTTATTGAAGAATGGAGAAGGGTTTTTGATAACAGGACAAAATGAACAGCGATATGAAAATTAAAAAACTATGGTTTGCCCATGAAAAGATTTTTATTCTTACCGATGACGGCAAGCAATTTTGGCAGTCATTGCTTTGGTATCCGCGTTTGCATAGCGCAACTTCGGCACAACGAATGAATTATCAATGCGACGAAGTTGGCATTCGATGGGAAGAGATTGACGAAGATATGTCTGTTGAAAGTTTTCTTTACGATAATCCTGAACCTCAAGGTGTTTCCAGATTATTTCTCACTCATCCGGAACTAAACGCATCTGCGGTCGCCCGACGTATGGGAATGCAGCAAAGTTTGTTGGCGTCCTATATAAGGGGAACAAAAAAACCATCCCCTCATCGTGAGGATGAGATTAAAAACGCCATAAGAGAAATTGGTAAGGAGTTGGCAACAATATAACGAGCCCCACAACCCTTTCGAATAAGCCTGTTTTTATGCACTACAACACATATAGCACCTGCTCCAACTTGACGCCCCGCGAACCCTTGATGAACACAACGTGTCCGTTAAGCGGATGTTCCAACAGATAACTTTTCAATGCGCCCACATCTGCAAAGCAGGCGCACAAGTCAGAAAAACAGGGGTCCGCATTTGGTTTTGAGAAGCACGAGTCGGTAACTTTTTGCGCCGCCGTCCCCAACTCAGCCCCAACCAAAAAGATTTTGTCAAGTTCGCCCCTCTGTTGCAGCCCCGCCACCCTTTCTACCAATACCCGGTGCTCCCGCTCCGATTCGGTGCCAAGTTCAAGCATATCGCCCAGAATCACCGCCTTAAACTCGACGGGAAGTTGTGCAAAGTTGTCCAATGCCGCCGCCATACTGGTGGGATTGGCGTTATAGGCATCCACAATCAACACGTTTCTCTCTGTTAACATCTGTTGAGAGCGGTTGTTGGAGGGTTTATATTGCCTGATTGCCTCTACTGCCAGAACAGGGTCAATTCCAAAATGCCCCCCCACGGCAAACGCTGCCAACACATTATCTGCATTATACGCGCCAATCAGTTGCGTTTTGATGGTTGGATAGCCCAAAACTTGAATCCGTAGGAACGGATGTTGCTCATCTACAGGCAAAATGGAGGCTTTTTGGTAATTCAATCCATACCAACACTTCTCTTTTTGCCCGTCTCTGTCACTTGCCATGCCGCACAACAGGGGGTTGTCGGCGTTCACAAAGAGCTGTTTGGCCGATTCGTAGAGCGCCCCTTTGGTCTGCATTACCCCCTCTAAAGAGCCAAATCCTTCTAAATGCGCTTTACCCACATTGGTGATCAATCCGTAATCGGGTTGGGCGATGGCGGCCAATGAGGCAATCTCTCCGGGGTGGTTGGCCCCCATTTCTACCACGGCCACCTGGGTGGTTTTATCCATACGCAACAACGTCAGGGGGACGCCAATATGGTTGTTCAGGTTGCCTTCTGTGGCGCACACCTTGTATTTGGCAGATAGTATTGCGGCAATCAACTCTTTGGTAGTAGTTTTTCCGTTGGTACCCGTCAAGGCCACTACCGGAATCTTTAACTCCCTGCGATGACGCGCCGCCAACTGTTGCAGGGCCTCCAACACATCGGACACCCAAATCATCCGATCGTGTTTGGCAAGTTCGGAACGGTCTACCACGGCGTAAGCGGCTCCCGATTCCAACGCTTTTTCTGCATAATCGTTCCCGTCAAAATTCTCCCCTTTGAGGGCAAAAAAGAGGTCGTCCACGCCCATGTTGCGGCTGTCGGTAGAAACCGATGGGTGTTTCAGAAACAATGAATACAAATCTTTCATGGCCGTTATTATGTACCCGTTGACCCAAATCCTCCGGCGCCCCGTTCCGTTTCATTTAACCGCTCCACCTGTTGCCAGGATACCCGCTCATGAGCCGCCACCACCATTTGGGCAATACGCTCTCCCGGATTAAGGGTAAACGGGGTATCCGATAAATTAACCAAAATCACTTTGATCTCTCCGCGGTAATCGGCGTCAATGGTGCCCGGAGTGTTGACCACCCCCACTCCATGCTTGGCGGCCAAGCCGCTTCGGGGACGAATTTGGGCTTCGTATCCCACCGGCAGTTCGATGAATAGTCCGGTAGGGACCAAACTGCGCTGCAAGGGGTGCAACATAATCGGATCGGGAATATGGGCATACAGATCCATGCCCGCCGCCCCGGACGTGGCATAATGCGGCAGCGGATAGGGCGAAGTGTTTACAATACGAACGTTCATACAGTATTTTGTGATAAATTAACCCTGCAAATCTAAAACTAAAGTTGGAAATTGCTACCTTTACCGTTCAAATATAAAGAATATGAACTCATCTATCCCCCTGGCATTGGTGGCCATAGGACTGTTGGTCTTTTTGGCGCACCTCTTTTCTTCGCTCTATAACAAGAAGATGGTGCCCGATGTCTTGTTGCTGATGATCGTTGGGCTAATCATTGGGCCTGCGCTTGGGGTGGTATCGCCCGGCGATTTTGGCTTTTTAGGGCCCGTTTTTACCTCTATTACCCTTGTTGTCATTCTCTTTGAAAGCGGAACCACCCTTTCGCTCTCCATGCTCAAATCGTCTTGGAAGAGCACCCTAAGCCTGACTTTTGTGGGCTTTTTGGGGGCGATGCTCATCATTACGGCCGTAGCGTTTTTACTCCTTGGTTTTACCTTATCGGGAGCCATCTCGCTGGGCGCCATACTCGGAGGCACCTCTTCTGCTGTGGTGATCCCACTCGTAAAACAACTGAACATAGGAGAAAATTCAAGAACCTCCCTGATACTCGAATCGGCCATTACAGACGTGCTCTGTATTGTGGTAACGCTTGCCTGCGTCCAATCGTTTCAAAGCGGCGACATAAGCGTATCCTCTATCTTTTGGTCGATTACCCTCTCTTTTGTGCTGGCAATCCTTATTGGCGTAGCGGCCGCCTTAATTTGGTCCAGGATTCTGGAGTTGATGCGTCAGATACAAAACTCAATCTTTACTACGCCCGCTTTTGTTTTTGTTGTTTTTGGCATTACAGAACTGCTTGGTTTTAACGGCGCCATTGCCGCATTATCTTTTGGGATTACCCTGGCCAACATGGATCTTTTTCCCCGTCATTTTCTACAAAAAATATTGGGAGGAGGGCACAAATTAAACGATACCGAGATTATATTCCTGCGTGAAATCACCTTTTTGCTCAAGACCTTTTTCTTTGTATACATTGGCTTGTCTATTGTTTTTGACGACCTCAAGTCGATCCTCATCGGCCTGATCATTACAGGGGCGCTCTACCTCATCAGGCTTTTTGTGGCTAAGATTGCTTCGCCCAAAGGGGCCAATACCTTTGACAAAGGGATCATCTCCATCATGGCGCCCAAGGGATTGGCGGCCGCCGTACTTGCCACCATTCCGGCACAGGCGGGGATGCCCGACGGCCTTATGATCAAAAACATTACCTATTCGGTGGTCTTTTTTTCGATACTCGTTACGTCGGTGTTGATATTTCTAAATAACAGACAGGGAGGCTTGCGGCGATTCTACGACTCCTTTTTTAAATAGGTGGATGGCGCCCCTCTTTCTACCCTCCAAACCAAAAAGAGATACCCCAGTATCAATACGGTATGTACCCCCAATTTTAAGAATAGGGGCATAGCGGGGAGGAGGAGGCTAACGGCCCAAATCGCCAATCCGGTTCCAAGATAGAGTCCGATGCGCTTCCACCGATAGGGTACCGGATAGTGTTTTTGCCCCAGCGCTATATTCAATCCTAAAATTACGGTATAACTGAGCAGATGCGCCCAGGCGGCTGCCGTATAGCCAAAGCGGGGCATAAAGAGGATATTTACAACAAGGGTAACCACTAATCCGGCGCAGGTGATGTAGAGGGCGTACGACGTTTTTTCCGAAAGTTTGTACCATATAGATATGTTAAAACTCATACCCAGCAACAGGTAGGCAAACAACATGATCGGCACTACCGTTATGCCCGCCCTAAAGGAGGGGCCAATAATCCATCCAATGAGGTCTATATAGAGCATTACGCCCAAAAAGATCAGTATACAAAAAGCGGTAAAGTAATTCAATACCTGGGCATAAAGCGCTCTGTTCTGTTGCTCTTTGGCTTGAGCAAAAAAGAAAGGCTCGGCGGCAAAACGAAACATTTGGATAAAGAGGGTCATGAGCACCGACAGTTTGACTCCGGCTTGAAAAATGCCCAAGTCGGATCGCCACACATGGCCTTGGGGGGTAAAAAAGCGGAAGAGTATACGGTCGCTAAAGTCGTTTAAAATACCGGGCAATCCGGCCAGCATCAGGGGTAACGCATAGATCAGCATCGACTTCCAAAGGCGCGGATAAAGGCGGAAACTCCCTTTTTTAAAGAGGCGGGGAATAAAAAGGAACAGGGATAATACGCAACTTAAAAAGATGGCAAACAACACATAACTAAAATCAGGAGTGGCCGATACAAAATGCCTCATAAAGAAATCGGGATGTTGTTGCAGATAGGCAGGCAGGAGAAAAAAGAGGAGTATGTTAAAGAGTAATTCGCCCGAAATTTTTATGGTTTTAAAGAGCGCAAATTGCAGGGCCTTATGTTCAAACCTCAATCGGGCAAACAAAATGGAGGTAAAATTATCCATAGCCAAAATAGCGCCCATATATACTACACAGTTTCCGTATCCGGCGTAGCCCAATCCACAGGCAAGGGGACGGGCAAAGATCAGGCACATACCCAATACAAACAGAGAGAGGGTCAGTACGGTGGTTAAGGCTGACGAAAAGACGTGGTCCGGCCGATCGTGTTTGTTGGCAAATCTAAAACAACCCGTCTCAAGCCCCATCGACAAGACTACCTGCAAAATGGCTATGTAGGCCATAAACTCCGTAACCGTTCCGTAATGGGCCGGAGAGAGCATACGGGTATAGAGGGGGACAAAGAAGAAGTTGAGCACTCGAGCCAACACAGTACTGAGTCCGTACACGGCCGTCTCTCCGGCTAACTGTTTGATGGGGTTGCGGTTCATCGCGACAATGCTTTTCGTTTAAATATCAGATAGCCAATGTTTAATTGGGTATAAAACTTATTGGTCTCTTTATCGTAAAAATTGGTCGAAAAACTTACCGGACCCACCGGCGATTGCCACACCAAAGCGGCCGAAGCCATCCAACTGTGGAGGGAGAAGGCTTGGGCATAAGATAAATTACCCGACTCATCCTGTACCGTCTTTTTGTAGGGCAAAAAATAGAATCCCGACAGATGCAAGGCAAGGCTCTGATTAAACTTGACCACCGGCATCAATCCGCCGCCCACATAACTCTCTGCCCGGTACTGATCCAACATCAGCGTCTTGCTGTGGGGCGTGGGCTGAAAAGCGGGCTGGGCCATCACCGTTGAGATGTAGTCCGACATAAAGGAGCCGCCGCCGATGGCAATGTCGGCTAACATACCCAGTGAAAAATGGTCTGAAATCGCGATGTACCGCTCGTCGTAGTAGCGGGCCGTAATCATCGACCGCGGTTTGTTGTCGGTACGGGCCGCCCTGGGAGATCGTGAACCGGGGGTAAAGGTCTCCCACCCCAAAATCAAACGAAAATTGATGAGGTGGTGATCTCCCTGCGTAGGATATTGCTTGTAATTCAAGGTATTTCTATCAATAGTCAGGAAAGGAGAGAGGTACCTTAGATCGGCCCGGTCATGCGTATCGTCCGAATTAAAATCGGTTACAGAAAAATATCGGAAAAAGTTTGCGCCAACATCGGCCCCCATTTTCATCACATAACTTCTGCGAAACGAGAGGGGGATCCCGCCGTTAATGGTAGCAAACACCTCATTTTCCTGCATATTGTTGGGATGAGAATCAGAATAAAAAAGTTCCTGCGCCCCGCTAAAGTAATCAAACCGATGGGCGGTAAGATTGACTTCGTAAAAGAAGAGGGGGCGCACCCCCAGATCCTGACGCCAATAGAGGCTTAAGCCGCTGTAGAGTCGTCCTGCCCAAAGATCTAAGGCCGTTTTAGCCAAGGTTGCGCCCAAAAGGCGGTATTCCAATCCCAAATACCCCTGATTGAGCGAAGAAGAGGATATGTTCCCGCCGATAGAAAGGCGTAAGGGAGTGGCATCGGTGGCCTTGATATGGACGTCAAACAGGGAATCGGGACGCATTTGGGCACGGGGATAAAAAGTATTGACCTGACCTGTAGCCAATACGCGGTAGTACCCATGCTTTAACTGATCAAAGTCAAAAGGTTGATTCCGATCCTGCCTAAGGGTGCGGTCAATAAACTGCCGCTGTTTGGGGCTGACGGCACCTTCGACTTGTACTTCTTTAAAAACTAAGGGAGGATCATTGGATCTAAAATCAGTTCGTTTACGGGCAAGTTCCCGGGGATCCGTTCGCCTGCTAATTCTTTGCTTGAGTCCTTCTATATGGGTCAGCGCCGTTTCGTATCCTTTGGCAACAATCTCGTCCACTCTATGAAAATCGAGCAGGGCGTATTTGGTATAGTCCGCACTGATCAGGATGCCTTGCTCTTCCGAAATGTCGTAGTCGGATTTAAACATGATTAAATTTCCTATTTGCTTTACCACATCCTCTTCGGATGGAATTTTAGCATTCTCAAGGCATTGCACCCCAATAAGCAGGTCTGGGTTAAAATCCGATTCCATCACATCTCGGGGAAAATTATCGTAAATGCCTCCGTCAAACATCAATACCGAATCGATCATAATCGGCTTAAAAACTAAAGGGAAGGTCATGGAGGCCCTGATTGCGGCGCCCAAATCGCCCGACCGCGCTATGTAGGACTTTTTGTGCACGATATCGGAGGATACACAGCGAAAAGGAACCATCAACCGGTCAAAATCGTACTCCGCACGGGCGCTTGCCTGAGCAAAAAGTTGAATTACGGCAAGATCCATTGGATAGGGAGGCACCAAACTGACGGGTAAATTTATTTTAAGTCCTTTATCTTCTGCTTTATCACTCCGTCCAAAATAAAAACTGAACATATCGGGAGTGGGTTCGCGGCGGTAGACGTAGGTAGCGTAACCATGTTCGTCCAAGCCTCGGTACCATGAATTAAAATCATCGGAATGAATGAGTTCTACCATTTCGTCCGGCGTATAACCAATGGCGTACAAACCGGCAATGATGGCTCCGATAGAAGCGCCCGCTACATAGTCGATGGGAATATTGTTCTCTTCCAGCGCTTTAATCACTCCAATATGAGATAATCCCTTGGCCCCGCCCCCGCCCAACACCAGACCTACCGACTGCCCGCTTAGTTTTGAGCCCAATAAAAGAAATCCCAACAGGATGTAAGCCGCACGCTTGCTCATACAGTTTTTAGAAATTTGTGTATATTTGAACTTTATTTTGAACGCCAAATATAGTTAATTCTTTACATTATGAAACTTATCTCCTGCCTTATCATCAGCACGCTGCTTGCTGCCTCCTGTGGCAACCAGGCATCAAAAAAAGAAAATGCCCAAACCGCCCCGGAACCTGCCGGCCCCCTCTTTGAAATGGCCGACCTGCCCCAAGAGCCCCTTTTTGACATCGAAACCACCCACGGTACCATGCGCATCAAACTCTTCAAAGAAACGCCCGGCCACCGCGACAATTTTGCAAAATTAGTTGCCGACCGCTACTACGATGGGATTCTCTTCCACCGGGTGAGAAAAGGATTTATGATTCAGGCCGGAGAAACGGGAGAAGAACCCACCAGCGCTCAATTGAAATATGGAGAAAAAGGGGTGGATTACACCATTCCGGCAGAGATCCTGCCCATCTTTTCCCATAAACGGGGCGCTCTTGCCGCTGCACGCACCAACAACCCCGAAAAGGCCTCTTCCGGCTCACAATTCTACATTGTCCATACCGATGATGGCGCCACGCATTTGAACGGGGAATATACCGTTTATGGAGAGGTTATCGACGGTTTTGAGGTTATTGACCTTATTGCCAATGTCCCCACCACCGGCTCCCCCAGAGACCTTACGTTAGATCCACCCAAAATCATATCCATCAAACCCGTATTCTAGGAGAAAACATCTGCTAACACTCAAATATTATGAAAAATCGTTTAATCTTTTCTACATTAGTGCTGGTATTGTCTTCTCTGGGCCTAAGCATGACGGCTCAGACTCCAATACCGGTAGACCCTTCCTGGCGCATAGGAACCTTGGGCAACGGCCTGACGTATTACATCCGTCAAAACGCCCAGCCTCAAGGCAAAGCCGGTTTTTGGATTGCCCACGACATTGGGGCTTTGCACGAAACCCACAACCAAAATGGACTGGCGCACTTTTTAGAACACATGGCTTTTAACGGACTGGCGCACTTTCCGGGCAAAGAGATGCTCGAATATATGCAATCCATCGGTTGTTCTTTTGGCGGAAACATCAATGCTTCCACAGGCCAAACGCTTACCCAATACTTGCTTACCGACGTACCCATTAGCCGCGAAGGCATTATTGACACCTGTTTGCTTATTCTCCACGACTGGAGCGGACATATCCTTTGCGAACAGGAAGAATTGGACGCCGAGCGCGGGGTCATTCGCGAAGAGTGGCGCACCGGTCGCAACGCCATGCGCCGTAATTACAACGAACTCGGAAGAACGCTCTATTCGGGAACGCCTTACGCCACCCGTACCGTTATTGGCGACACTTCGATTATCAACAATTTTACCCGCAAAGATATTCTCGATTTTTACCACGACTGGTACCGTCCCAACCTGCAGGCAGTGGTTATTGTGGGTGATTTTGACGTGAATATGATGGAAAACAAGGTGAAAGCCCGATTTAGCGCCTTACAGAATCCCCAAAACATGAAGACCAAAGCGGATTTTAATGTGCCCGATAACATTGAACCCATCACCAATGTTTATAAAGACCCTGAATTGACTTCAAGCAGCGTACAACTGCATATCAAATTTCCGGCTCCATTTAACAAGACCAACCGCAATAGCGAAGAAAGCCTGCGCTACACCTTGGTAACAGGGTATGTTTCGGCCATGTTAAACGCCCGTTTTAGCGAGGCCCAACAACGCCCGACTGCAAAATTTCTAAGCGCTTCTGCTTTCATACGAAACTTTGCCGGCGACAGGGATGCTTTCTCTTTATCGGTATCTTCAAAAAATAATGAATTGGAGGGGGGGTTTGACCAGGCATTGACTATAGTAGAGCAGGCCCGCCGCTTTGGTTTTACCTCAACCGAACTTGAACGGGCCAAAGCCAATACCCTCCAGCGCTACGAGAGTAGTTTTGCCGAGCGCAACAACAAACGGCATACAGAATATAACAGATTGGCTTATAGTAATTTTCAGGATAATACACCCTTGATGAGCGAAGAACAGTCTCTAAAATTGGTACAAAAACTCAACCCCGGAATCCGGGTAGAGGAACTTAATGAGGTATTCAACAAGATGATTGTACTTGGTCCAAATACCGTTGTGTATGCTTCGGGGCCCGATAAAGCCGATGTTAGTTTGCCGGACGATGAGATGCTGGGGATTATTATGTACGGCGCGGCCAAAAAACAACTTAGTCCTTATGAAGATGCAACTATAGACAAACCTCTTGTTTCTAAAGCAATCAAGGCAGGAAAAGTAAGCAGCGAGCGCAAAAACACCGCATTGGATGCTGTAGAATGGACCCTAAGCAACGGAGCAAAAGTGGTCATTAAGTCCACCCCATTCAGGCAGGACGAGATTATCTTTTCGGGATTTAGTATGGGAGGCAGTTCCTTACTCTCGGAGGCCGATTGGATGGCTACCTTAGGAGGATTGGCAGGCCTTTCCGGCGCAGGCGAATTTAACCGCACCGCCTTAACCAAAGCGCTCACAGGAAAGCGAGTAAGCGTATCGCCCAACATTTCGACCCTTTACCAGGGAATCAGCGGCAACTGCTCTCCCAAGGATTTGGAAACCATGTTGCAACTCACTTACCTCTACTTTACAGAGCCTCGTTTTGATCAGGATGATTACGAAATTACCATTGGACGCCAAAGAAATGCGCTCAAAAATCAATCTGCGGATCCAATGCTTCCCATGAGGGATACGCTCAGCAACTTGTTGAGCAATTACCATCCCCGCGCAAGACTCATGAAGGAAGAAGATTTGGATCGTCTGAGTTTAGAAAAAATGAAAGAGGTATACAAACAGCGCTTTGCCAACCCCGGAGCCTTTACTTTTGTATTCATTGGAAATATTGACCTAAAAACAGCCAAGCCCCTAATCGAAAAATATTTAGGCGGTCTTACCGGAAATAAAAAGGAGCAGTGGAAAGACCTGAACTCCTATCCCGTCAAAGGCGAAGTAACACGACATATTAAACGCTCCATGCAAACAGAAAAAGCCACTGTAAACGTTATCTACACGGGAGAAATGGCCAATACACCCGAAAACCGGATGGCAATGAACTATTTGTCGCGCATCCTCCGTTTACGTTATATAGACGAGATCAGGGAAAAACGCGGTGGAACGTACGGAGCTTCGGCCAACGGCAGCATAAGCGTACTTCCCAAAGAGCGCTTTAACCTGATGGTCTCTTTTGATACCGATCCAAAAATGATGGACGAACTGGTAGGCGTAGTCTACGACGAGATCCAAAAAATTGCAGACAATGGCCCACTCCCCGATGATTTCCAAAAATCAGAAGAGAACATGAAGTCCCAATTCGACCAGAATCTTAAAGAGAACGCTTATTGGAACTCTGTATTGAACAGTTACTATTTATACGGGAACGATACCCACACTACCTGGCTTCCGGCCTTTTCCAAAACCGACGCCAAAGCCATTCAGAATCTTGCCAAAGAAATCCTGAAACAGAAAAATGTGATCGAAGTCGTACTGCTTCCCGAATAACAGAACACGCGAGCGTCTAAAACCAAAAACCGCCGGAGTATCTAAGAGATCCCGGCGGTTTTATGTACGTATCTATATGTCCGTGAGCGGTAAGCGGGCAAAACAGCAGTTTGGAAACGTAAAAAAGAAAATGGCTGATAATATTGAAAGAAATTCTATATCTTTGCAAAAATAAAAAGGTCGAATGATATGGCAAACGAGAGAATTACAGAAGACATTGTACGCAATCACTTTAAGAACGACCCGCTTTTCAAAAGCATAAAATTTGAAGAACAAAAGTCGTACAACAAACGTGTGATTGAATTGT
>Ga0082212_10010197_pt1 | contig 12053 bp, 7 predicted proteins | sample TergutNt197P3_FD_71548 | JGI IMG/M metagenome (GOLD analysis project Ga0082212, IMG submission 71548) | Neocapritermes taracua P3 segment gut microbial communities from Petit-Saut dam, French Guiana - Nt197 P3 | ecosystem: Host-associated > Arthropoda: Insects > Digestive system > Gut ... | reverse complement strand
TTTGGATTCATGGCGCATACGGCACAGGCAAAAGCTATGCCGCGATTGTATTAAAACACCTCTTTGAAGACAGCATGACGAATATCGATGGATTTCTAAGCAAGCCATTACTTGCCTCTTTAAAGAAGCGTTTTCTTAAGGTGCGACAAAAAGGAGAGTTCCTCGTTGCTTGGAAAAGCGGCGCGACAGACATTAAAAGCGGGACGCATTTAATGATGGAGATGGAAGTCAAAATCAAAGAAAAATTAGCAGAGCGTTACGGTGACGATGCATACTATGGTTATAACTCTCTTATCAATGTCGCAAAGGAGGCTATCGATAACAACAGCATAAACTGGGCATTTATTTTTGATAGCCCTGTTTATGGCCTTTCTGACGAGTATTCTGATTTGGACGATTTTCGTCAGTCCGTTATCAACGGCGAAAACGACGCAGTAAACAAGGTTAAGCGTATCTGCGACAATCTCCACTTCTCAATGTTCTCTGATGTAATAGAGAAGTTTGAGGACTGGCTTCGTGACATTATTGCTGGAAACAACCTCAAGGATTCAGGCATAGTCTTTATATGGGACGAGTTCACTGGTTTTTTACGTGATAGCGGCGATGACAGCGTATTGCAACGCTTGTCGGAGTTTTGCAAGCAAAAAGACTCCCCATTCTTTATGTGCCTTATCGTTCACCGGGACCCGACTTGGGTGTCGGAGCTCGGCGACGAAACATACGAGCGCATTTTGCACCGCTATCATGAGTTGAAGTTCCATATCACAGAGAGTGCTGCGTATGACTTAATCGGCGACTCAATAATTCCGCGTCCGGGTATGGCTAACCAATGGGAGGATGTTAAAAAAGGCTTAATGAAGTCTATTGCAGAGTATAAAACGGAATTCGACAATCTCGACCAGAGCATAAATATCAATGAACGATTAGCAAAGCTATGCCCGATACATCCAATGACACTTGCCATGCTTGCAACGGTGGCGGAACACTTCGGCGCTTCACAAAGAACTTTGTTCCGATTCATGAAAGATAGGGCCGAGTCATCTGAGGGTGTTGGATTTATTTACTACATCGAAAATAACGAACCAGACAAGTGGCAATGGCTGACAGCAGACTTCTTGTGGGACTACTTCTTTACACGTGGAAGCGATGCACGAAATTTCAGTGTTGAAGCCCGCAAAGTTATTCAACACTTTCAAAACAAGGTAGATTCTATCTCCGACGAATATGCCCTCCATGTCTTTAAAGCGGCGTTGCTTCTCATCGCAGTTATGAGTGGAAGCAGCATCAGCAACTTGTACAGCAGACAGAGCCGTTCTAGCGGAAAAATCGGAGCAACGAGAAATACTCTCTATAAGTGCTTCCGTGGGCAATTGGATCAGGACACAATTGATGAATACCTTGATGCGTTTAAGGACACTGGGTTACTAAGTCTCGGTGAGCAACCTAAAGGCGATACTCGTCTGGAACTACCTTATGCTGGAAACGCGGATACTTGGGATGTTCGTTTTGAAATGACGCAGAAAAAATACACGCGATATGCGCTCTTCTCCGAAAAAGGTATTTTTTCAAAGGCCCTCGAAAACGGGATGTGGGATTCTACAAGAGCGACGTATGGGCGAATATATATCGCCGTTTGTTCTACAGAAACGAATTCTATGACCGCACGTCTTGGCGAGGTGAAGAAGGAATTGCAAAAGCACCCATATAAGATTGGTGTTCTTGTTGTGACCGTTTCGGAGGCAAGCGAGTATACTGGTTTCCAAGCAAAGATAAAACAGCTTGCGTCTGAGGACGATAGCAAGCGGCTTGTCATTGCTATGCTCCGCGAACCTTGTACGTCTGCTTTGCTTGACCGTTGGCACAACGCCATCACGCATAAAGATATTTGCGCCGAAGAAGGAAAATCCGGTGATGCTGGTAAATACGAAACCGAGGCAAACATGATTGTAGCTACATGGGTTGGGCCAGCTGTGGACTCCCAGATTTATGCATATTATGGAGATATACAATTCACTGGAGTTTACGGCAAGAGCGACCTAATGAAGAGGATTGAGAAAGATGTGCTGTATACCGTTTTTCCAGCCGCTCCAGAGCGTCTTGTTACGGTCAATACAGCATACAAGAAGTGTACTGATAAGGTTGTATTGACGGGTCTTACGAGAGATGTGACCAATGCGCAGGTCAACAACATAGTCAATGCAATGAAAGCCATAGGCGCATGGGAAGTTGATGACCTAGATGGTTTGATGAACCTGAGCAGAGGGAATTCGGATGCTATATCCGCACTAGCTTCATACTTTCAACATGAGTTTGCCCAAGGAGCAAAAATACCACTCGATTTGCTATGGGCGAATTTACAGAAACCTCCGTTTGGCTACTACAACTCAATGACCGTGGGCTGCTTTATCGGGCTTGTAATGAGAAGTTTTATTAACGGCTCATTTAACTGGTTTGATGGAGTAAACACCTTGCCGCCGACAGCTGGTAATTTGGCTAGTATGGTCAGTAAAATGCTCGACGGCAAAACCATCAACCATAACCTTTCATCCGGCTCTGTTATTTGGCAAAAGTTCAGACAGTATATACAGAAGTTGTTCGGGCTTTCTGCACAAGAGGCTGTGAGTGACGCTGAAGCAAGGAAATTCATTAGGCAAACCATCACAAGAAATGGTGTGCCTGTATGGGCATTGAAGTATGTGCCAGCTGATAAATTCGGCGGTAATGAGTTTATGCAAGTAGTTGTTAAAGTAACCGATTTATTGTGCAGTTTTATATATGAAACCACAGATGACCAAGAAACTGTCATGGCAGAAGTGCTGACGCAATTCAATGGTCGAGGACAGCTACGTCAAGCGATAACAAATGCGCTTAGCGATAAAACGGTACTACTCTCGGCTTTCAAACAATTCATGTTCAACAGTGTTAGCGAAATTGAAGATTTGAGTAAAAGTCTTGACTTGACCGACAAGGACATTTTTGATGCTTTGCGGATTTATTTGCAGGATTCAATATCAGCATGGCGCGAAGAGCAAGTTTCGGATAAACTCATTGAACTGGTGCAGGAACTAAAAGTGATTGCCACAATTAAAACCGAAATTGGAGCAAATATTAAGACCTATCGCGCCACTCAAAATACTCTTAACAACGTTTTTGAACATATGAAAGTTCCCGGCACAATCATCGAAACATTGCCGGTTAGCTGGATTCCTGCGCTAAAGCTTCTTCGAGATATTTCTAAGGTCACATGGGCAGACATTCCGAATAAGGACAGGATTGCGGACACTTTAAAAGGGAACGCAAAAACTGCATGGGAAAGCCTTTCTCAACCTAAACTACTCCTCGAGACCGTCTTCAATGTTCGACGCATTACCGTTACAGAGGATGAGCTAGAAGAGATTTATGTGGCGCTTACGCAACAGGCGTATGAAACGCCTATAAGCGCATTTGATACAAGGCTGACTGGCTTGTTAGACAATGTTCAGTATGAGCGCGACTCAGCACAGGCAAAGAAACTGTGGGTTGAATTCACTAGAACAGAAACTATACGGGAATGGTGCAACAATTCAAATATGCCAATTGCATGGTTGTTTGATGCCTCGGATATTACGGTAATTAGGACGATTAAGGCGTTACACGATGGTCGTACAGTAGAAAAGGATGCGCTAACAAGAGCCTTAAGCTTCTTGAATAGCAACAATCTCTCTGTTCTGATGGACGCAACACATATCACCGACAGATTCTTTGCTTATGTCGGCGAAAACTATCGTCCTGCGTTTAGTACCGACAGAAGTGTATTAATTGACAGACTCAAAACCAACTCGAGGCTGTCTTCTGATGTCTATACATGGGAGAACAAAATTCCTGAGATACGCGCCGTCCTTGATGCCTATCTTCAGAAGACATATCAAGAAGAAGCCAAGAAACGCGTGGGGTCGAAAATGTCAGAAAAGGAGTTGCGAGATGCTGTTCTTCAGCTTCTTGATAAGAACCCCGAGCTGTATAGTTATTTTCTGAGCTAGGAGGGTCCACGGATGAACATTTCCGAAGTTATCTCAAAGGTTTCAAGTGAACGCCAGACGCCCGGCCGCTTCCCGGCAAGGCTTATATTCGTGCATAACTTTTCCGACTATATGACTCTAGTCAATGAATTAAAGACGGTGTGTGATGCAGTTGTTGACCTTGCCGATTTTACAAAAGGAGATGTCTTTCCACGCTTTAAGGATTTCAAAAACGAGTTGACAAAACACGCAGAAAAACAGCTCCTGTTACTTTCGTTTGGTGAATACCTGCGTATTTGCAGTAAACGTGAGCGCGATAAGACATCTGCCAACTTCCCTGAAATATGGGAACAGCAACAATCCGAAAGCTCTACAACGAAGTATATCATACCAATATTCGGCAGCAAAGTAGTCTTTGACTCCATTATACCGATTCAAGATGAGCGGCAACATCAATTTATATGGGAACTTAGCGAATCTTCAAGCGAATCAGAGTACAGTCTTGCTGTATATTCCCCAGACTTTGCAAATTCTATAGTTGCGGATGCAACATCTCTGCAAGAATGGTTTCAGAAATGGACAGTTTTTTTCACCGACAAAAGTCGTGACAACTTCTCGCTCCAAACAAAATTGTATCGCTATGCAGAACCAACATACGGAGTAGTCCGAGTAAGCACTATTAATGAGCCATACGCCTATGTAATCTCTCTTGTTGCCGATGGTGAAAGACTAGAGAAAACCGATGGAAATGAAGAATTCTGGAAGTATATTGCATCAAACACGATACAAGGGCGACCGTTTGCAGAGACAATAAAGCACTTACTCAACATAGGCCACAGTTTTGATCCTGTTAGTGTTTTAGCACGCATTGGCGAACTCTCCGAAAATGAAGTTAACCTACTTAAGCTCTGGTACAAATTGTATCCATCGGATGATTACTACACATATGCTATAAACAAAGCAAAAACACCAGCTGGAATACCAGTGTCTCTTCGGGATTCGGTTTTTGAGTTGCCAAATATTACTGATGCATTCATACAGCAAAGGGCTGCAGCCTTAAGGGTTCTTGATGTTTCGTACAGCGACGAGTATTTTACGAAGCTTGATAGAGTTACTGCACCTGAATCTCGGTTGATGAGGCTCACTTACAGGACACTCGCGGAACGAGCATATGCTGTAAAAACCGTTAGTGAGCTTTTACGAAGCGGAGCTGATGTTGCAGTGGTAGCTGAACAACTCAAACCTGATTTCCCTGATTTAGCTGAGTATTTGAATCCGACCGCTGACAAGTCAAATAAGATTACTCAGTACTTTAACTGGTATCGCCGAAGCAAATTGATTAACAGGCCTAATACTGATATCCCCTGTGTCATAGATTATGACTCTATAGACAGCAGAAATAAAGTCATGCAGCGAAATGGAACGGTTGATAGTCTGTCGTTTTGGGTTGACGGGTTAGGTGCGGAGTGGATTCCTGTATTGTTAAGACGACTCAATTTGCTCGGCAATGAGGTAACAGTGAAACCGATAGTTGCTAAGGCCATTCTGCCTACAGAAACAGAGTTCAATCGCAAATGGACTTCGGAAGACAGAAAATGGGACAAGCTGGATAAGCTCTCTCATAAGGGAATACCAGATGATAATGATTACTTCCTGTGTGTTGCACGTCAACTTGAAATAATGGGTGAGATTGTTGAACACGTTGAGAAGTTGTTATCGAAGGTAAACAGGGCTATCCTTACTGGAGACCATGGAAGTAGTCGTCTTGCTGCGCTACTATTTCACGAGACCGAGAATTTCGCTGTTGAACAACCAAAAAACGCTATTGTTCGCTCCTTTGGTAGGTTTGTAGAATTAATTGATGATGGGTATGTTCCACTAACGCCGTCAATGGAACGGACAGTGAACGATGGGAAGCACTATATTGTTATGAGAGACTATGGACATTTCAAACAATCTGGTAATGCTGCAGGTGGGAATACAGATGAAACTGCAGTTGCAGGCGAAGTCCACGGAGGAATGACACCAGAGGAGTATCTTGTGCCTGTGCTCATTGTTTCTCGCAAGACGCTACTTCCTACCAAGGAAGCATCGAAAAAAAGGCAAGGAATAACGATTAATGGTGATTCGTTGGGACTACCGTGATGAAAGTGAAAAAAATGTGCATCAACTGTTACAAAAGCCTTAGTAAGGACGAGGATGCGCTTTCGAAGAAGTTACTAGGACTGGAAATAACAGAATTTTACTGTATAGATTGCCTTGCGGAGTATCTCGAGTGCGACCGTTACGACTTAGAAGTTAAGATTGATGAGTTCAAAGAACAAGGCTGTGCGCTGTTTTTATAGGGAGGTTTTGAATGGACAAGACTAGAGAAGTCTTTGCTGAGATGGTAGTTCTCAAAAATCCGGAGCGGACGAAATTTTTCGCCGATCTGAGCTTACCGTCATATATGCGAGACTGGCTTGTGATGAAATTTTCTGATGAAGATGGGAACATCGACAACATCGGCGTAACACGATATATAAAACAGTATATTCCAAATCGTGAAGACTATGAACAATTCAAGTTTCAGATGGTCAATGGTGAGAGTATTCGCTTTCTTGCCAGAATCCGAGTTGCCGTTGATGTGAAGACAGGAAAGACGCTATTTGAACTGCCGGATTTTGGCGGCACGAAAACTGGAGCTGGTGGAGAAGTAGCTAATGACGTTGTCAGCAGATGGCAGGATAGATTGCTACGCGAAAGCGAAAACTGGGGAATCATCGACCTCGTTTGGGAACAAGACTTCTCCAAAAAGCCACCACGCGGTTATGTCAAGCTAATTGCTTATCAACCGTTCTGTCCTTACAACGTGGACTTGGAATTCTATCGAGAAGCACGCAGCAGCTTTACAACTGAAGAATGGCTGGATTTACTGATTTCTGCCGTAGATTATAATCCGGAGGGATACGACACAGAGGTGCAAAAAATGCTTTTCATACGTCGTCTGTTGCCGTTCGTCGAACGTAGAGTTAATTTAATTGAGCTTGCACCACGTGGTACAGGTAAAAGTTACATTTACGAAAAAATAAGTAAGCGCGGATGGGTTGTTTCCGGAGGTACAGTTTCAAGAGCCACTCTATTTTATGACAACAACTTGAAAACTGCTGGTCTCGTGACGCGCTTTGACTATGTTGCTTTTGATGAAATACAAAACATGAAGTTCATTGAACCTGCTCAGATTCAAGCTGCCCTCACTACGTATATGCAGGATGGTGTGGTTAAGGGGTTTGATTCGGAAATTCCTGCCAGTTCCGGGATTGTAGTCTTAGGCAATATTGACGCAGAAAAGTTCAATACGCAAGTTAATATGGTCAATGCAATAAACCCAATTTTTCGAAAAGCAGAAACACTTGACCGAATCCACGGTTTCATACCGGGATGGGAAATTCCTAAGTTTCATCAAAATTTAGTCGCTAAGGGATGGGCGTTAAATACTGAGTATTTTGCGGAAGTTCTGCACTCGCTAAGGGACGAACTCCACTATTCGGCATTGGTGGATTCGTGCCTTGCCGTGCCACTGAAGGCATATAAGCGAGACCTTGACGCAATCACACGTCTTTGCACGGGTTTTACTAAACTCCTATTCCCTCACGCAAGAATTAGAGATGATATTCCGCAAGATGAGTTCGTAAAGTATTGTCTTGAACCTGCAAAGGCTATGCGTCAGATAATTCGTAATCAACTGCACATTATCGCACCAAAGGAGTATATCGATCCCGATGTTCCTAATATTCAATATAAAGAGCGAGCAGAGGAAAAATAGACCATGATTTACGCCGACAATGCTGCTACAACGCAAATATCGGATAGCGTCTTTGAGAAAATGCTCCCGTTCCTGCGGGAGCAATACGGCAATGCGTCAAGCCAGTACTCACTGGGGGCTAAATCTTGGCGAGCTATTGAGCAAGCGCGCGGACAAGTTGCGGGTGCTATCGGTGCTGAAGCATCTGAAATCGCTTTCACTTCCGGGGGTTCTGAAGCAAATAGCTGGGTGTTGCGCAGCATCGCAGATGAACACTACGGAGATAAAGCACATATTATTACTACATCAATTGAACACCCTTCAATACATAACGCTTGTCGCGCTCTTGAGAGAAAAGGCGTAGAAGTGACATATTTGCCAGTGGATAGTTGCGGGCGCATTTGTACCAGTGCCGTTACTGCGGCAATAAAATCAAGTACAAAGCTCGTGTCCATAATGCTTGCCAACAATGAAATTGGGACAATTCAACCAATATCAGAGATTGGTCAAATGCTAGGACAGCAGGGAGTTTTATTCCATACTGACGCAGTTCAAGCGGTTGGGCATATTCCTGTGGATGTCAATGAGTTGCATATAGATTTCTTAACTGCGTCCGCTCACAAGTTCAATGGTGCGAAAGGCACGGGGATTCTGTTTATGCGGTCAGGTCTGAATATACCGCCTTTGGTATACGGAGGCGCACAGGAACACGGTCATCGCGCCGGAACCGAAAATGTTGCGGGAATAGTTGCGGCTGGGTATGCTATTGATGAAAGCATGCTAGTATTGAGTGAAGAGTCCGACCGATTGAGATCAATGGTCAGTACAACTGCGGAGTACATTCGATCAAAGATTCCTAACGTGCGGGTTAACGGTGAGACTAATCATTGTCTACCAGGAATAATAAATCTTGGTTTCGACGGAGTTTCTGGTGAATCGCTTATGCACTTGCTTGATTTAAAAGGTGTTTGCGTATCAACGAGCTCAGCCTGCAGCGCCTTAAACTCAGAACCATCGCATGTGCTTCTGGCATTAGGGCAGACCGAGCAACAGGCAAAGTCCGCAATTCGCATTTCGTACGGGCGACTAAATACTGTTGAGGACGCAGAAATTGTTGCCGCTGCTGTTTGCGATGCGTATGGAAAAATAACTGATATGCAGCTCAAGGAGGATAGCCATGGATAACCTAACAAGTCTACTGTATGAGCTGATAAAACTCCCGAAGGAAACCGAGTGGCTGGAGTTCAAGCGGAGTTATGCCGATTATGACGAGATTGGCGAGTATATCAGCGCACTGAGCAATTCTGCAACGTATCACGATAAAAATAATGCGTATTTGATTTGGGGTGTTGACGACGAAACACACAAAATTGTAGGCACTGACTTCAACTTTACCTCCGCAAAGGTTGGCAACGAGGAGCTAGAGAACTGGTTGCGGCATTTGCTATCCGATAATGCCAACTTCTCGGTTCATGTTTTTGAGATTGATAATATGCGGGTAATCATGCTTGTCATATATGCCGCAGTCTACAAAACTGTGAGATTTAAAAACATCGATTATATCAGAGTTGGCAGCTATAAAAAGCAGTTAAAAGATTACCCTGCAATAGAGGTGCAACTCTGGCAGAAGATCAGCGGAGCGGTTATTGAGGAGTTATATGCAAAACAGGAGTTGGGTTTTACTGAAGCCCTGAGCCTTCTGGATTATTCCCAATACTTTGATTTGACGGAAACCACAATGCCGGGGAGTATGGACGAGATATTACATTATCTGATTGAAGATCGGATAATCGCAAAACAGGACAACGGGCTGTATGCCGTAACAAATATGGGAGCGCTTTTGTTTGCAAAGAATTTTTCATCATTTCCGGGAATAGCCCGCAAGTACATGCGCATTATTCAATATAAGGGGATTAGCAAGATCGACACGATTCGCGAGGAGGAGCATAAAAAGGGATATGCCAGCGGGTTTGAGGAGCTGATTAAGTACGTTGAGGGGCTGCTGCCAAAGAGCGAGGAAATCAACGGCGCATTACGCAGTAGCAAATCGGCCTATCCGTCATTGGCAATTCGAGAGTTGGTCGCGAATTCTTTGATACACCAAGATCTGTCATTAACCGGAGCCGGTCCGACTGTTGAGATTTTCAGCAACCGAATTGAAATTACCAATCCCGGCACTCTTTTAGTTGAGGTTGATCGAATTATCGACAATCCACCACGATCTCGCAACGAGATGATGGCATCTTTGATGCGAAGAACCCATTTGTGCGAGGAGCGAGGCGTCGGATGGGATAGGATCGCCTTGAGCTGCGAGCTTCACCATTTGCCTACTCCGAGAATTGATGTATACTCTGATAGCACAAAAGTAACACTATTCGCACAGATTCCGTACCGGGATTTACCCATAAAAGAAAAAAAGTGGACCTGTTATATGCACGCATGTCTAAAGCATGTTAACGGTGAACAAATGACTAATGCGTCACTGCGAGAGAGGTTTGATATACCTGACCATAACAAGTCTTTAGTATCACGGCTGATTACTGCAACCATTGATGCAGGCCTTATTAAACTCCAAGATCCGAGTACAGCGCCACGATATTATTGCTATGTACCGTTTTGGGGATGATTTAAGTTGATGGTAAGTTGATTCTCGGGCATATTTTATCCTTTTCAAAATCACAAAAGCATTGCAATTACTGATATTCTTTAATATGTCTCACGAGAATTTAAGTTGACGGTAAGTTGATTTTGGGGTATCTACGACAACCGCACCACCACCAAAAACCCATCCGCCGTCGCCGCAAAGTGGTTCGTATTTGGCATCAACTGGCGTGCCATGCGTTAAGCCTTGCGTTGCAAGGCTCTGCTAAAAGTGCTGCAATCGTGGCACTTTTAGTGTTGATATGGATAGTCAACCACTACTTGCGTACGACCCAATTTTGCGACCAACTGCCCCTTTTTAGCTGTTTATATGTCACATTTATTTCGTCGACGAAGCTGCTGGCTGCCGAAGTATGCAAGCTAAGCTGATATGTTTTTGGAAGCTTTCTAGCACGTCGTATAGCCTCCACATCGTTAATTTCACCTCTCAAATACTCGGCTACTACATCTACGATTTTATCATCAGCAATAGCCCCGGTCACCCAGTTGAAATCATGCCTTGGTTCTTTTTTAGGAATAGTCGTGGGATTATTGCGCCTATTGCTACATATAAATTTAAGCCAATCAAGATCTGGTTCGTCTGAAAACCTCTGGCCAAACAAATCATATAAGTTATCATCTATTTCATAACATAGAATAGTTGATATACCTTCGCCTTCCAGCTCAACCTTCCGTATCGCCCATTTTTGAGCTGTTCCAATTTTATCTGTTAAATAGAAACCTTTGCCAAAATCAACCCGGTTTCTGCTTTTTGAGAGGTTTATCGCGTCAATTATCATGTTTGTCCCATGGTAAAATCTCATACCGGGATTTGCTCCTTTGTCAGCTTACTCGACAATATCTCCGCCATATACTCGTACCCTTGCGTATGCCATACATCATAACCCGTTATTATGCGCTTCGCTAATCCGCTACGTTCAAGAAGCTTTGCAGTTTCCCATATTGGCTTGTTGAGCTCTTCTGACGTATACTGAACAACATGCACATACCACATAGCTTTATCAGCGGTGGAATGTGCTCCGTCTTCAATAATAAAGATATCATCTATACCGCAACCGAAGTATTCTGCCAGTTTACGTGCCAATGATAAGTGAATATCCTTATTTTTAACCTCTATTGAATAAATCGTTCGTTTTGTGGAACCGACAGCTTCCGCAAGCGCGGTTTGTGAAATACCATGTTTATTGCGGATTTCCCTAAGTCTGTTTTGCATCAGTATCACCTGCCTTGGATTTTTGTATGGGGAAGCTAGCTACCCTCTACGATATCACGATGCCCCGCTAATGTCAAGATTATTCATATTGTCTCGAGCGCTTCTAGCATGGTGGGAATGCCAGATTTTGTCCCAATCGGCAATATCGATCGAGTTTCTGATAAATGCCGCTAACGAAAAAGAGCCTGTGGAATATACTCTGTCAATCGACAGCTTCTGCGCGACAGCCAGGCAATAAACAAGGCCGGTATGGACTTCCTTATTCTCGATGAAGCGCAGAAAATCAAGAACTATGAAACTAAGACTTCTTCATCGATTAAGCGATTGCTGCCAAAACACACGTTGGTTATTACTGGCACTCCGATAGAAAACCGGCTTATCGACACATTCTCCTTGA
>Ga0082212_10010196_pt1 | contig 12055 bp, 6 predicted proteins | sample TergutNt197P3_FD_71548 | JGI IMG/M metagenome (GOLD analysis project Ga0082212, IMG submission 71548) | Neocapritermes taracua P3 segment gut microbial communities from Petit-Saut dam, French Guiana - Nt197 P3 | ecosystem: Host-associated > Arthropoda: Insects > Digestive system > Gut ... | reverse complement strand
CTCGCTCAATCCCGATGACCTGACGATTTTTCATCCGACCACGCAACGTTGGCATGACGTTGCCGAAAAACTACGTTTCTTGATGCAGGCTTATTCGCATACCGATTCCGGCAACAATCCTGTTTTTCCAAGAGCGACGATGATCGAGCAACACTACGAGATGCTCATTGACCTCATCGACGAGAATCTTGCTGAAGCCGCTGCCTTGATGGAATCGGTCTATCCCGGCGTTACGTACCGCCTGCCGGAGAATGACCACGTCGTGAATGTTGCTCGGTTGTTACCAACGTTGAAGTCACCGGAGAATCAACTGCGGCAAGACATGATTCGTCAGGTCACGATCAGTTATTACCATTCGGTCAAAAAATTGCGGAACGAAATAGAAGCCGCCTATCTTGCGCTTTACGACAATGGACGCTCATTGCGATTCTTACCGGTGCGTTCACCGCTGGTGTTGGAAATGGCGAGTTCATCGGATAACTTCGGCGTTCAACCCTGGGCATCGTCGGCAATGGTTCTCGGAAGTGGAGAAACGTTCATCAGGCGGTTTTTCGATCCGCAATTTGACGTTCCCGCACCAAGACCAGCCGCCGTAAGAGAGTCTTCCGAATTACCATCGTCGGCGGTTGAAAATGCCATTCCCGCCTCCGATGAAGATATTCAGTCGGCGACGATATTTGACGAACCAAAAAATGAAGCAACGACGACAGAAAACGAAAACGAAAATGAATCTGAGGACGCTCTCATGGATCCATCTGACCCGGAATTTATGAGTCAACTGCTGAAACCGTTTGAGATGAAAGACGGTATTCTGCGATTGGGTTCGGGAGATCAAAGCCCCATTGGATTGATCCGGAGCAAGTTAAGAGATGTACTAACATCGTTTACGGATCGGGCAGGGGGCAGGTATGGAAGTGAAAGTTTTAACCATCAGGCAGATCTACTCCGACAGAATGTTCGTTCGGCGGCGACAAAAATTGAAGCCCATCGAAAAATATTTGTCGATGAACAAAATCAACCGATGGTTGATTTTTTCGCCAAGACGGCGTATCCCGAAGTGAACTCTCGTCAGTTACGAAGAGAGTACCGCTATGACCGATGGGCTTATTCCACCTGGTCGGCTTGGAGTGGAGGTTGGATGGGGATTTTCGCACTGCTTGCGGTGTTGTTAAATATCGCCTCTTATGCAACTTCTGCCACGCGCAGCAAATCAGTGGTTGCCAAGACGGTTTCCATCGTCTCGGCAGTGCAAGGGGGGAAAAAACAAGAGACCGAACTTGCCGATTACACCAACACGGTCGAAGAGTGGCTTTTCATCAGTAGCGTTGTGATGTTGCTGATCGCCACGGCGATTGCGTTCATCGGCGCAATGATGCGGGCAGGAATTACCGGCTGGGCTCCTGTAACGAACATGTACGAAATCATCGTGATGATGGCGTTTGCGGCGGCAATGATCGGAATCTGGTACTCCCTTTCTCCGTTGCTCCATCCCGCTTGGAAACAGGCTTGGGCTTTATCGAAATTTCCGAGAATTGGAACGATACTCGAATGGTTTGCGGCTCAGAAGGCGCAGAAGGCGGTCGCCGCTTCTCTCGAAAATGACGGCGAGGCAGCAATGCGTGAGGCAGCGATGGAACTCGGCGGCATGCCCGGCGGAAGAGGACTCGGAGGACATTACATTCCCCCGCCGCAACAAGACCCGGAAGAAATCGCTGCACAGCAGCGAGTGAGAGCAGTCCAACGTAAGATGGCAGGACAGTGTGTGCTGGCAATACCACGCCTGATTTTGACCATCATCACGTTCTCAATAATGGTTTCGCTGGCAAATGGCGGCTCTACTGCCGACCAAACATTTTTTGCGGCGGCAGGAAATATGTTCGCTACGAACGATGTGATTGACTTCCTGACAGTCGCGGCAAGCGTTCTCTTGATTCTTTGGTTCGTTCCTCATGTATTGGTCGCGTTGTGCGTATTACCGGCAGTGTTGTCCCGACCGGCTTGGGTAGCGGTCGAGTTGGGCATACGTTCATTTGAAATGAAGATGATAGTGGAAGCCGCCGCTCCGCTGGTGGAACGTTCACAAACGGCATCGCATCCGCATTCCGAAATGAGTGGTGTCTTTCATGGAGAAGCATCAGGAGTGTCAACAGCATCACTGGATACCAGTGGAACCGCGTGGATAAAGCAGGCACGTAATGCGGTATTGGATAGAAAATTGTTTATTGCAATTACGGCAGCGATTGTGTTTCTCGTCTGTATCATTACCGCTTGGAATCGCGCAGAGTTTAATCCAGACATCCGACCGATTGCGGCAGTGTTACGGAGCAATTTTTGGTTTACGGTTCACGTTGTCCCTCTCTTCGTCAGTTTAGCGGCGGCAGCGATTGCTTGGGGATTAGCGGCGGTCTCGCTCGGTTTTGCCGTGTTTGGACGTTATCAACGTTTTGATGCAGAGTTTGACGGAGAACGTCGTCGAGTGATGCTGCCGGAACTGTGTCTGCTGTATTCGCCAACCATTGAGCGGCTCCTCAAAATAGCGTTGTTGCTGTTGATTGTCGGCACAGTACTCGGAGCACGCTGGGCAGACTATTCATGGGGACGGTTTTGGAGTTGGGACCCGAAGGAAGTTTGGGCACTGATCACGATTTTGTTGTTTGCCGTTGTATTACACGGTAAAGTTGCCAAGTATTATGGAGCGATTGGAATCACGGTGGGAGCATTATTGGCTTTTATCGCATGGGTCATTACAATCTATGGCGTGAACTTTGTGTTCAAGGGGAGTGTTCATGCTTATGGCGGCGGAGCGGCAGGCAGTGCGGCAGTGGCGATGTGGTCGTTCATCATTGTGAATCTCCTTTGGGGGATATTGGCACTGTTACGTTACCATGCGGAAGTTTATGGAAGTGAAATCGAAGAAGCGAGTTAGCAAAGTTCGTACGGACGGCGTGACCTTCTCCTCTCGGTTGTCAGACAAAATCCTACCGTCTATACCGATTTTAGGGGGGGGCAAGTGCTTTTGTAGAGAGTCGCAAGCCAGAATAGGATAAAAACCTCACCAAAATAGGTAAAATTTGCCGATAGCGGAGACGGAGCGGTACAGTTTTATTGACTTCAGGCGAAAAATTCAGTAAAATGGTGTCAACTCCGTGAAGTTGCCAAATCTCACCACGAAATAGAGGGAATTATGAACCTGCTGGGAAAATTATTCATCATTCTGATTTTTATCGGAAGTATTGTACTTGCGTCTTTTTCTGTCGTCTTGTTTGCAACCCACACGAATTGGAAAGAGAAAGCCGACACGTTGACAGCGGCGAAGAAAAAAGTTGATGACGATTACACCAAGTTACAGAAAATGCAGACGGACATGGAGGCTGCACTGCAACTGGAAATCAAACGCCAGGCGGATAGAATCGTTTCTCTTACAAACAAAACGGAAGAGTTAATGCAAGACAAAGACGCAGCGACGGTGGAACTTGCCAGTCTGAAAGCGGATATTGACCAGGAACGTGAGATTGCTGCGGCTGCCATGAAAGAACTTGAAGCACTCAGGGCAAAACTCGACGGTGCCAACGAAGCACTTACGAATGCCGAAAGCGAATGGGTGGCAATGTCCACCGAACTGGTCTCAAAAATGGATGAAGCCCACAGTTTGGCTATCCAGTTAGCGTACTATGAATCGATATGTGCCCAATTAGCCAAAGACTATCAGAACGCAGTGGAAGTGTTGCGAAAATTCGGTTATGTGCCGGACCCGTCGCTTTATACCAAACATCCGCCGGCGGGAATTCAAGGAACCGTTACGGAAGTGCGAGAAAGAGGAATGATTGAAATTTCCGTCGGCTCCGACTCCGGTTTGGTGAAGGGACATCAACTCGACATTACCCGCGATAGGGATGGTCGCAGTTCATATATTGCGAAAATTGAAATCATCAGTACCGTAGCGGATCGGGCGGTCGCCCAAGTGATGCCGCAATTTCGCAACGGTGTCGTCCAACGCGGCGACAATGTAACGTACATTGAAGTGAACGCATTCGTGGCACACTAGAAGGGAGATTGCACCGCAGATGGCTATGTTCGGTAAAAAAGGGGGAAAAGGGGAAAAGGCTACTCCGAAAGCCGCCGCTAAGGGTGCGTCGCCGAAGCAACCGAAACAGCCTAAACAACCGAAACCGCTTGTTCCGCCGGACACTTACACGTTATTTCTTGGTTTATCGGCACTTTTTCTCCTTGCGGCGGCAACCGTGTTAGGAGTAAACTACTTTTGGTATCAGTCGGTCGAGCCCGCCGTTATTCCGATGACTTGGGCGAAGTAAAGGACCAACACGCATGAACGGCATACGCACCCAACGGGGCGACTACAAGGTCGCCGTCCTTGATGACGAATACTGCCTACAAAACTTGCGCGAACCCGTTTCCCACGCCCCATATCGATTCGCTCTAAAATAGGGTATATTGAAACGTAGCGAGGAGTTACCGAAAATCCTTATGACATTTCTCCATCCGTGGCTCATTCTGTTAGGCGCAATCGCAGCAGGACTGCCGATAGTGGTACACCTCCTGACAAAGCCGCGACCGATCCGCTTGCCACTCAGTACGCTCCGGTTTCTCCAAGAAGCCATCTATCAACGCCGCGCTCGGCATATTCTGCGCGATGTTCTCATTCTGTTGCTGCGAACGCTTGCCGTTCTGCTGATTGCTCTTGCCATCGCTCGTCCTCAATGGGGTGCGAGACCGCTGGTTTCCGACCAACTCGACGGCGATACCGTCCGCGTGGTCGCACTGGACATCAGCCAAAGTATGGCGGCAACAGATCGCGGCGTTGCCGCTCTGGAACGCGCTCGAACGCAGGCGGCGACTTTTCTCCGGTATCAACCCGGCTTGAAAGCGAATTTGCTCTTGGTTGGGGCGGATACACGCGCGGTCTTCGATTCTCCTTCCGTCAACTTCGATCAACTGCGGGAAGAACTCGCGCAAGTCCAAGCGTTGCCGCAGCGGGTCGATGTGCGGAAATTCGTGGAAACCGCCGGAAAAATGCTGGCATCCGCCTCGCCGGACGATCACCGTCGCCGGGAATTGGTCATCGTCAGCGATTTCCAACGCTCCGGCTGGTCGAAAGTCGATATGACCTCGCTGCCCGAAGGAACGCAAATCCAGTGGGAATCGGTTGCTCCTACCGAGCGGCTTGCCAACTTGGCGATCCTCGATGTCCGCACGACGGCTCACGAACGAGGAGCAGGAACATCGCAATGCGAAATTGACATTTACAACGGCACACCGCACATTCAGCAGGCGGAAGTCGAACTGCAAATCGGACAATCCCTCTGGAATTTGAAGGGGAGCTGTTCTCCCGACGGCATTACGACGCTTTCGCAGGAACTTCAATGGCGGCAGACGGGCTGGCAAGCGGGGGAAGCCCGGCTGGTCGATGTCGATGATGCGTTGGCGGCGGACAATATCCGACCGTTTGCCGTGCGCATTCCAGAGGAACCGGTGTATGTATTGATGACTCGGCAACCGGCAACGTTGCGACCGTCGTCGAGTTGGTTTTTGGAATGTGCGTTACCGCAGCGGCAATCGGAGCAGGGCAACTCCACCGCCGTCTCGCGGATAGATCCCTCGGCGATGGATGCGACGTTGCTGGCTTCGGCGGATGCAATCCTGATCGACCATCCCGGCAAGTTTTCCGATGATGCCGTGAAAATGCTTGCCGGTGTGTTTCGGCGCGGCAAACCAATTCTTTACGTCACGGCAGAATCGCATGATGCCGTCAACTTGAAATCGCTCTTGGACACGATAGGGGAAAGTGTCCGATTGCCGGTAGAATTTGTTCCGCCGCCGGTCGGACAACTGCGCCGTGATTTGACCTGGACATCGGTAAAGCGGGATCGTTCGCCGTTTAACGTGTTCGGCGATTCTCTCGGCGGTCTCGTGGGACAACTGCGTTTTTCCGGCGGTCTGCAATCGCGGCGGTTGGAAGGTCGCTCCGATGATGAACTCTTGGCAGTGTACAGCGATGGTTCGGCAAGCCTCGTTTCGGTAACGACCGAAAGCGGTGCGTTGGCGATTCTCAATGTCGATTTGAACAGTTCCAATCTGGCAAAGACCGGCGCGTTTGTGCCGCTGATCGAGGAACTGTTGCACAGTTTGCTGGATCGCCGCCGGGAAAACGAAACCGCTCACTGCGGCGAGCCGGTGTTCGTGCAGTTGCCCGGCGATGCGGGTCCCGCCGCCGTGTTGCAGACGTTCGACTTCCGAGGAATGGAAACAAATTGCGGCGAGTTGCTCGATGAAGAGACCGGCACGGTTTGGAGTTGGAACAGTCCAGACCAACCCGGCGTGTATGGTATCAAGCGAGGCGAGGCGGTTGTGTTTGCGAAAGCCGCCGCGATTCCGTCGGAGGAGAGCGAGTTGGAATCGCTCGATTTGAAAACGTTGGCACCCCGTTTGGCAGGGGGACATGCGACGTACTATCACAGCGTAACGGCGGGAGAGGAGCGGCGAAACGATTTTTGGATTTGGTTTGCCGTCGGCTGCGTGTTGTGCATGCTCGGCGAAGTCGGCGTGATGCTGACATTTCGGGATTAAACATCAAAGAGCGGCACCCGCAAGGGTGCCGGTATTTTTAGCCGTAGAATCCTACTTCGGCGGATCGACCAAAAACGTCGCAAGGATCAGCAGTTTTTCCGCTCGTTGAAGAGCAACCGTATCGACCTTCGCGAGTTCCTTCGCCTTTTCAAATGCCGACTTCGACTCCGCCTTTGCATCCGCCTTTGCATACAAATCCGCCATCGTGACGTAAACCTGAAACAACTGATCGCGGATTGCCGGCTCGTTGACAGCAGAAGCACCACCCACCCCCGGCAAGTCAAGTTTGACCGCCCCACTGTTGGTGCCAGCGGGAGTCGCCGGAGGTTCCGGTGCCAAACTCTTCAGTTCCGCAAGATTCTTCACGTCCAAAAGTTGTCCCAATTTGCCGAGGTTTTCTTTGACTCCCGACTTGTCCTGCAATTCAAGTTGCAATCGGGCAAGAAGCAGGCGAGACTGAATAACCTGAATCAAATCGGTCTCTTTGAGAAGTTGTTCGGCAACCAACTTCATCGTTTGCTTCGCACCGGCAATATCCATCATTTGAAATTGTTCCTGCAAGACCCCAAACAGGGTATCCAGTCGTTCGCCGGAGTCTGCAATTTTGGGTGCTTGGGTGGCTTCTTCCCGGCGTGCCGTTATAGCAAGTTTTTCTTCGTCCGTGTAAGTTTCCGCAATTTTTTGAACGACCGCTTCGTCGTGAGTCACTTCAAATTGTATCGTTAAAACCTGCCGTTTAAGTTGTTGCCGGATCGCTTCGTTTTTCTCCGATTGTTCGGCAAGTGCAATCGCTTCGGCAAATCGTTTTTCTTCCAGCAGCGATTCGAATTTTCCCAAGAACAGAGCCATTTCCACTCCTGCCGACTCCTTCGCAAGTTTACTGACCTGAACCGCCACATCGCCTCGGTTGTTCTTTTGAAGTTCAGCAACGACCGCCTGTAAAACACGATCCCGCTGTCCTTCGGCAATCAAAGCGGATAACTCGCCGATTTTCGCATCCGTAACAGTCTTGATGTTCGCAAGAATCCAATGCTGAATGAGCCAATCACGACCGCCATCCGCCGGAAACGTTTTAATCAACGCCTCGGCTTCGGCATACTTTTCGTGCTGAACCAGTGCTTGAATCAGCGCGCCGGTCATTTGCTGTTTGATTTCAGGAGCCTCAATCGTTTGGGCGGCTGCCTTTGCGCCTTCAATTTGATCGTACATGACCTGGCTCTGAACGATTAACTGGACGATACGCATTTGGTCGCCGATTTCCAGTCCTTTGGCGGTTTTGATTGCTTCGGCAAAAGCGGCGACGGATTCTTCTTTCTTTCCTTGCCGAGCGAGTTCGCGACCTAAAAGAGCGCGGGCAAAGGCTTCGATAATTTGGTCTTTTGCTTCGGCGGCACTGCTGGCGGCTTGACGAATCAATCCGGCGGCATCGACCGGTTTGAGCGTTTTATCTTGTTCCTGTCCGAAAAGAATTTTTGCGGCGATGTCGAGTTGACTCTTGTATCGGTCGGCAGGTTTGGTAATCCGTTGCAGAGCGGTAAGGGCTCCGGTGTATTCTTCCAAGTCGCAGTAGGCTTGGGCGATTCCGGCGTAGAGTTGGGTGCGAACGTCCTCCGGTTCGACGGTGGGGGCGAGTGCCATGAGAACTTCGGCAACTTTTTTAGCGGATGCCTTGTCTTCTATATCGACGGCAAAGCCAAGTAGTTGAAAGAGTGCTCCGACTTTGGGCATTGATTCGACCTGTGCCAATGCTTGAAAGGACTCGTTAAAAAGTGCGAGAACTTCCGGTGTAACTTTGTCTTTTGCAGACACGTCGGCATTTTGGGCAAAGGCAGTGGAAAGGGTAAGAGCGGCAATGAGACAGCATAGTGTAAACGAGCGAAGCATTCGTAATCCTCCTGAAAAAAGTGAATGAAAAAGTTCACGTCATTGTACCAAGATTTTGGCTGTAAACAAGAAGTCCGACTGGAATCACGTCCCGAAGGGGTACGTTAATCTGTTGGCATCCCTTTGTTTTTCCATAGTTTTTCCACGTCTCTGTTTTATGTTCGTCGATTTGTTGCAGATGGTATTCTCCTGTCTCTTTTTGTATAATGTTAACCATGAATGAAACTCCCTCCGCCAATCGTGTTCACATCGGTTTTTTCGGCAAACGCAATGCGGGAAAGTCCAGCGTCGTCAATGCCGTTACCGGACAAGACCTCGCTGTGGTCTCCGAAGTGGCGGGAACCACGACTGATCCCGTCCTCAAAGCAATGGAACTCTTGCCGCTGGGTCCCGTCATGATTATCGACACTCCCGGCATCGACGACGAAGGAACGCTGGGAACTCTGCGGATTCGTAAGACGAAACAGATTTTGAACAAGTCGGACATCGCGCTGCTGATCGTGGACGCAACGCTCGGCAAGACCGAAGCGGATCAAGAGTTGATCGATATTTTCCGTGCCAAAAACATCCCTTATCTCGTTGTATGGAATAAATGTGACTTGCTCGATGAGAGTCGGCGACTGTGTCGCCGAGAAGAGACAGAGGAGATTTATGTCAGTGCGACTACTGGATTTCAGATCACCGAATTGAAAAACCGCATTGCCGCTCTGTCGGTAACGGACGAAAACGAAAACCGGTTGGTTGCCGATTTGATTCAACCATTCGATTTTGTTGTGCTCGTGGTCCCCATCGACAGTGCCGCCCCAAAAGGGCGATTGATTCTGCCGCAACAGCAAACGATCCGGGACATTCTCGAAGCCCATGCAACTGCCATCGTGGTGCGTGAAACGGAACTCCGGGAAACACTGGAAAATCTCGGTCGTAAACCGGTGTTGGTCATTACGGACAGTCAAGCGTTTGCCCAAGTTTCGGCGGAAGTGACGGACGACATTCCATTGACCTCGTTCTCGATTTTGTTTGCCCGATACAAGGGATCGTTGTTCTCCGCCGTGAAAGGAGCAAAGACGTTGGACACTTTAACCGACGGCGACACGATACTGATTTCGGAGGGTTGCACGCACCATCGGCAATGCGGCGATATTGGATCGGTCAAGTTGCCGCGTTGGATCAGTGAACACACGGGCAAGCAGATTCAGTTTGCATTCACATCGGGTACGGAATTCCCTGAAGACTTGTCGCCATACAAATTGGTGGTGCATTGCGGCGGATGCATGCTCAATGATCGAGAAATGAAGTACCGAACCAAATGTACACTCGACCAAAATGTTCTGATGACGAATTACGGCATTTTGATTGCGTACATCAACGGCATCTTGAAGCGGAGCGTGGCGATGTTTCCACCGATTGCGGCGGAGTTATAGGAAAGGCAGACGACGGTACAACCGTCTTTCATTCCTCCGACTCGAAATCTACTCCCGGCAAGTCAGGTAGATGATCGGCTGGCGACGTCAAGTCAAACGGCAAGCCGGGCATGCCTTCGCCCCATGGTGATCCAAGGTCGGGGGATTCCGTTTTGAAGCGGAACACATTCGCTTCCGTCAGATGAAGTTTTTTATACACATCTTCCGAAATAACGTAGTACCAATCCGCAAATCGGTCGGAAAGTTCCGCCGCACGTTTTTTGCCCGACTCGATTTCGGCATCGTAACGCTCTTGTTCCCGCTGATTCATCGTTTCCGCCATTTCCTTCATTTGCTTTAACTCTTCCAATTCAGATTCTTCTCCTTCTTCGGGAATCTCTGGTACGGGTCGCAATTCCGGTTCAGGAATCAATGCCGGATCAAACTGCGCCGTAATGAAAAGATACCGATTAGAAACCATTTTCGTACCGGAATCCATTGAATAAGGTGAATCGTGCATCTCCAAAGGAACCTCCGACTCTGTTCCCGTCAAATTCCCAAAGCGGAGATGATAAACCACACCATCTTTTAACCGGAGTTGCAAATCCCCTTCGTTCGACAGGAGTTGTATCTTCAATTGCGGGGAATCTCCTTTCAAGTCGTGCAATTCCACCAACCAAAAACCGGTCTCCTGCATCGAAGCGTCCGCTTCGATATTGTCGAACGACTTTCCTTCCCGAAGTGCCGCCGCTAACTTTGCCGGTTTTTTCTGCACGCTGACAATTTTCAAATCGTTCAGTGCCGATGCCATTGAATCGAGCGTATCGGTATCCAATTCTCTGCCCGGTTCAAGTTGCCGCTCTCGAAATGTCTCATAATTCTGTCCTTCGAATACCATCCATTTTGTCAGCGACCATTTGTCCGCTCCGACGGCTGAACCGTCGTATCCCAGCGTCATATCTCCGATGAAATCGAAGTCTTGTACCTCTTGCAAGCCCCGATTGGTCAACGCCAATCCGACCGAAAAGGAATACTGATCCACGAAAAATTCTTTGATGTCAAAGGTGCTGATGTCGAGCAAATTTTTCTCGATCCATTGGTCGAAATTCGTCGAAAATTGACTTGGATCAATGCTAACGACATAAACCGGCGATTGATTGGCAATGCGAACATACCGCAATCCCGCCTCACTTTCGCCCATCATATCCTGCGATTGCCGTTGTGCAACGGCTTTTCCGACGATCAGATTGACGAGTGTCGCATTGTTCGCACCGCCGAGAGTAATACTGATTCCCACGCCGTCACCAAGCGAAGAACTCTCGGTAGCGGGATCAATCACGCCGTACTGGGTTTGGAAGGCGACTGCATCGACACCGCTTCCTTCCGGCTGGATGACTTCGAGAACTTTCAGGTCGGTCAACGCTTCGGCAACGCGTCCCATTTGGTCTTTGGCATCGGCAGGATAATTGTCGTGCGAAGGAATCGACCAGATCCCATTGACTTCGGTGATGCGGAATTCGTTGCGTTCCCCGGCAACGTCGAGTTTGACGATTTCAAGCGATTTGATCGCAAGCGGATCGGTAAACTGCGGGAAGAGCTGTTTTCCTACCGCGTCGTCCGGTTTGAAATCGTTCAGTTTCGGTCGGCTATAAATTGCCCCGACAATGAGTGCGGCGGCAAGAATCACAAAAATCAAGGTTTTGGCGGTTTCGTTCATCGGTCAAATTCGGGAATTCACTTTCGTGATATTGTACCGTTTAGTGCCGTTGATTCAAGCGGGAATACGAAAAGATGGAAACGCAAAATTACACCCGTTCATGGTCGTTCTGTGCTATCGTCCTTACGCAGAGGGCGATTGAGGATTATGACGCTGCTTTGCTGGTACAGTGGTCAATACGTTGGCTAACCGAGGTGGCATTGTGACTTTTCCGGGTGTGACACCGGGGCCAAACGGGATCCTTGACTGCCATGTTCCCTTGATCTCAAAACTGATTCTACTGCTCAATTTACTGTTGAAGGTAGTGGATCTGACTGAAATGAAAGACAAGAGTTAAACAAGAGTTAAATAAGGGCAAGCCGTAAGTCCTTGAAATTACGGCTGTTTAGAACTATCTGCGGAGTGTTACAGTGGTTGCAATTCCCCGAAAAAGTAGCCCGGAGTACCGGGCAAATGAGCGTTGTGGTCT
>Ga0082212_10010195_pt1 | contig 12055 bp, 12 predicted proteins | sample TergutNt197P3_FD_71548 | JGI IMG/M metagenome (GOLD analysis project Ga0082212, IMG submission 71548) | Neocapritermes taracua P3 segment gut microbial communities from Petit-Saut dam, French Guiana - Nt197 P3 | ecosystem: Host-associated > Arthropoda: Insects > Digestive system > Gut ... | reverse complement strand
ACATTGCTCCTTTAGAAATTATTAAAGACATACGTCTTTATGTGGCTAATATACCGCAGGCTGGAATTTTTTTCAAGTATTTGTATGATTTTCCGGCCATTTAATAAAGGGGTGACTGTCGGCCGCATGACTGAATAACCCTTGAAATTTCGGGAAAATGGGATATTATTGTAAGCATTATGAAGCGATTGTTCCTTTTACTGTTGATTCAGCTTTGCTGCACAGGTCTGGTTTTTTCCCAGTCAGGACGAACCATGTATGTGGCGGTCAATTCGGCCGAAGTAAAATCGTCTGCGGGATTTTTCGGCAATACCATTGCAACCCTTGCCCTGGGAGATACGGTTACGGTTATTCGGGACGACGGCAAATGGATGGAAGTCCGCACCGCAAATGCACAATCCGGCTGGATAGCCGCGACGAGCCTTACTTCAAAACGCATAATCGGTGATGTCCGTTCTGCCTCGGCAAGTGAAATAGCCCTGGCAGGGAAGGGCTTTTCTCCCGAAGTTGAAGCGGAATACCGTGCGAACGGCCTGGATTATTCTGCGGTAGATGCGATGGAAAATTTGAGTGTTCCCAAAAATGACCTGCTCAAATTTATCACAGACGGCCGTTTGTCCAGGGGAGAGTAAGCTATGCTAAAAAGGAAGCTTTCACTTTTCGTTGTTGGTTTTTTCCTGCTTCTGCCGATTCTTGCCGAGGGTCAGGCCCAGGGCGGCGGCGGTTCGACCAGGACTGCCACCGGCGGCGGAGATGTGGGCGGGGCATTTTCGGCAATGGATTCCGCCATTGCGGAGGAAGAAGATCTTAATGCAATGGATGAGTATTATCTGGGGCGGGCCGTGGCGGCAAACATCCTTTCGGTTTACAGACCCTATACCCGCAGCCCGGAACTGACCGCTTACCTTAACCGGATCTGTCAGACCATCGCTGTCAATTCTCCCCAGCCGGAGATATTCAACGGCTACCATGTAATCATCATGGATAGTTCCGAGTATAACGCATTTGCCACCCCGGGCGGCCATATCCTTGTTACCAGGGGGCTTGTGGAAGCCGCCGCGTCCGAGGATATGCTGGCTGCGGTAATTGCCCACGAGCTTGCCCATATTCTGCTGAAACACGGCGTGAGCATTGTCGCCGATATGCGGCTGAATGATGCGCTTACATCAACAGCCGACCGGGCAGGGCAGCTTGCCGCCCGCGAGAGTCAATCCGCAGCGAGGGCGGCGCTTTTCCGCAATTCGGTTACCAAGATGGTAGATGTCATGGTGAAAAACGGGTATTCGCAGGCCCAGGAATTTGAGGCGGACAATGCGGCAATGACGCTCCTTGCCGCATCCGGTTACAATCCCGGCGCTCTTTTGGAAGTTCTGCGGATTTTACAGCGGACCCAGAGTTCCCAAAGGGGCGGTTTTGCTTCCACTCACCCAAGCCCCGCCGCCCGCATAAGCAACGCGGAGGGAAGGGTCTCCCGCTACCGTATTCAGGACACCAGTTCGCACCGGGTCTCCCGTTTCCGGAATAAGTAAGCGGTTTTTCGCTACCCGTTTTTTTCCGCTTCTCCCGGGGGGAACAGGTAGAGGTCGGGAAGTTTATAGGTTTTATCCGTCACATGAGAATACGGCGACTGGACATTGCTGGTTATGCTGATTTTGAAGAAGTGGGTCATCGTTTCGTACTGCGGGGATTCGATTTTCAGTGAATACTCGAAAGTGCGCTGAACATCCACTGCTTCGGCGGGAACTGAAGCCGGCCAGAAGGTGTATGTCCCCGGGGTGTTCGCAACAAGAGTAAAAGGATTCTGCCAGTTTCTGTTTCGCATGGGAACTATTTCGCTGCCGCAGCGAAGCTCAACCGTAACATTCGAAATGGGGGCAAAGGTTTCACCGTCAAAGAGTCGCCCCACGATGGTGGGTATGTAGAAGGCAGGGTAGGTAAATGTCTTGTCGCTGGATTCGGAAGAACCGTGATTGGCGGTAGGGCGCTGGTTATGGTTTACCAGCCGCAGTCCCTTGTACAGCAGCGCGGCAATATCGGCCTCGTTCTGCTGCCGGCCTGCCCAGTCCTGCTCAATACGGGTAATACCCCTGTTGGAGACAATATAGCGCGGTTCGACGCGGTTAAGCACATAGCATACCGTATCCAGTCTACACTGATCGCAGAGGCACAGCCCGTCCGGGTTGTTTTTCTCTTTTACTGATTCAATAATTTCCTGCACCGAGTTAAGAACAATATCTTCGGAAATATTGTGTATCTCCATTTCAGGTCTCCCTTAACCAGATTTTTTCCCCATACAGTATATCAGATAATCCGCGCAGTGTCTCTACTCTTTCGCTAAAATCCGGATTCACGAATACTCTGACAGTATACAGGGTTTTTACAAATGAATCCAGAGTCCTGGCCTTAAAGGCGCTTGAACTGCCGGCAAAGCTGCAATGTTCGTCAATGACAAAAAGGCCTGTTTCGAATGATACCGGCTCAGGCACGTCGATGATCAGATCGTCACTGGTCAGGGGGATGCCCGCCCGGCGGAATTCTTCGGCGAGCCGCTCTTCGTGGCGGGGCCGGCTGCCAATGTCCTTTAGGCGGCCATGATCGGCCTCGTCAAAACCGATTTCCGCGACGGTTGAAAAAAGCCTGCCATTCCACACTGCTTCACCAAGGCTGCTGCCGGTTTTTTCCTTTAATAGGGCAAATAGATTCTGGTCGTCGAGGCCGTACAGCTCCTCGGCGGCTATTGCCCCCGATTCCAATCCCTTGATCAGGGCTTTTTTTATCATTGATGTGGCGGCGCGTACCTGCCGGTGCCAGTAAACCGTCCGGTACATCAGATATTTGGCAAAAAGTATCGCCTCGACGTTGGGGATAAGGCGGGAATCGATGTCGGCACCCCTTTCAAGGTTTGGAACCAGCCGCGAAAAGATAAAATCGACGTCCTGCGCCCCGTAGGGAACCCCACAGTAACGGGCGTCGCGGTTCAGATAGTCGAGTTTATCGGGATCGAGGCAGCCGGACAGGAGCTGCCGGTAAAATAACAGTTCGGCGCAGCCATTGTCGGCAAGCTCCCTGTCAATAATTGCGGCGGTCATATCCGGGTCGGCCCCGCACCTGGCGACCAGGCTTTTCAGCGGCTCACTGAGGATTATGCCGCTGGTAAGGGATTCGTGGGAGCGCAGGTGCAGCTCTTTAAGCGAGTGGGTGTAGGGAAAATGACCAAGATCATGCAGCAGGCAGGCGCACAGGAAGGACATGACCCCCTTTCGGCTAATCCATGACGCTGCGCCGTCTTCCGTCAGGTTCTGCAAAAGCCGCCGTCCCAGGTGGTACACCCCGATTGAATGGCCGGCGCGGGTATGGGTCGCCCCCGGATAGAGGCGGTGTACCGGGCCAAGCTGCAAAATGCGGTGCAGCCGCAAAAACAGGGTAGTATCGGTCAGCTCGGCAAGGCCTGTCGTAAAATAGGTATGCCCCCACAGGACATCCCTTACGGGGCAGGTAAATCCTTCGGATAAGATGGCGTAAATCGATGATTCCATTGCTGATTATCATAGAATATTTCGCCCGAATGTTCTATCTTTTAATATAGAGAGAGGCAGAAATATCAGAAAGACAGTGTTTATTATCCTGTTTTTTCTCATTTTTTGCGCCGCTTTTCCCCAGGACATGGGCGAAGGGGTGCCGGGAGAACTGGTCTATCGCGGCTCCATCCCTGAGGAACTTTTCCGTCCCCGCAGGGATGAGGCCCCCCGGTATCCGGTGGATACGGTTATCGGGCCATTGGGACAGGGCAGAGCGCCCAGAGAGGCATACGAGGCTGCAAAAAGCGCGGCCGGGGCGCTTCTGCAGGGATCGCTGAACGCGCCGATCCTTTCAACGGTAAACAGCGTGTTTCTGGAAGGCTGCATGAGTGCGCTCAACGGAATTAGTCCGCGGACTTTTCGTCTGGGCGGAGGCCGTGAAGAGCCGGACGGTTCGGTTTCCTTTTTGGTGCGGTTTGCCGGAAGGGATGAGGGTATAACCGGCGAGCTATTTGTCCGGCTGGAGGAACGCCGCGGTGCAGCAGCGCCGGCGGGCGGGGCAGCGGGTAAGTCTGCGGAAGAGGGCGATGCGGATACCGAAGAAGACGGCGGGCAGCCGGAGCCGGAGGGAACCGGCGCCCGGGCGGAAATGACGGAAGCCGATGTCGATCCGGAAGCAGAGCAGGGTGTTCAGACAGTGCCGGCTGTATCCGCAGTACCGGCAATGCCTGCAGTTCCTCCGGTCGAAAGGGTTTGGGTTTTTGAGGATCTGATCCTGGAAGCGGCGCGAAGCCGCGAAGAAGAGAACAGGGACAGCCGCCATCGCTATGATTTTCCCCCCTATGAGAGGTTTTTCTAAAACTATGGCAACACCGGTTAAACTAATTGAAAAAGAATTCTTGCTCAAAGTCCTGTTCGACGAACAGATTTCCGTAAATTACCACAGGGATCACCTTGATTACTATTTCTTTCTTGGAGGGCCGGCGGTTAAAGAACTGCGTTTCCAGTCTGACCGCGCCATCGTTGGTTTGAAGGTCAAAGAAAACATAGAGTTAAGGTTTGACTACCATGGCAAGATGATTGTTTTTTCTACGAAGATTCTCAGCGTGAAAAATGCGGAGATTACATGCACAATACCCGATTTTCTGTACAAGGACCTTGGCCGTTCATTTTCACGGGTCAGCGTTCCGTCTGAAATGAAGGTTAACTTTACCTTCCATGGCGACCGTTACGATCTTTCTTTTCCCAAGGTGCAGCAATTCGATTCCACGGATTTGGGTAATTTCTTTAAGGATGTCGACCCCAAAAATTTCTCGGGTCTTATTGAACAAATGGGGACATGGGTTAAAAAATTTGCCACGGATTACAAGCTGGTAATTTTCAAAAATACCCGGCCTTCAACAATAGAAGAGCGGGTTATTGCCGAGACCGGCAAGGCCCTGTACCTGCCTTCAACCCAGGGTGGTTTTCCCCAGGACGATCCGTATCCCCGCAAGCGAATCATTACCGAGGAGATGTTCCATCGCTATCTTGAAAGCACCGGGGTAGGCACCGCTTTTCTGGAAAGCGTCTGCGCCCGTTTTATCAGGCAGAAAGCGGACGATGGGATTCTTTCCGATGCCTGGATTCCCATTCTTTTCCAGGAGTATGTCATCGGCTATGTACATATCTGGATCAATACCGAAGGGAAGAGTCCCTTTGATTACAAGGTGATCGACACCATGTACCTGTTTACCAAAGTACTGGCGCATTCACTTGAGATTAGTGGTTTTTTTGAACAGGGAAAAATCAAGAACAATGCCTTTAATGGCGGGGGTATTGACATTAGCGTATCGGGTCTGTCCTTTGCCTGCCCCAACCCCGAGTTTTTGGCCACTCTGCTGCCCGACAGCAAGCTGGTGGTCAATATCAGCACCCCCTACCGCAGCATTTCCGTCAATGCGGTCATAGTGCGCCGTTTTAAGGAAGGTGTGAATACCTATTTTGGCTGCCAGTTTTCGGATATGTCGGAAGAGAACCGCGGCTATCTTTTTGAAATTGTCTACGGCAAACCCTATACCGAAGAGGACGCGAAATTACTTTCCGGCCAGGTTTAATAATTAACCATTAAGAAGAGTCAACGAATTACGCGAATGTAAACGAATGGAATAAAAAGTAAAATAAATATTTGTATTTATTCGCGTCGTACCGCAGGTACGCCATTCCCGTCATTCGTTGATCGTGTGTTATTCATTTCAATATAACAACAGTTCTGCCGAAGCCGCCCAGTTCGGGACGTGAAAAATAATAGTCACCAACGGCGGATTCTTTTTTGAGCCAGTCGTGTACGCCCTTTTGTAAAATTCCGTCACCCTTGCCGTGAACAACGGCGAATTCCCCCAGCCCGTGCAGGAGCGCCGCGTCCACCTGCCGGCGCAGCTCTTCGCAGGCCTCGTCCAGCCGCATGCCGCGGAGGTTTATTTCAGCGCGGACGGCGGACTGCTCGGCAAGATCTACCGTAACGGAAGGCTTGTGCCGGAGGGGGGCGGCGGGGATCAATTCCCGCTCGGGAAAACTGACCTTGAGCGAGCCGATTTCCACAATCCATGCGCTGCCGTCCCTGACGGAAGTTTTTTTTGCCCGGCGTACCAGTACGCCGCGCCGCTTGTGTTCTCCGGCGAATACTTCCATGCCGGCCGCGAATGCTGCGGCAGTTTCACCGCGGGCTTCAGCGCTTCGCCGGTTTTCTGCGCGGCGGCGTTCTTCGGCAATGGCGCGTTCCTCCTCTTCCAGCGCCGCCTCTTCCGCTTCGACGGTGCGCTCAAGCTCTCCCAAAAACGCCTTTACTTTCAGGGTTTTCTCGCGGGTCAACTCTCCTTCCCGCAGTTCCCGCACCAGGTTTTCCAGCGTTTTCCGGCTTTCATGCAGCAGCAGGCGGAGTTTTCCCGCAAGGCCGGCCTTGAGTTCCAGTTCTTTCTGCCGCAGTCTGAGTTCCTTCAAATCGGATGAACGGCGGTCGTCTTTCAGCCGGGACTCCTCCAACCGCGCCTGTTCGGTAAGGGCGTCCAGTTCAAAATGCTTTTCCTTTAGCCCGCTGATAAGGGCGGAAACGTCGGAATGTCCCGAATCCAGATAATCTTTTGCCCGCGCAATAATGTCTTTACCCAGTCCGTTCCGCGCCGCTATTTCAAGGGCGCGGCTTTCGCCGGGTATGCCCGTTATGATCCGGTAAGTGGGAGAAAGGGTCTTCGCGTTAAATTCTACGGACGCATTTTCCGCCGCCTGCCGGCTGTACCCGTAATTTTTCAAAATGCCGTGGTGGGTGGTAACGATAAGCCGGGTATTTTTTTCGATAAGGCGGTCGAGTATCGCCATGGCGATAGCGCTGCCCTCCTGCGGGTCGGTGCCGGAGCCAAGTTCGTCCAGCAGCGCAAGGGAGCGATCGGTACAATGGGCGATGATGCCGGCAATGTTGGTGATGTGCGCGGAAAAGGTTGAAAGCGACTGCCCGATCGACTGCTCGTCGCCGATGTCGGCAAAAATACCGTCGAATACGGGCAGGGCGGTTCCTTCCGCCGCCGGCAGGGCAAGGCCGATCTGGTTCATCATCGCCAGCAAGCCTGTGGTTTTTAGGGCGACCGTTTTGCCGCCGGTGTTCGGCCCGGTGATGATCAGCGCCCGTGTTTCGGCGCTTCCCGCGGCAGTTTCCATTGCAAGGTCGATGGGGACAGCGTTTTTGATAAGGGGATGCCGTGCCTGCACAAGTGTCAGGCGGGAAGCACTGTCGGGGGCAAAAGTTCCCGAAGTTTCCAGCGCGTACCGCGCCTTCGCCATGAGCACCTCGACGCTGAGCATCGTTATGTGAAACTCAATCAGTTCACCGCTGTATTGAGCGATGCGTTTTGTAACGTCAAGCATTATCTTTCTGATTTCGGCGTCAAGGTTGCGGTTTTCGATGAGGATTTCGTTGTTTTTTTCGACAACATCTTCCGGCTCGATAAAAACGGTCTGCCCGCTGGAAGAAGCCTCGTGCGCAATACCCCGTATCCTTCCGCGGAAGTTCGCCTTTACCGCCAGCACGGTTCTGCCGTCCCGCTGCGAAGGTACTGTTGATTGCAGCATGCGCCGGGTATCTTCGTCGCCGGTATAGCGGGAAACGGCGGCTTCCAGCGCGGCTTTCAGCTTTTGTATCCGCTGCCTGATAGCCCGCAGCTCCGGCAGATCGCGGAGCTTTCCCTCCCGGTCCATCACACGAAAAACGGCGGCGGCAACCTCCCCGCAGGGCGGCGTTTCTCCCAGCATTTCCGCGAAGACCGGCTGGGGCAAAAGCCAGTTCCGCAGTTCCCCGCCGCGTTCGACAAACAGGCCGATGGCGCAGGCTTCGCCGGTTTCAAGGCAGATTCCCTCGACATTGAGTTTTGGGAGCAGGAAGCCGATTGACGGCAGATACCGCCGCGGCTCACCGGGCGAACTGCGTTCTCCTTGTTCGTTAATACAGGAAATTATCGCCTTAACCGCCTCTTTGGTTTGTGCAACGGCGGCGGGGTCGTCCGAGGGCGTTTCCCGGAGAATCATCGCCGAGGCTTCCTCGCTCATGGCAAAGCCGGCAAGCCGCTCAAGTATGCTGTCGAACTCAAGGAGCTGCAATGTTTTGTGCGTTAGCGTATTTTTGTTAATCGACATTGTTCTTGCCCGAAAGCTCGTCATGGATCCTCAGGAAACTGCTGTAGCGATCCTCGTGAATTACGCCGGCAGCCACGGCTTCCATGACCTTGCAGCCCGGCTCGATCCGGTGGGAACAGGAAAGGCCGTAGGAACATTTTCCCGCAAGCGGTGCAAATTCCCGCATATGCAGAATTATCTGTCCGGCATCGATTCCGTCGGGAACAAAGCGCCGTATTCCCGGCGTGTCGATAAGCCATGTTGCATCTTCGATCTCTACCATGAAGGCGAGGGTAGTGGTGTGGTTGCCGCGGTCGTACTTTTCGTTAATAGTCCCGGTTTTAATATTCAGTTCCGGCATGAGCGAGTTGATAAGGCTGGATTTGCCCACCCCCGACTGCCCCGTCAAAACAGAGCGTTTCCCGCCGATGCGCCGCCTGAGATCGTCCAGCCCCTCGCCGGTTTTTGCGGAAACTTCGAGTACTTCATAACCGATGCGCCGGAAATCTTCCAGCCGCTCGTCGGTGTCTAAATCATCATCGTCAAGATCGACTTTGTTGCAGACGATGAGCGCGGGAATTTCCGCAATGTCCGCCTGCAATAACACGCGATCCAGAAAACGCGGCCTGAAGGGCGGCGACACGCGCGTCGTCATGCAGAGAACCTGATCAACATTCGCCGCGAGAAGCTGAGTGCAGGAACCTTTTTGGTTAAAGCGGCTGAAAAGATTCTTGCGTTCTTCCAGCGCGGTGATCATTTTCCCTTCCAGCCTTACCCGATCCCCCGGCGCGAGGGGGTTGTAGAAGCCCTCGGCGCCCTTGAGAATTTTTCCCTTTATGCGGCATTCGATGATCGGGGACTGGAGATCAAGGGGGGAACCTTCTTCAAGTTTTACCGTAAAAATGTTGCGCGAGCCGCTCAATACGACGCCGGACAGACTCACGATTCCCCCAGCAGCGAAAGATCAAAGCCAAGGCTGTCCGCCCAGCTTGTCCATGATGCCTGTGGCGCTTCCGGTCCGGTCAGAAACAGCCGGTTTTGCGGGCGTCCCCCTGCCGGAGCAGTTCCGTCAAGCAATGATTCAATGCGCCGGGTTATTCCTTCGACAGAATCAAAAACGGCAATGTCGGGCGAAGCCTCCCGCCGGAAATCATCGAGTAAAAAAAGAAAATGGGTACAGCCAAGCACCAGCGTATTAACTCCGGCGGCGCGGAAACGGTTCAGGTAGCCCCGCGCCAGATCCCGTTTTTCCTGTGCCGATGCCGAATGAATTCGGTATTCGACAAATTCGACCAGCTCCGCCGCGGCTATGCCGATAATTTCTGTGCCGCCGAATTGCGCGGCAAGTTCCCTGATATACGGCTGCCTGATGGTAAGTTCGGTTCCCAAAAGGCCGATTTTTCCGGTTTTTGATATCAGTGCGGCGGGTTTTACCGCCGGTACTGTCCCCACAAACGGGAGCTTCGGATAACGTTCCCGCAATTCGGCAAGCGCGGCGATGGTGGCGGTGTTGCAGGCTATTATCGCGATTTTGGGATTGACGGATTGCATGAGATTTCCCATAAGGGCAGTCAATATTTCGACAAGATCTTCCTTCTCCCGGCCGCCGTAGGGAAAATGCCGGCGATCGGCAAGGTACACTATGCTTTCACCGGGATTCCGTTGATGGAAATGGCTGCAATAAGGTATGCCGCCGATGCCCGAGTCCAGAAAAAGTATGGGACGGTCAAACATATTCAGTTGAACAGATTATCGAAAGCGGTCTTTGCCGCGCCGGATTTTTCCATGTCTTTTTTTTGCCCTGCAGTTTTACTCCTGTACTTTGGGTCAAGCGAAAACCAGTCGCAGAAATTGCCGCGCTCCTTGTCGGCCGCCGGCTCGGCGCTTGTTTCGGAACAGTCTCCCCGTGCGCCGGAAAGGTAGAAGCGGCAGCTGTGGCAGCAACGAAGATCTTTCCCGCATTCGGCGCAGCGGACGGCGCGGCCAATGGGTTCCGGATCGCTTACGGGTGAGCCGCAGTACCAGCACATGACTCATGATACCAGCGGCAGGACTGGTTGGCAAGCCTGAAACATGATATTATAAACCATGTTTACCATTAGCCCCTGTGCGGCGGGCTGCGGACGTTCCGCAATAAGCGGTTCCAATTTATGCTTTATTCATCAGGTAAACCAGGATCAGGAAACAGCACGGATCGTTGCCGCCATTACCCGAAACGGCACGATAAAGGATATGGCCGCTTCGGGAATACATTTTAACGGCGTTGATTTTTCGGGTAGGCGGTTTTACGGCTGCAATTTCAGGGAGGCGGTTTTTTCAAAATGCGTATTTTCAGGTTCCCTGATGCGGATGTGTTTTTTTGATTTTGCCGAATTCACCGGCTGCGATTTTTCAAAATCAGATATGCAATTTCTTTCGTTTGCCGGATCGCGCATCGTCTCCTGTACTTTTGAAGGGTCGGATCTGCTGCATGTAAATTTTCTGGGGGCAACCGTTTCCAAATGTTCTTTCAGCAATTCAAATTTATACAACAGCCGTTTCATCAGCGCCGATCTGGAAGATCTGAAATTCTTCGATTGTAATTTGAAACGGGTAAATTTTATCAGCGCCCGCCAAAAGGAAATAGTTTTCAAGTCATCAAACACCGGAGAAGCGGTGTTTGAACTGGAAGAGCCATGAAACTTTTTTTTCATTACTGTTCATTTGGCTTCAGCAACTGTTATGTGCTGGGTTCCGAAAATATTCCCAAGGCCATTATTATCGATCCGGGCAGCATGGACAGCCAAATTCTGGAATACGTGGAAAACAACGATCTTTCCCTGGAGGCGGTGCTCATTACCCATGATCATATCGGTCATGTGCATGGCCTGCGTACCTTGCTGCGTATCTATCAGACGGAAATCTTTGCCGTCAACCGCACGGTCATGGACTTCAAGACAACACCGGTAAAAGACGGGGACAGGCTCAACATCGGCCCCTTTACCGTCGAAGTCATCTCTGTTCCCGGTCATTCCGCCGATTCCGCGGTTTACCGCATCGACAGCCTGCTCTTTACCGGCGATGTTTTAACATCGGGTCTGGTTGGCACGACCGACAGCGCCTACGGTACCAAGACGCAGGTAAACTCGCTGCGAAGCCGCCTGCTTTCCCTGCCCGGCGATTATACGGTCCTTCCCGGGCACGGCCCCCCTTCGACGCTGGAAGCGGAACGCCGCTATAATGTTGGGATTAACCAGTACAATGAGACGCAAAACCGCAGGCCGCCCCTTAAGCTGAGTTTGCAATAGGAAGCCAGTGGGCTTGAAACCCGCTGCCCCCAATGGGTATAATAGTACTAGATAAAGGAGAATCATCATGGCGGCAAGAGACGATAAAGCCCCCGGGGCTTTGCAGGTTATCATTATTGACGGAAACGGCAAGGAATGGGGCAGAATATTCGCCAATTCCAAGCAATTCAGCTCCGGCAGCGTGGGATTTTACGGAAACGGCAAACTGCATAACCCCGATAATCCTCCGGCACGCTACCAGTGCGGTTTAACCTTTACCCTGATAGGCTCAAAGGAAAAATAGCGGCGTTTATCCGCGCAGATTATTGGCTGTTTCCTGACGTGCCAGCGATGCACCTCAGTTGTCCCGCTTTGCAATTGGCTCATCATCCAAGAATAAGTTAATGTAATCGGTATACATCCATTTTTGGCCGTAGACATTGTCGCCTTTTAGCATAGGTTTCAGAATACCCATCTCCACAAGCCTGTGTATCGCGTTGTATCCACCTTGATGACTGAAACCCGTCCATTTAACGATATCGGCAATTCCGATGATGGGTACACTGTAAAGATTTTGTAGTATTTTCAACGTACTTGCAGAAGCTGTTTTTCCAAGTGATTGAATCTTTC
>Ga0082212_10010194_pt1 | contig 12056 bp, 10 predicted proteins | sample TergutNt197P3_FD_71548 | JGI IMG/M metagenome (GOLD analysis project Ga0082212, IMG submission 71548) | Neocapritermes taracua P3 segment gut microbial communities from Petit-Saut dam, French Guiana - Nt197 P3 | ecosystem: Host-associated > Arthropoda: Insects > Digestive system > Gut ... | reverse complement strand
GGTCATAGCGAATCACATGGGTCTGAGATAGTAGCGTGGTGCATATTCAGGGAGGGGCTGCCGCAAACGCGGGTCGCCCCTCGTATACATTTATATTGTAACTATATGTGTAGCACTACTATTTTTATATAGTTTCTACCTAGAAATTGCATATTAAAGTAGTATTATTGTTTTCTGTACAAAGTTCTGCTGATGATGTATAATGTCGGATAAGCGGCTATTTTTATATAAGGAGGAATAACATGAGTACATACGGATACTCAATGCCGGGCTATTTCCAGAATATGCCGGTCATAGGAGCGGCACTCGAGACGCCGAACGCTGAAAATGAGGCGGAGCTGAGGCAGGTCGAAGAAGCTATTCAAAACGAGATAACGGCTATCCTGGCGTCGGGGCGCAGCGACGAATCGCTCAACGAGGCGGGGCAGATGACAGCTCTGCAGCGTCTGGATGTGTTGTTGGACGAGGGGTCCTGGTGCCCGCTGAACAGTCTTCTCAACACAATGAATAACCCTGACGGCAGCACGGGCGTCATCACAGGTCTTGGCAAGATACGCGATAAATGGGCTGTGATCATTGCTTCTGACAACAAGAAGCTCGCCGGCGCGTGGGTCGGTGGTCAGGCCTTAAAGCTCACGCGAGCCACCGACATAGCGAAACAGCTTCACGTACCGCTTGTTTACGTGCTTAACTGCAGCGGCGTGAAGATGGACGAGCAGGAGAAAGTTTACGCCGGGCGCGTTACGGGCGGCACGCCGTTCTATCGCCACTCGGAGCTTATGCAGCTTGGCGTACCGGTAATTGTCGGTATATATGGCACTAACCCCGCGGGCGGCGGTTACCACGCGATCAGCCCCACTATCCTGTTGGCTCATGAGAAAGCGAATATGGCTGTCGGCGGGGCTGGTATAGTCGGCGGCATGAACCCGAAGGGTTATGTTGATAAAGAAACGGCTCAGGGCCTTATCGACGCGACTAAGAACGCCAAAAGGGAAGACCCTCCCGGCGCTGTCACAGTCCATTACGGCGTAACAGGTTTCTTCCGCGAGGTTTATTCCGGTGAGGAAGGCGTCCTGGAAGCTATTAAAAAATATATGGACGCAGTCCCCGCTTACAATGAGAATTTCTTCCGTGTGGCCGACCCTGCGGAGCCCGCGTTCTCAGGGGCCGATTTATATACGCATCTCCCATTCAACCAGCGCCGCGCGTACGACGTCCGCAAGGTGCTGTCGTGTTTGTTTGACAATAGCGAATTCATGGAGTTTAAAATCGGGTACGGTCCGGAAATAGTTTGCGGCCTTGCGAGGGTCAACGGTCTGCTTTGCGGCGTTATAACGAATTTCCAGGGTATGATCCCGAATTATCCGGAGTATCTGGAAAACAGTGTTGGCGCCGGCGGAAAGCTTTACCGTCAGGGGCTTATGAAAATGAATGAGTTCATAACGTTGTGCGCGCGAGACAGCGTGCCGGTGGTTTGGATACAGGATACGTCCGGCATAGACGTGGGCGACCCTGCGGAAATGGCGGAGTTGCTCGGGCTTGGGCAGTCGCTCATTTTCAGCGTCCAGAATGCCAAAATTCCGCAGATGGAGATTACCCTGCGAAAGGGAACCGCTGCGGCGCATTATGTTATGGGAGGTCCGCAGGGCAATGACACTAACGTGTTCAGCCTCGGCACCGCCGCTACTGAAATATACGTCATGCACGGCGAGACAGCTGCTGCTGCTATGTTCGCGCGCAGGCTCGTAAAAGAGAATGACAGCGGCAATGACGTACAGCCGGTAATCGACAAGATGAACGGTTTGATACAAAGCTATACGGACAATTCACGGCCCGGCGCGTGTGCGAAACAGGGTCTTGTGGATGAGATTGTTAAGCTTGATGAACTGCGCCGTTACATCTGCGCGTTCGTCGGCGCGGCTTATCAGAATCCAACGAGGATTTGCGCGTTCCATCAGATGCTCACCCCGCGCGCTATCCGTGAGTGGAACTATCTGAATAATGTATAATGCAAAATGTAGAATGTAGAATTGGGGACGAAAAGCGCGTAGCGACAGATGGAGCAGCGCTTAGTCCGCGACTACGAAAGAGGTGAAAATTATGGCAAAAAAACCGTTGGTTGACGGTAAGAAGCTTAATATAACTGACACGATTCTTCGTGACGCGCACCAGTCTCAGGCTGCGACGCGCATGAGGACGGAAGATATGCTTCCGGCGTGTGAAATCCTCGACAGCATCGGATACTGGTCGCTTGAGTGCTGGGGCGGCGCAACGTTTGACACATGTATGCGTTTTCTGGACGAGGATCCATGGGAGCGTTTGCGCACGCTGCGCAAGGCTCTGCCGAACACAAGGCTCCAGATGCTCCTGCGCGGGCAGAATATCCTCGGTTACCGGCACTATTCTGACGACGTCGTCGACCGCTTCTGCAAAAAATCTATAGAGAACGGGATCGACGTCGTGCGTATTTTCGATGCGCTCAATGACACGCGCAATCTCCAACAGGCTATGAAAAGCGTCAAGGAATACGGCGGCATATGCGAACCCGCGATGTCATATACTATCAGCCCCGTCCATAACGAGCAGTATTGGATCGATCTGGCGTTGAGGCTTGAAGACACCGGCGCCGACCTGATTTGTATCAAGGATATGGCTAATCTGCTGCTGCCCATGGCGGCGCACAGCCTGATATCGAAGCTGAAGGAACGCATAAAAGCGCCGATCCATCTCCACACGCACAACACTACAGGTACCGGGGATATGGTCTATATCATGTCCTGTTTGGCGGGCGTCGATATAGTTGACTGCGCACTCTCGCCGCTTGGCAACGGGACTGCGCAACCGGCGACAGAGTCGCTAGTCGCCACTCTTGCAGGGGATAAGCGCGATACCGGCCTGAGCCTTGAAAAGATGAGCGACGCGGCAAAGCATTTCAGGACCGTAGCGGATAAGCTGTCGGCAGAAGGCTTCCGCGACCCGCGCGTACTCCAGGTGGATACAAACACCCTTATATATCAGGTACCCGGAGGCATGTTGTCAAATCTGATATCCCAGCTTAAGGACGCCAAGGCGGAAGACAAATATTACGACGTCTTGGCTGAAGTGCCGCGCGTACGCGAGGAATCCGGCTATCCCCCGCTCGTGACCCCGACAAGCCAAATCGTTGGGACGCAAGCCGTTATGAACATACTTGGCGGCGAGCGCTACAAGATGGTAGGCAAAGAGTTCAGGTCGATGATGCGTGGCGAGTACGGGGCTCTGCCGGCGAAGGTCAATGAGGACATAAGGAAAAAGTGCATCGGGGATGATGAAGTCATTTCATGCAGGCCCGCCGATCTTCTGCCGTCGGAAATGGATAAGTTGACGCAGGAAATAGGTGATTTGGCGAGGTGCGAGGAGGACGTCCTGAGCTATGCCTTGTTCCCGCAGGTGGCTACGTCTTTTCTTGAAAACCGTCTCAAGAAAGAACAAGGTCCCGAGGGCGATGAGCTTGTCGCCGTTATCGCCGCCGCAATCAAGGCGTTTGGGGCGCAGGCTGTACACCCGTTGATTAGGAATGCGGGCGGAGCGTCCAATGTGAGTTCCGGGGCCCCGGCTGTGAATCCGATGGTACGTAGTAGTGGTTAGCGGCTAGTGGCTAGTTATCAGGAGACGAGGGACCGTTTTTAATGCATAATTCATAATTACTATATTAATGAATCGAGGAGATGGACTTAATGAAAAACTATAAAATCACAGTTAACGGTAACACGTATGACGTAGGCGTCGAGGAAGTCGGAGGCGCCGCTGAGGTAAAATCAATTCAAGCCGTAGCGCCCGCCCCAAAGGCCGCGCCGGCTCCGAAGCCCGCCCCAGCTCCCGCCCCGAAACCCGCGCCCGCTCCGGCGCCGGCTCCAAAAGCTGCCCCCGCCCAGAAGGCCGCCCCGAAAGGCGACGCTGAAGACATTCTGGCGCCACTTCCCGGGACAGTCATTTCCGTAAACGTTTCTGAGGGCGACCAGGTAAAAGCGGGCCAAGTGCTTTTGGTTTTTGAGGCTATGAAGATGGAAAACGAGCTTGTCGCGCCTCGCGCCGGCACTATTTCCAAAATCCATGTGGTCAAGGGCGACATACTGGAAAGCGGCGCGGCAGTTATTACTATTGCGTAGCGATGGACGGGGAAATGTCTTTCCCATGTGGTTGCATGTTTGTTAATCTGAAAAGTAACATTATAGGAGGTTTCATAGATGGACTTTGCATATTCCGAAGATCAAGAAATGATAGCAGAAATGGCCAAAGAATTCGCGGAGAAAAAGATCGCGCCGTTTATTGAGGAAGACGAGGAAAATCATCATTACCGCGTTGAGATACTCAAGGAAATGGGCGAGCTGGGGCTCCTGGGCTTTTCAATCCCGGAAGATTACGGCGGAAACGGGCTTGGATGGATGGAAGGCGTCGCCGCGCTCTATGAGATAGCGAAAGTACACACCTCATGGCGTTTGAGCATCAGCGGCAACGTGTGGGGGCCCGCGCTGACGGTGCTTAATCACGGGACAGAAGAACAAAAGCAAAAATATATCCCGGGCCTGTGCAGCGGCGAGTTGGTCGGCAGCTTCGCTATAACAGAGGCAAACTCCGGCTCCGACGTCGGCAGCATGAAGATGACGGCCATTGATAAGGGGGACCACTATCTTGTCAACGGTTCGAAAATGTGGATTTCCGGCGGTCATACATGCGACGTAGGGCTTATATTCGCGAAAACCGATCCCACTGCGGGCGCAAAGGGTATCTCCTGCCTTATGGTCGATTACAATGAAACTGAGGGTATCGAGAGAATACCGATCCATAAAAAAGTCGGGATGTGGCCCGCGCCTACTTCGGAACTCGTTTTTGAGGATGCAAAGATACCCAAGGAAAACCTGATCGGTCAGGAAAACAAGGGTTTCCAACTGTGCATGTGGATGCTCAACAACACGCGCATGGGCTGCGCCACGGGCGCAACGGCGCTGTCCCGCGCTTGTCTTGAAGGCAGCGTTCAGTACGCTAACGAGCGCACACAGTTCGGTCAGCCGATAGGCAAGTTCCAGATGATCCAGCAGCAAATCGCTGAGATGGCCCTTGAAGACGAAGCCGCCAAATACCTCTTGTTCAAGGCTGCCTGGCTAAAGGAAAACAAGATGCCGAGCCAGCAGGAAACGTCTATGGCAAAAGTTTTCGGGTGCAAAGCGGCGGTCCACGCGGCAAACGAAGCTATGAAGATTTATGGTTCGTACGGATACTCCGACGAATATCCCTGCGGCAGGTGGCTGCGCGACGCCAAGCAGTTCGAGACGCTTGAGGGTACGTCAAATATCCATCTGGGCATAGTCGCCGGCATTGAACTCGGTTATCAGCAGAACAGGTAAGATTCGATGAATGTATTGTATGAAGTTAGGGATCATATCGCTGTTATCACTATCAACAGGCCCGAGGCGCTCAACGCGCTGAATCTTGACGTACTCGCTGAACTTGAGCAAGCAGTTTGCAAAGCGGAAAAAGAAACCGAAGTCTATGTGCTGGTCATTACCGGCGCCGATCGCGCGTTTGTCGCGGGCGCCGACGTCGCGCAAATGAAGGACCTCAGCCCTGTTGAAGCCAAGGCTTTCAGCGATTTTGGAAACCGCGTGTTTTTACAGATAGAATCGGTCTCGAAACCCGTTATCGCTGCGGTGAATGGTTTTGCGCTGGGGGGGGGCTGCGAGCTTAGTTTGGCTTGCGATATAAGGATAGCAAGCGAAAAAGCCAGATTCGGCCAGCCTGAGGTCGGCCTGGGCATAACCCCCGGTTTCGGCGGGACGCAAAGGCTGCCCAGGATCGTGGGTTCATCTAAGGCTAAAGAGCTGATCTTTACGGCCAGGCAGATAAAAGCTGACGAGGCGCTTAGCATAGGGCTTGTCGACAAGGTCGTGCCGGGCGAGGAGCTCATGGGCGCTGCCCTGAGTTTGGCCGGCGAGATCGCAAAGAACGCGCAGATTGCCGTCAGGCAGAGCAAAGACGCAATAAATAAGGGCTTGCAATGCGATATCGAGACGGGCGCGGCATTTGAAGTTCAGGCATTCGCGCTTTGTTTTTCCACGGAGGATCAAAAGGATGCGATGTCAGCATTCGTAAACAAGTCAAAGATAGAGACATTTAAAAATAAGTAACCGGAAAGGAATATTACAATGAAGAAAATCAGCATTATTGGCGGCGGAACAATGGGCGGCGACGTCGCGCAGATATTCGCGCAAAAAGGCTATGACGTAGTATTACGCGCGCGCTCCGATGAAGCGAACGCGCGTTACGAGGCAAAACTGAAAAAGTCCACTGGCCGTCTTGTTGAAAAAGGCAAGATTACAGCGGAAGATCAGGCTGCTATTCTCTCTCACGTTTTGTTTACCACAGATATCAACGCTGTCGCCGATTCCGATCTCGTTATCGAAGCTTTGGTTGAAGATATCGCGATCAAGGAGGAATACTTCAAAAACCTCGATTCCATATGCAAACCCGAGGCTATTATCGCCAGCAATACTTCTTCGATTTCGATAACTGAGCTTGCAGCTTTCACAAACCGCCGCGATAAGTTTATCGGTATGCATTTCTTCAATCCCGCTACTGTCATGAAACTCATCGAGATCATCCGCGGACTTGAGACTTCCGACGACACTTTCAACAAAATCAAGGAGCTGTCCATCGCTATCGGGAAAGACCCGGTCGAAGTAAACGACAGCCCCGGCTTTGTCGTCAACAAGATTTTGGTCCCGATGATCAATGAGGCTGTCTTCGTACTTATGGAGGGGGTAGCCAGCGCCGAGGATATTGATAAGTCTATGTGCTTGGGCTGTAACCATCCAATGGGCCCGCTCGCGCTTTCAGACCTTATCGGCAACGACACTGTTCTCCACATTATGGACGTCCTCTACACAGAAACCGGGGACTCGAAATACAGGCCCGCGCTGCTGCTGAAGAAGATGGTCAGAGGTGGGTTGCTGGGCAGAAAAACAGGCAAAGGCTTCTTTGACTATAGTAAATAAAAACACATGGGCAAGGGGAGCAGCCTATTGAATTAATTACGGAGGTGGAATAAATGTTTTTTAATGAAGACCATGACGATATCCGCGAACTGGCAAGAGACTTTGCCGAAAAAAAGATCGCTCCAATAGCTACAGAAATCGACCAGAACGACGAAGTCCCGCAGAGTATCTATAACGAGATGGCGGAGATGGGTTTCTTTGGGTTGAAAATCCCCGAGGAGTATGGCGGGATAGGGCTTGACACGCGTTCATATGTGTGCGTTGTTGAAGAAATCTGCAAAAAGAGCATAGCCTGCGCCCTGCTGTTTTCGTCCGCAAACTCGCTTTCTACGGCGCCGATTCTGCTTGCGGGTACGGAAGAACAGAAACAAAAGTATGTCCCGGGAATTGCGGCTGGGCTGGATGAATTCATGGCTTTTGCCATAACAGAGCCGGGCGCGGGCTCGGACGCCGCTTCTATGACGACTAAGGCCGTGGAAGATGGTGACTGCTATGTGTTAAACGGGCGCAAAACCTTTATTACAGGCGCTCCGATCGCCAAAAATGCCGTCGTGTTCGCCAAGACCGACCCTGACAAGGGCGCAAAGGGCATTACCACGTTTATTGTCGATATGAGCCTGCCAGGCGTCTCCATAGGCAAACATGAGGAAAAAATGGGGCAGCGCGGCGTTGAAGTTTGCGATATAGTGCTTGAGGATGTCCGCGTTCCAAAGAGCGAGATAGTTGGCGAGCTCGGCAGAGGGTTTATTAACGCAATGAAGACCTTGTCTATCGGGCGTATAGGCGTTGCAACGCAATCCATTGGTATTGCGCAGGGCGCGATGGATGAGGCTGTCAAGTTCATCAAGGAGCGCAAGCAGTTTGGCCAGGCTCTGTCCGATTTCCAGGCTCTGCGTTTCATGATCGCGGAGATGGAGACAAAGATAAACGCAGCCCGTCTGCTGGTTTACAACGCCGCTTATAAGATGGATATGGGCGAGGATGTCACTAAAGATTCGTCGATGGCGAAGCTTTTTGCTTCGGAGATGGCTGTCGAAGTCGTTGGCAAGGCATTGCAGTTGCACGGCGGTTACGGGTACATCAAGGAGTATCCCATAGAGCGCCTGTGGCGCGACGTCCGTGTCCTGACCATCTATGAAGGCACGTCCCAGGTCCAGCAGATCGTCATATCCGGGGTGGTACTTAAATAGTGGCTGGTTGGTTATTCCAGGAAATAGAACAACAAAGGAGAGATGTTAATGAATATATTGGTATGCGTAAAGCAAGTACCTAACACAGAGGAACTCAAGGTCGACGCCGCAGCTGGCTCATCAAACTTGGATAGTATCCCAAAGATACTCAGCACGTTTGACCAGTGTGCGCTGGAAACTGCGGTGAGGCTCAAAGACGCCGATGAGTCTGTAAAGATAGTAGTTGTGACTATTGGCTCCGACAAGGCGAAAGACGTCTTGAAAAGTTGCGTCTCCGTCGGCGCTGATAAGGCGTATCACGTCAATGACGCGGCGTTTGAAGGAATTGATTCGCTCGCAACGAGTTTCGTGCTGTCGCTTGCGGCAAAGAAAATTGAAGAACTCGAAGGCGCTGCGTTTGACATTATTTTCCTGGGTCGCCAGTCCAACGACACAGACTCAGGCCAAGTCGGCCCGCAACTGGCCGAATTCCTTGGTTGTCCGCAGCTAACATATGCGCGCGAAGTCTCGATAGTGGATGGCAAGGCCAGGGCAACGCGCGAAACCGAGGACGGTTTTATCGTTGTTGACGCAGCGCTGCCCGCAGTAATAACGGTAACGAAAACGGAATACGACCTGCGTTTTGCCTCCGTCAAATCCAAGATGGCTGCAAACCGCGCCGAGATACCTATTCTGACTGCGGCGGAGCTTGGTTCGGACGCGGCTTCCGCGTCGTCGCCAAGCAAGTCGGTCAAGACATATATTCCGCAGCGCAAGACCGGCGGCGTAAAGATAGAAGAAGAAACCGGCGAACTTTCCGCAGAGAAACTAACGGCGCTCCTCAGCGACGCCGGCGTTATTTAAGGGGGGGCGGAACATGAGTGATTATAAGAATATTTGGGTTTATGTCGAAGTCTTCGGGGGCAAAGCGAAGAATGTGGGTCTGGAGATTATCAGCCCCGGTAAGAAGTTGGCTGAGGCCACCGGCGATAAAGTCGTGGCGGTTCTGGTAGGAAAAGACCTTGACGACGCTGTGAAAGCCGCCGTTTCCTATGGCGCGGATCAGGTCATTACGGTCGGGGGCGGCGATTTCGCCGAATACAGCGCGGAGGGTTACACTTTCGCCCTCGAACAGCTTGTTGATAAATATAAGCCCGCGGCTTTACTTTTCGGAGCTACCAGCAACGGGCGCGAGCTTGCCCCGCGCTTGGCGGCCAGGCTGAAGACCGGAGCCACCGCAGACTGCACGGGTCTTGAAATTGACAATGGCGTGATTCAGTGGACGCGCCCGGTTTATTCCGGCCGTATGCTCGACGTCGTGGCTTGCGCGGAAGCAAGGCCGCAAATCGGCACTGTTCGCCCGGGTATTTTCAAGCGCGGCGAGCCGGACACGGCGCGTTCAGCGGAGATAATCAGCGAAGACCTCGCGGCGCCAGCCGGTACTGTACGCACTACGATTGTTGAAATGATAAATGAGGCTGCGGAAGGCGCTGTCAAGCTCGAAGACGCGGAAATCATCGTCTCCGGAGGTCGCGGGCTCGGCAAGCCTGAGAATTTCTCGCTTGTCAAGGATTTGGCCGACATCCTCGGCGGAGTTGTCGGAGCGTCCCGCGCTGCTGTCGACGCGGGTTGGATCCCGCATGTGCATCAGGTGGGCCAGACGGGTAAAACAGTCGGGCCGAAGCTGTACGTTGCTTGCGGTATTTCAGGCGCTATACAGCATTTGGCGGGTATGTCCGGGTCGGACGTCATCATAGCTATAAACCGTGACGCCGACGCCCCGATTTTCGAGATCGCCGACTACGGCATAGTAGGCGACATAAAAGAAGTCCTCCCCGCTTTCACAGCAGCGGTGAAAAAGCTGAAATCGTGAGCTGAAAACACAAATATTAAGCTGCCGCAAGCGATTCAATCGATTGCGGCGGCTTTATTTTATGCACAGCATTAGTTAACAAACCACATTACTGCAAGGATTACGGCGAAAAATGCTCCTATTGACATGCATGTCGCCCGGAAGCTGAGGTCTATTTTGCGCAGCTTTTTCAGGAGCGGGCTTGTTTTTACGAAATACTTGTAGATGAAGAACCCGGCGAGGCCACTTATGACGAAAATTAATATTTTCTCCAGATACCCGGCGGCGTCCACGCTTACGTCGATGTTGAATAAAAACTTTATGAATTGCTCCCCGAATATGCCTCCCGCGAAGCATAAAACAGCAGGTATCAAAACAGCTACTTGTTTGAATTTGCTGATCTTCACAGGGTTTATCGCAGGGTCGCAGCGTCCAAATAGCATTGTGGCGTATTTGATAAACGAAATGATTGTCCCAAGGTTGATAAAAATCAGCGCATAAGATACAACACGCCCCGCGCCCGACATAATGAAATATTTTGATATGCTGCCGTTGAAAAAGGGCGCGCCTGTTATACCGAGTATCGCCATAATCGTCGCAGCGCCTATTATCGGCGTCCGTCTCAGGACGCCTTTGATTTTATACACATCCCTCGTACCATAGTACTGCGTTATTACGCCCGCGCACAGAAACAGCGTCGATTTAAACAGGGCGTGGTTAATGATGTGGTAGATCCCGCCCGTATAGGAGTACGCATCGTTAAGCGACAAGCCTGTAATTATCGTGCCCACTTGCGAGATCGTGTGGTAAGCGAGTATAAGTTTTACGTCCGTCTGCGAAAGCGCGAGCAGGAACCCGATGATTCCGGTTATGATCCCAATGACCAAAAAGAATTCTGTCACGGTTATTTCCTGAAAAATGCCTTGGAAACGTATGAATAAGTAGACGCCGGTTTTTATATGCAGCCCCGATAATATCGCCGATACTGCCGAGGGCGCGGAAGGCGTGCCGTGAGCCTTGGGCAACCATCCAAAGAGCGGCACGAGCGCACATTTTAAACAGACAGCCGTCATTATAAGCGCAAACGGGAGCATGAGTTGCGATTTGTCCAGTGTTTGGACCATTTTCGACGCAGTTTCCATGTCAAGGGCGCCTGTGAGTTTGTATATGTACCCCGCGCCAAACAGAAAAAACTGCATCGCCACTGTGTTTGTCATAAGGTAAAACATACCGTCGTACATGGCGCGATCGATGCGGTTGTACATGATCAAAACGGATATAACTATCGCTATTGCCTCAAGTAGCACAAATATGTTAAATATGTCGCCTGAAAGGAAGACGCCGTGGATGATCCCCTGCCACGCGAATAAAAAGAACCAATAGATTCGGCTGACGCTGTCGTTGAAGCTGTAAATTGTGATGATAAGGAATATGAAGGAAGTTAGTATAAGGAAAACCGACGAGAGTGTATCGACTCTCAATATAATCCCAAGCACACCCTCGAAGTTTCCAATATTTGATATCACATCGCCATTTTTGCACAATAGGAATAACCAGGTAGCGACGCCGGTTAGTGCTGTCTGAGCGCAAATGGCGATAGCTCTCGCTATTTTTTCAAACGGGAGTAGATACAGCAGGATCGCCGTCAATATTGGAATAAAGGGAAAAATGGCAAGCATGGTTTACTCCGTATTTTTTTTTCTAAGCTCATCCCAGTCCGTGGTTTCATCCTTTCGGCTGAGGGATATTAGCATTGTGATGTTTACGGCGCTTACGGTAATGCCGATTATTATCGCTGTAATAACAAGCGCCTGTGGCAGAGGGTCCGCAGCGTTTTCCAAGTTGCTGCCAATAGGCGGCGTAACGCCGCTTGAGTATCCGAAGCTCAGGAAAAAAACGACGACCGCCATTTCCATCACACCGATGGAAACTATGGATTTAATAATGTTTTTACCGGTAATCACGCCATAGAAGCCTATGAAAAATACTAATACTGCGAGCAAT
>Ga0082212_10010193_pt1 | contig 12056 bp, 7 predicted proteins | sample TergutNt197P3_FD_71548 | JGI IMG/M metagenome (GOLD analysis project Ga0082212, IMG submission 71548) | Neocapritermes taracua P3 segment gut microbial communities from Petit-Saut dam, French Guiana - Nt197 P3 | ecosystem: Host-associated > Arthropoda: Insects > Digestive system > Gut ... | reverse complement strand
AGTCCTGGCTTGCGACGATTGAAGTGACGGACGCAAAACGCGTGGCCGAAGTCGTGCAACTACTGGTGGAAGACGATCCCGACGTGACCGGGGAAAAGCTCGCCGGAACCAATACCCCGTTGTGGAAAATAGCGGGCACGAAAGATGCCCCGGAGTGGTATCTCCATGTTTCGGACAAGTATTTGTTTTATGCATCCTCACCAGCCGGAATTGCGGCGGCCGACGGAGGTCAATCATCGCAGGAGATGGATCAGTGGCTCAATGAAGTGCGAGCCATGCCGGATTCCGGCGAATCACGATCCGTTGTCGGCCTTGCCTGGACGAAACCCGATCCGGCGGACGGCAAAGAGTATTCGGCGGCCAACGCCATGCGGGGCTGGTTCCTGGGAAGTTACCTGGAATCGAAAACCTGGTGGGAACGCGAATCCCAAAACGGAAACTTTTTCGATTCGCTTTGGGAAACGCCGACAACCAGCCGTACCGGTTCCCGCGGCGTTGCTTTTCAGGAAAATCGCGGAGGATGGACGTTTTACTGGAAGTTTCAATAAAAGCGAATTTTGTCCGACTTGTTAAACACTTTTCCTTGTCTTTTCCTTTGAGGTTATCCCATGAAAATCATTGTCCTGCAGCGATGGTCGTTTTTTCTTGTCTTGGCTTTTTTGACAATGACATCCCGTACATTCGGCATGGAACCTCCGGCGGTTCCCGCGAAATCCGACTGGAACGTGCAATGGCAATTCCGTCCGGGAACGGCACTGGTTCTCAACGACATTCAAGAAACAACGCCATATTTCGAACGTCTCCGAAACAGTATCGTCACCGGGGAATCGGAAACGACGCTCCGCCCGGTGTTGGAATTTGTCAAGTCGTCCAACAGTATCGCCTTTTGCCTGAAAACGAATGGAGTGTCGTTGACCCCGACAAAAAGCAAGACACAAATTGCAACCGTTTTCGGAGACGGTGAACTGAACTTCCGCTCCGTTTTGCGATATGATTTCAACCAACAACAAGTGCGCCGGACAAGTTCCGTCATTTCGGGGAATCTTGTCAATCGCAATATTCGCATCTTTTTGAACGCACGGGGTTTTCCGCGAATCAAAATGGCGTTGATTATGGCCGGAATCGAAGAGTCGGCGAAAATACTGCGAACACGCGGCCTGAACAAGTTACAGAATCAAATCCACACAAAAACGATTGAGAGTCTGAACGAATTGAAAACATGGATGAACGGCGGCTTTGCTGATGATCCGCTTAACCAATTGCCGGTGACGCACTTCCAATGTCGCAGTGACGGTAGCGGGGCGTATGGAACCTTTCAACTGGGAAGGCCGTCTGACGACGTTGCCGGTTTGCCTGACGCTGCGGAACAACTTTTTGCTGAATACCCGCTCGTGTTTGCCGTGGAACAATCCGCATTCAACCAAATGATACAAACCCGTCTCGGCGGCAAGACCATTCCACTCCACCGGCTTGCGGAATATTTGTTTTCCAATCCGCAAGACGACGTCTCCGTAATTGCACCGGAGACATCAACACAAGAAAATGAAGTGGAAACGGATATAGCGGACGCGGACGAAGACAGCCCGTGTTATGCCACGTTGAATACGGAAAACCCGATGGAGCTGGCGGTGGCGGACGGAACTCTGACGCTTGTCATTCATGCGGACGAATTCGAGCAGGCGGGAAAAACCTACCCCGGCATGGACATCACCGTGACCTGGAAAATCGCTTCGGATGCGGTTGCCGGGAATGATAATGACAATGACAATGATAATGATAACGATAACGATAACGATAACGAAACGGATTCCGCGTTGCTTGTGCGGGACGGTGATGTGCTTGTCACCGCAAGAAACCCGTCCGGTGAGGAAGCTCGCAGTCTCCGGCAAATCGCGTTCCGCCGCTGGCTGGTGAATTTCGCCAACCGGGACATCCCGGAACAAATTTACCGTGACGACTTGTTGTTCCGGGAGGAAAACGCGGAACCCCCGCGTATCGGACAGTTTCGACCCGTTGCCGATTCGCTGGTTCTTGACAACGGCTGGATTGTCGTCGCTTATCAACTTCTTTCAGACGCCTCACGATGAATCGTTTTCCACAATATATTTTTCGTCTGTTGCACCAACGTTTGCCCCTGATCGTGCTGTTGGCCGTTCTATGGCCGATCGTGATCTTTGGGGCGATGCGTGCCTGGGACGGCATGACCAATCGCGTCGAAGACTGGTTGCCGGACGCCTTTGAAGAAACGAAACACCTGGAACGATTCATCGATGTTTTCGGAAGTGACGAACTGCTGATGATCAGTTGGGACGGTTGCCGGATCGACGATCCGCGACTGGACGATTTGAAAAAACGGCTCATGACTCCCGTCACGGTCGGCGGACGCGAGGTGCTCTATTTCCATTCGGTTCTTACGGGAACCGAAATTTATCACGCCTTGACAAGCGAACCGATGAATCTGGATGAGGATGCGGCACGTGAACGGCTCTCCGGCTGGATTTTGTCGCCTGATGGAAACCAAACCTGTGCCGTCCTGACCGTCTCGCAGGAAGGGATGGACGATCGTCATGCGCTCATTCGGCGTGTCTGGGACGTGATTCGGGAAATTGGTATTGAAGTGAAAGACGCCCGCGTCGCCGGCCCGACCATCGAAACCACGGCCATTGACGATGCAAGCCGCAACGGCATTCTTACGCTGAACCTGATTTCCTTCCTCGCCTGCTTCGGCGTCACGTACTTTTGCCTTCGCAGTTTTCGCGCGGCCTTCCTTGTGCTGGTGATTGCGGTTTTCAACCAGTACATGACCATGTCCCTGGTTTATTATTGCGGCGTAACCTTCGATTCCGTCATGCTCATGGCCGCAAACCTGACGTTCATTGTCACGTTTTCCATGGGAATCTTTATCGTCAATTATTACAAGGCGGCCATGTTCCATCTGGAGCCGAAAGACGCCGTTCTCCGGGCATTGCGTGATGCGTTCGTCCCGGCCATGCTTTCCGCACTCACAACGTCCGTCGGATTATACTCGCTTAATATCAGCAACCTGATCCCGATCGCACGCTTCGGTTTGTTTGGCGGACTGGCCGTCGGACTGTCAATCTGCACCATCCTGGTTTATATTCCTTTGTTCTTTTTCATTTGGCCCGTTTATTCCCGGAAAATTGTTCCCACTGCCCATGACAAGGAAAAAAACGAAGGCAATGACGGGAATAATGACGAGGCCGGGGAAAACGATGAAGATGAAGATGATGCCTGGAAAACAAGCCGGTACCTGGCTTTTGTCGAGCGATTTGTGTTCCCGATTGCAAGTGAAAAATTTACTTTTCTTTTTGCTGCGGTCTCACTGATTGCGGTTGTCGGCCTTGTGGGAGTGAACGACATCACCGCAAGCGTCGGGTTACGGCAATTTCTCATGGGACATACCAAAGTCATCCGCGATTATTGCAGTCTTGAAGAGGAAATCGGGCCGCTCATCCCCGTTGAAATCCTCGTGTATGCCGACCGGAATGAAGACAAAAACGTCATGTTGCAACGCTTGCGGGCGGTCAACAGGATTCAGGAGGAATTGAAAAAGCATTTTTCCGACGCCGCGATCATCGGGTTGAAAAATTTTCTTCCCGACATCCCGCAAGGCGGCGGAGTCCGGCTTATGGCGGCGGTTGCGGCGTTTCGGAACGAATTGGCCTCGCGACGTTCCGAGCTGAATGAATTGGGATACTTCGCCGAAAAGGACGGGCAGGAATATTGGCGCATCACCGTCAGGACTTTTGCCATGCGCAAAGTCGATTACACCCAATTCGTGAAAACCGTCGAAAGCACGGTCCATTCGGTTTTGGACGATTCAACAAACAATCCGGATCATCAACTCAACCACCTTGTCACAGGAGGCATTCCGCTCACGGCAAAAGCGCAGAACCAGTTGATCAGGGACATGATCGACAGCTTTCTGTTTGCATTTGTCCTGATTGCCGTGACTCTGGCGTTTCTTTTCCGAAGCATCCCCGCCGGTTTGTTCGGCATCATTCCGAGTATCATGCCAGGCATCATCGTGTTCGGCGTCATGGGTTGGGCGGAAATTCCGTTGGAAATCGGAACCGCTTTAACGGCCTGTTCCGCCCTGGGAATTTCCGTCGATGCCACGGTTCACTTCGTCTTCTGGTTTCGGAAGGGCGTCGGAGCGGGAATGCCAAGGCCGAATGCCGTGCTTTACGCCTATCGCCGGTGCTCGCAGGGAATGATGCAAACCACGCTGATTTGCAGTTTCGGCTTGCTCGTTTTCTCCTCCACCACGTTTATCCCGATGATTCGGTTCGGCGTCTGCATGTTTTCATTGCTGGTGCTCTCGTATCTCTTGACGATGTTTCTCCTCCCGGCCATCTTATGCAGCCCCTTGGGGAATTGTTTTGCCGGTAAGAAAAACAAACCGATCCACTTATAGGACCAGTCAGAGCACGACGCGTATGCCAGTGCCGGGAAACAGCATCCGGCGTAAAAGATCGTCCGGAAATTTTTTCGTTAAAATTCTGTGTTTTCTGCTTTGTTTTTTGTTGATTTTCGGTTTGTGATTTTTTGTTGAGTGCGATCATGCCATTGACGAGCTGGTGCCTGCCGCAGGAAGCCCTTGTCGCTAAACACCACATCGAAATAATTATAAACAACGCAAAAAATACTTTGCGACGAAATAGGTGGAAATCGACAGCCAAAATACCCTGACTCGTGTAAAAATTTGATAAATAAATCTGAAAAAATTCTTTTCCCTCTTGTTTTTATGTCACTGATATGGTAAAAAAGTTTTGATTGTGAATTTCTTGTATTATGCTACAAAAATAGAGTCGAAAAACTCTGTTTTTCTGAGTTTGATTAATGCTCTGAAAAACATGAGTTTTCTTATAGTGTTTGTTGTTCAAAACCTTTATCATTGTTTTGATAGGAGAAAAATTATGTCATTAAGAAAAACTGTTAAAATGGGGTGGGGGAGCAAAACGTATGCTTTTACCCTGGTTGAACTTTTGGTTGTTATTGCGATCATCGGTATTTTGATTGCATTGTTGTTGCCTGCGGTTCAGGCCGCCCGTGAAGCGGCTCGCAGAATGCAATGTTCCAACAACTTCAAACAAATCGGGCTGGCAATCCATAATTTCCACGATTCTCGAAAATCGATCCCACCGTCGAATTTTTTCGATTTGAATCGTACCACGCTTTTCGGTTTTTTGTATCCTTATATCGAACAAGCAGCACTATTTGAAATCATTGAAAAAAGCTATGATCCAGGTTGGGGAAATTATGTGACTTGGCACAATATGTGGGTCGATAAGTTGACTACCGAACAACGTAATGCACTTGGAAGTGTTAGTGCTTACAAATGTCCAACGAAACGTTCGCCCGAAATTGCCATCGTTTTTGATGCGTCCAAAGCTGAACAAAAACAGGGGCCACAAGGGGATTACGCTTATGTCGTCTCCGTTCGAGGGGCCACTGCCAATGCAGGCGACAATCTCGGTTGGTGGGATCATGGATCTGGGTCGGGAACTCAGTACGCCGGCATTGAACGACGTTTGAATCTCGTTGCCAGTCCGTTCCAGGTTGCCCGGTCGAAATCCGGGGTTTGGCAGGATGGCAGCATGACACTGAAACTCACGTTCGGTTCCGTTGTTGATGGATTGACCAATCAGTTGTTCGTCGGAGAAAAGCATATTCCATTGGGACGTGTGGGGAAATGCGACTCGGTGGAAGAGGGTCCCGCCAAAAATCAACCCAACAGCGGTGACTGTTCCTACCTGATGACCGGCGTTTGGAAATCTCCTTCCAGCGGACGTAACATCAGCAGTTTCGACGATGGAAACGGCTCGCCACCCTATACACCGCTTCAGCATCCCATTGCTCGTTCAGGGGATTTCAAAGAAGACAACTTCAATCCCATTCGGACATACGGTTTCGGAAGCTACCACACCGGTGTTTGCCCGTTTGCGATGGGGGATGGTTCCGTTCAGATGATTTCGTCCACTGCCACATTTAACGTTTTGGAGGCACTTTCCATCATGGACGACGGTCTTGCCGTGTCGCTTCCATAATGGTTTTGTGTTACGTAACGATATTAGACTTGTTCGGAAACTGCCAATAAAGTTCGCAAAACACACAAATTTTGCTACGCCACTTTCGCAAACCTGCCCATTTTATGGTTTCCGAACAAGTCAATTTTACAAAAAGGATTAACACGAATTATGAACAAATATTATTCGCAAATCGTTTTCGTAGCGATATTTTTGGGAATGGCGGTGGTGGGCTGTGGTCAAAATCATTCTCTCAAAGGGAAAGTGACTTACAAGGATGGCACGCCCATTACCACCGGCCTGGTGAATTTTGAGTCGGGTATATCATTGTCGCGGGGAAGAATTCAACCCGACGGTTCCTATACCGTCGGAACGCTCAAAGACACGGATGGAATTCCCAAAGGGACATATAAGGTTTACATCACAGGTGCCGAAGTCCCCAATGAAACCCAGGGAAACACTCGGGTAACTCTGGATTCCATGGGTAATCCTATTCAACAGATGGTCGGATATCGTCAACTGGTTGACAGAAAATACATGACAGCCGGCACTTCCCCCATCACTTGTGAGATTCCCGCAGAGAAAAATCATTTTGAAATTATCGTCGAACCGCCGGTTTATTGATTTTGTAAGACGATTAATGGAACCTCTGTTAATCCCGGGAACGCTGACATCTTGTCCGCACGACCTATGCAAAAAGGAAGTATTATTTATACCTGCGGAACGCCAATAGACTGACATTTTGTCTTTGTGAACTTTGTGGTTAAGAAAACGGTTTTTTACCACAAAGGACACAAATTTTTTCACTTGTTACTGCGCTATTGGTCTATCCGGTTTGGTGTTGTGCTCAAAACGACCGGAAATATCACTTTCTGACGGGATGATTTTTATTGTTACGGCGCGCCCTTAGTAGCAATGGATGCCTCTTAAAAAATGCGCCCTTAGTAGCCAAGGGGATACTTATCCTCTTGTGAAATAAGGGACTAAGGCTTCCGCCAGAAAGTTTTAAGCAGGCATTATGCACCGGCGGTCACGGCGTGACCGCCCTACCTTGTCTCATTACTTTCTGGCGAGAGACTAAGGGCGCAACAATGGGGACGAATCGGTGCCACTAAGGGCGCATCCGGCGTGGTTTTAAGTTGATTAACCGTTTGTTGTTGCGGAAAAACAGCAATAGAATTTACTCAATACCAAGCTGGATATACCACTATTTCTCACGCTTCTGAAGGTATTATCCTGCAATTCTGGATATTTTGCCTAAATATAATAATTTATTTTTTTGTTAATATCATCACACTCTCCTGTCGATATAAGATGTTGAAGGTTTATTAGAGAGAAAATATTGAATATCACAACAATATATTTTTAATTTAACCTAAATACACATTTTGTATAAAAATGGCAGGAGATATGAATGATGGAACGAAATCACTGGAATACGAATAGTCAACACAGGGTTTCTTCGATTCCGGAAGATGATCTTGGGAATGCCCATGTCACGGAAAAAGTTTCCGTCATCGGGAATCATGGTTTTCCAAGACGGTCCCGGCTTAATGACGATCCGGTTCGTAATGGTTCGGAGGATTTTGTTCCGCATATCATCATGCGGATGCCCGACCTGACCGGATACGGCCATGACACGGCACCTCAGAGTATTTCGCAGTCCCGTCAGAAACATGGTCGTTGGACATTCCCCGGGAAAATTCTGAAAAAACTGCCGTTTCACAAATGGAAATACGTGGCAGCCATTGCCGTTGTCGTTGCCATTCTTGCCTGGAGTATCTTCAGAGGGGTGGGATCGCATCCCGTGGCGCAAAATACATTACCTGATTTGCCGAAAACGGAAAAGGTGTCCAAAGACAACGCCGCAGACCGGGAGTCGTCAACACAAGAGTCGGGCAAATTGCAGTTTGACGGTTTTAACAGCGGTTTTCCGCCGATCCCGACTTCATCGACTTTTTCCGATCAATCCATGTTTTTCAACGGTACAACAGGTTCCCAGGTATCGCAGAACCAAAACTTGGGAACAGGAACCTCGCCGTATTCTTCCGAATCAACCCAATTTGCGATGGTGCCGCCGGATACGCCGGCTCGCGATCTCGCGCCTTGGGAACGTCAACCCAACTCCACAACAACCGACATGACACCGGCGTCGCCGCAGTATGATTTCACGGGAAATGCCGGTCTTCCGATGACTGCGTCGGCAGGTCATGCCATGGTAAACAACAATGTCATGGCGAACACTGTGCCGAACTCTTCTTGGCCGGGTTATCATCCCAATGGTGGTAACCCGAATATCGAGAGTAATCCCAATGTCGGTAATCCGCAATGGAATAACAATCTTCAGCCTTATTCCGACATGCCCTATTCCGATATGACGGGGAATGCGGCACAAATCGCACAACAAAACGCATATTCGCAAAATGCGTATCAAGCAAACACCGCACCGCAGAACGGGCAATTTCAATCGGCATCACCACAACAAGAATATTATCATCAGCCCCCTGCCGGATATAATCATTCCAATCATTCCATTGCGATGAACACCGCCAACATGCCGTCCTATCCGCAGGGACAGGGACAATGGCCGCCGCAGAACCCGGGTAGCGCGGATAATTTTTCTTTCCCGCAGCAACCCTATCCCGCAAATGGACCCCAATACGCGACGGGTTATCAAAACGCAATGCAAAACAACACGCAATTCGCTCCGCAACAGCAACAACCATTCCCACCCTATAACAACATGGCGGTTTCGCCGTCCCAGGGAACGACTTATCGGTAAAATATCCCATGAAAAACCGGGGAACTGCGATATTGCCAGAGTTGGTTGATATGTTGTTGACTTCCCGTGTTGTCAGTCTTGTCGCCAATCATTGATGAACCGGAAATCATTGAAAATGAGCATCAACGAAAAGAACAAAAGATTTTTGAACGCCGCGCAATCGTCGCAATGGAAGATCGTCCCCAAGCCGGACGAACCGCCGGACGAACCGGATGATAACCTGCTTGGACCAAACCCGACCGGGCAGGAATGTTGTCCGGTAAGACAAAATTTCAGACATCGTCTGCTTCGCGACGCCACCGCGTTTTACAGGAACGATACCAGCCACTTTTTGGGGGAATTGCAAAAGGCTGAATCGCTGCTCTATCAAAAAATCAACCTGTTCAGTAAAATCGACTTTTTGCCGCCGAAACGAAAAACGTCTCCTCAAAAAGACCGGCAAGAAATGCAAGGCCACGGTTTCGACGAGCAGTTGTCGGACACGGATTCGGATATTGTTGCCGTTCAACGAATCGAGAGAAAAAAACAAAAAAACGATGAACCGGAAAAACTGATTGTTGACGTCAATGATTTTATCGATACGTTTTCCGTCGTGCGCGAACCGGTTTATCAACGGGTCAACAAAAAGAAACCAGCCGATTACGACAAGAAAACGGAATACGATTTCCTGTTAAACCAGGTTGTGCTGAAGCGGGAAAATGACGGGGACGGCGAAACGCCCGGCCATGCTGCCGACTTCGCGGAGCAACTTCCACCTGATAACATTGTTGTCGAAAATGTAAAGCATATCAACGAGCCGTCAATCACCTGCCAGGATGTTTTACCATTCGTTGACGATCCGTTTGTGATGAGTGGTACGATACATCCTCAAACGCACTTCGCGTTTGGAATCGTGGAAGATGTTTATCCGTATCACCCTGAAATTCCTCAATGTCTTTATGAAAACAATCATGACCAGGAATCATTGAGCGAGTTGGACGAAATCAAAGATTCCAAAGAGTCGATGGTCCCGGAAGAAAACATCACCCCCGACGAGGATAAAGCCTGTGATGTGACCGGGAATGAAGCCGAAGCCGATGATCACATCGAAACCGTCGTCGCAAGCGATGGCAAACCATCCGATGATATTGCCGACGATGATATTGCCGACGACGCGGGAAATGAATCATCGACGCCCTTTTCCATACAATTGCCCGGAGTCCTCGAACGACTGGGGGAATTCGCAGGCGATCAATGCGATGGTCTGGCGGATTACATCAAGGACAAAGTCTATGACGGCAGTCGGTTGATTGCTTTTTGCGGAATGAAACGCGGTGTCGGGTGTTCGACCATGACGCTGCTTGCCGCCAGGAGAATCATGCGGATCGGGTTGAAAACCGCCGTGATCGATGCCAACTTCGAGTTTCCGAATTTGAATGCCCTGATTACCGGACAGCAACAGAACGGAGAAAGCTGGGTTAACATTCTGCACGGTACGGTCGCCTGGGAAGCACTCGGCATGACTCCGAAAGACATGCCCTTGCTCACGGTATTTCCTCTTGCGGAAAATGCGCTCGTCCATTGGTCACGGTATGAACCTGAACACCTGCAACAGAAAACCAATCGCTTTATCTCGACGTTGCAGGAGTCTTTCGACCTCATTTTGCTCGATTGCGGTTGTTTTGAAGCCGCTTGTGAGGAAATCACCTGGGGAGAACTCGCGCTGTTCCAACCCGACGGCGTAATTCTTGTCCGCAACCCGAAGGAAACACCTCTTGAAATGCTTGAACCCTGTTGCCGGGAAATTCTCGACGGCGGAATCGGAGCCTACGGCGTGGCGGAAAATTTCGTCTGATTCCGCCCTGTTTTGTCAGATTTGCGCTCATGCTCTTTTGACGGCTGGAGAATGGGATTCATTTCTTGAAAACTTCTCCCAATAAAAACTTGTCATTTGCCGACGTTTCTGCTACAATAGCACCATGAGCGGTTGGGATTATTACTTGTCAATGATTGATTCAAGAGAGTTTTCGTGGGCAAAAATCCACCCGGATAACCGGACGCTCTTCTCTTAAGCTCCAGACTCTTGTTTTGCAAATGAATACGCCGATTTCGGACGAAATGATTGCCGGGTTGACGACCGGGCAAATGATTGACTTGAGCGGGACAGTTTACACTGCGCGCGATGCCGCCCATAAGCGTATGGTTGAAATGCTCGAGCGCGGTGAGGAGTCGCCGTTTCCCTTTGTGGGGCAGGTCGTGTTTTATGCCGGGCCGTGTCCCAGTCCTCCGGGTCGTGTCATCGGTTCCATCGGACCGACGACGAGCGGTCGCATGGACGCCTGTGCCCCGACTTTGATCCGGCGCGGACTCAAGGTGATGATCGGCAAGGGGTCGCGAAACGAGGAAGTCGTTGCGGCGATTCGGGATTGCGGCGGCGTGTATTTCGCGGCCATCGGCGGAGCGGCGGCCCTGATGAGTCGCTGTGTCAAGGAAGCGGAAGTCGTCGCTTTTGATGATCTCGGCACCGAAGCCGTCCGCCGTTTGACCGTCGAACGCTTGCCGCTCATCGTTGCAATTGACTCACAAGGAAACTGCCTTTATTGAAGGCATGTGTTTTCTCGCGGAGTCGTTGAGAAATCACATGGTTTTTTAATCAGAGCACGACGCGTAAGCAGGGGGTTAAGCAAACACCAAGAGGTGCGCTCGTCGCCGGCGGTTCTCGGCACACGCGGACTGGTGGGTTACGATCTGGAAACGTCGTCGTATTTTCATCGCGTGCTGCCGTTCGACCTGGCTTTGTTGGAGCAGTTGCAGCCGCGTCTGGTCAATGCGAGAAAAACTGATCGCCGACGGCAAGGTGCGCATCGCCCTGCACACGTCGTGCTCTGAATGTGTGACCGCGTCAAGGTGACCATCGCCATGCGTCTGACCGTTTTTTCCGAACAAAATTGCTCTGGCTTGTGTCAGAAAAAATCGCAAAGTGCCGATTCGCCGTAGGACACGAGTGCCTCAGGCACGGTATTCGTCGCCCCCGGCTCGGTCAGCAGGTCGCTGATCGCAAGACTCCCCCCACCCGTAACGGCGATGACCAGTTGCAACGGTGATGCGCGGGTTATGCGAATCAAATCGTGTGTCATTTGACTTGCCGGAAAAAAATTTGCAGGGTGATAAAAATCAATATCACGCCCAATGCCGTCAGCAAACTCCAGCCGATAAACACTGTGGGAATGTGGAGTTGGGCGACA
>Ga0082212_10010192_pt1 | contig 12057 bp, 9 predicted proteins | sample TergutNt197P3_FD_71548 | JGI IMG/M metagenome (GOLD analysis project Ga0082212, IMG submission 71548) | Neocapritermes taracua P3 segment gut microbial communities from Petit-Saut dam, French Guiana - Nt197 P3 | ecosystem: Host-associated > Arthropoda: Insects > Digestive system > Gut ... | reverse complement strand
GGCAAAGCACGGGCTTCCGGGGGCTAAACGGAAATTTGTACTCCTATGCCTGTGAGCCGGGCAAACTCGAAAAGCTGTTGCTGCGTTTTCTGGAATACGCCTGTGTTGCGCCGTATTTTAACCATCTCTATACCACCGAGCTGAACCAAAAATTTCCCTCCGGCCTGCCGATGACCTTGTTCGGTGCCGATACCATTGAGCCGATTGTCGCCGTCTCCGTATATCCCCAAAATATGCCGGTGCCGCAGATTACCTACCGGATTGTGCCGGACGGAATCGTATTTTGCGACAAAACCACCATCCGGGGCCTTTCAGCGGGGGACGCGATGATCGAAGCATTCGTCAGCGGCTCGCCGGAACCATGCTCGCGTTTTTCCGTCCGCGTTTTCCGGCGGAACCGGATCAATGCCTTTACCTTAGCTTGCCCGGCCCTGGAAATTCCGGTGGGGGCCGAGATGGAGTTTCCCTATCAATGGGAACCGGGGGACGCGGACAATGCCGACCGGATTGGCTGGCGCTGTTCGCCGGATATTTGCCGGGTTACGGACCGTGGCAACGGCGTTGCGGTGATTAAGGGCAGCCAGCCGGGGGACGCGACCCTGACGGTTTCCGCCGAAAGCGTCAGCGCCAATATCCGCGTGCGTGTGCGGCAGACCATCCAGACCATTCATTTATCGGCGGATTGGGTTGAATTATGCATCGGCCAGACCGCCCCGCTTGCTTATCAATTCACGCCCGCCGATGCCTTTAAGCCGGATGTGGCCGTCAAATTTTCCGACCCCGGCGTGGTGGCCTATCAGGGTGGGCGACTGCTGCCCCGGCGCGTTGGCGAGACGGAAATCGTATTTCAAAGCGCCAACAGCAGCGCGAGCGCGTCCTGCAAGGTGAAGGTCGGCGCGTCCTCCGGCACGCAGGGGGGGACAAATGGGGTGATGGTGCTGGCGATTTTGCTGATGCTGATTAGCTTCGCTGTCCAGGCCCCGGTTAGCTTCGCGCTGGCCGCCGCTTCGCTTTTGTTCCTGTTTTTCGGCGTTTTCCGGCAGACGCGCCGGTTTTCACCGGCCCTGATTATCGTCCTGGCCGGATGTGTGATTTCGATTGCCAGGGATATTATTGGGTTTTTTTAGAAGTCGTTGCCTATTCATCCCCAATCATGTTACAATAACCTCATGGAAAAAGTGATCCTCCCCCCCGAATACCCCTACCTTTACGAAACCCACCTGCATACCAGGCAAGGCAGCGCGTGTGCTTCGTGTTCTTCCGTTGACGCGGCGAAAGCCCATAAGCGGGCCGGATACAGCGGAATCATTATTACCGAACATAACTGGGGCGGGAACTGCGCAATAAGCTCACGCCAGCGCTGGGATGAATGGGTCAGAAAATTTACGCGTGGATACAAGGAAGCCGAAGCCTGGGGACGCAAAAACGGCTTGACCGTTTTATGGGGATATGAAGCCGGGTACAATGGCACCGAATTTTTAATCTACGGCCTGACCCCTGATTTTTTGCTGAAATACCCGGAAATCAGGACGGCCACAATCGAAGAGCAGTACCATATCGTTCATGATGCCGGCGGCATCGTCGTTCATGCCCATCCGTTCCGCGAAGCATATTATATTCCTGAAATCAGGCTTTGCCCGGATTATGTGGATGCCATTGAAGGAATAAACTGCGCCCACATCAACCGGCTTGATTATAATGAATTCGGGACTTACCACGAAAAAGAAATGTATAACCGTAAAGCCTTGGCATACGCCATCGAAAACGATTTCCCCATTACCGCCGGTTCCGATTCCCATAGCACCAGCCTAAAAGGCGGCGGAATGGCCTTTCAATCTCCGATCAGGAATGCCCGCCACTTCGTGGCCCGGCTTCTTTCCCGCTCCGAGTTCCTCCTGACCGACGGCATCAGATGGTATGACCCCTATGGAAAGCCGGTCGCGGATGTGGAATATTGCTCGTGAACCAAAGAGCCGTTCCGACGGACGATATAAGGAAATTGCCGAAGCCACAAAGCAAATTTAGGTGCAGGAGGTATAGAAATGGCCGAAGAAAGAAAAAACCCAATAACCCGAATTGTTATTAAAGGGTTTAAATCCATCAAGGAATGCGATTTGGACTTAAAGAATATCAACGTCCTGATCGGTGCAAATGGCGCAGGAAAATCTAATTTCATTTCTGTATTTGAGTTGCTGGATTATGTTTTAGCCAATGAGCTTCCATATTACGGAAATAAAAAAGGGGCCGACACCATTTTCCATAATGGAGTAAAGGTCACCAAAAGCATTAAGCTTGAGACCCACTACAAATGGTACTGCCATTCGTGTGAGCTCGAGATGTCTGACATTAACTCTATTTTCAGCATTAAAAACGATATGGTATCAAGCAAAGGTTTTTTTGGCGCCCCATCCGATTTTTATGAAAAACATCCCTGGGCTTCCTATCACTTTAATGATACCGGTTCATCCGCCTTGCTTAAAATGTCTAGTAGCTTATCTAACAATGTGATGTTATTGCCTGACGCAAGCAATCTTTCTGCTTTCTTGTTTCGGTTGCAAAAAACCTGCTTAGACAGCTACAAGCGCATCCTAAAAGCAATTCAGCGGGTAGCCCCGTATTTTATGGATTTTGTGTTATTGCCGGAAATTGATAACAATGAGCATGTCATCTTGCGTTGGCAGGAAAAGGGCCGAAAAGATGTATTGAGTGCGTCGCAGTTATCTGATGGCACTTTGCGCTTCATTTGCCTTGCAACCTTACTCTTGCAGCCGGAAGAGTTACAGCCGCCTTTAATCATAATTGATGAGCCTGAGCTTGGATTACACCCTTATGCGATGACGATTTTTGCGGAGCTGGTAAAAAAGGCAGCAGCAAAAAAGCAAATCATATTGGCAACGCAATCAACAGAGCTTCTTGACAATTTTAATGCGGAAGATGTTATTGTTGTTGATAAAACCGCAGATGGTTCTGAATTTAAGCGGCTTGATGCAAAGAAGCTGTCGGCATGGCTGGAAGATGACTATTCATTAGGCGAGCTTTGGAATAAAAATCTCTTTGGGGGGAGGGTCACACGATGAAGCGTTTATATATTCTGTGTGAGGGCCAATCCGAAGAAGCGTTCGTAGGTTCGGTCCTCAATCCTTATTTTCAAACCTTGGGTATTTATGCCCAGCCTATCATATGCACCACAAAAAGAACGCCGATCAAGAAATATAAAGGCGGCATAACCAGTTTCGCAAAAGTGAAGAAAGAGCTGCAGCGGTTATGCGGTGAACATCCCAACGAACTCGTTACAACGATGTTTGATTTGTATGCTTTCCCATATGATGCACTTGGCTTAAAAAATATCCCGGTTGATATTTATGAAAAAGTGAATTATATCGAAAGGGCAATCACGGACGAAATTGGGAACCGCTTTGGAAACTTGATTTTCAGCCTTGTTTTGCATGAGTTTGAGGGGCTTTTGTTTTCTGATGTTTCAGCATTTTTTCATATTGCTGACCAAGAAGCGGTTGATGCTTTGCGTGATGTCAGAGCCGCTGTACTTACGCCGGAGCATATAAACGAATCGCCTGAAACGGCACCCTCTAAGCATATTAATAAGGTTATTCCTGATTATTCAAAACCAACCGATGGCATAGATATGGCAGAGCAAATCGGATTAGATAAAATCATAAGCGAGTGCCGCCATTTTGCGAACTGGTTAGCGAAAATAACTGCTTGGGCAAAAGAGAGCGCGGAATGACATTGCTTGTGAACCAGCCTAAAAATACCGCTGGTACACATCGAAAAAATCTTTGGTATTTACCTCCGGATTATTTATGAACGTCACTTGCTCCCATAAGTCATCATTGATGTTTCTCGTCAAAGTGCCAAGAAAATCATTATATGCTTGGCTGAAAACCTCTTCCCGCCTCTGCTCAACGATTTTAACTTTATTGTTATCGGTTTCTTCCCGGTTAAACGTATTCATGCATTTAATGATATGATAGCCGAAGCTAGTTTCTACAATCTCGCTCACTTCCCCGGTTTCAAGGAGAAAAGCCGCCTCGCTGAAAGATGCTTCCATGTCACCCTTGCCAAATGAATAGGCCGCCTGCTCGTCTTCGCTATAAAGCATCATCAGCCGCTCGAAATCCTCGCCGTCATGAACCTGCTCCAGAATTTTTTTCGCCCGGTTAAAGGCATCCGCCCTGAGCGTTTCCGTATACTCGACCTTCTTCCCGGTCCCGTCCAGCGCATAGGTGCGGATCAAAATATGCCATACCGTAATCGTCCGCGCCTCATCATCACTGATTTCCGGGTTAATGTCCCGGATAATAAACTGGTAAACCTTATCCGCCAGCGCATACTCACTGTAAAGCGTCTCAATCGTTGCCAGCGTCACTTCCATGACCTCTTTTTCAACCGCATTAAGCGAATTGTAATATGCTGCCGCCGCTTCTTTCGCCGCTGCGGCTTCTTCCTCATCCAGGCTCACGTCATATTTGGCCGCCAGCAAATTCATCGTCTTGATCTGGGCAATTTGCGCCAGCGCAATATCCTTAATGTTATCCTCCAGCGTTTCCCCGTTAAAATCAATCGACCAAATCTGCCGGCTGTAAACACTTTCATACTGATTCTGCGCGTTTGTCAAATAAACCCGGATTTCCGGAAGCATGCACGAAATCGTCTCAATCCGGAAAACCTCATCCCGGTAGAATCCCGTCGTCAGCACCACCCGCATCTCCGGATCATCCCGTTCCGCCCCGCAGCCTGCCGCCGGGAGGACAAAAATAACAACCATAATTAACACGAACACGATCTTTTTCATATTCTTTTTCTTCCTCAATCAAAACCCGGTACCCGCCGCAATACACCGCCCCAGCCAAATCCCGTTCGCCGATGCCTGCTGCAAGCCTCTCGTAATCCCCGCTCCATCTCCAATCGCATACAGCCCTTTTATGCTCGTTTCAAAATTCCGGTCCACCACGACCTTGTTCGAGTAAAATTTGACCTCTACCCCATAAAGCAAGGTCTCATCACTGGCTATCCCCGGCGTGATTTTGTCAAGCGCGATAATCATCTCTTCAATATCCACCATGATCCGGTGCGGAAACACCAATGACAAATCGCCCGGAACCGCGTCTTTTAAGGTCGGAATCAGATTGTTCCGCGCCAGCCGCTCCTCGGTCGTCCGCCGCCCCCGCCGCAAATCGCCGAACGTCTGCACCAGAATCCGCCCCCCGCAAAGCATATTCGACAATTGCGCAATCTGCTTGCCGTATTCGATGGGCGTTTTAAACGGTTTCGTAAAATTTTTGCTCACCAGAATGGCAAAATTCGTATTGTTCGTTTTAAATTCGCCTGACTTATACGCATGCCCATTGACAACCGCCAGCCCCCCTTCATAATATTCCGCCGCCACCTCACCGGAAGGATTCGTGCAAAAAGTCCGCACCTTGTCATCAAAAGTCGGCGTATGGTAAACCAATTTCGCCTCATATAGATTTTCATTCAAAAACTGCATGATTTCATCACGCACTTCGACCCGGACCCCGACGTCAACCGTACCCGGCTTCGTTTCGATTCCGATTTCATCACATTTATGCTTAAACCAGTCCGCCCCTTCACGCCCAACCGCCGAAACAATATGCTTCGCCCGGAAAATGACGCCAGTGTCAGTTTCGACCCCGCTTGCCCGTCCGTCTTCGGTCAAAATCTCCCGCACCATCGTCGCAAACAGAAGCTCCACCCCGGCCGCCAGCAAATGGGCCTGCAATTTTCCATAAAGCTTATAACCTTCCTCCGTCCCAAGATGCCGGATCGGGCATTCAATCAGTTTCAGGTTGGCATTGATCGCTTTTTTCCGGATTTCGTGAATCTCGTCATCTTTGTCCAAACCATATACATTTTCATCCGCCCCGAATTTCAGATAAATCCGGTCAGACTCATGAATCAGCTTTAACGTTTCGTCATACCCCAGAATATCCGGCAATGTGCCGCCCACATCAGGCGAAAGCGAAAGCTTCCCGTCCGAAAAAGCCCCCGCCCCGGCGAAACCGGTCGTGATCGAACAGGGACTGCACCCGATACATTCCCTCGTTTTCCGTTTCGGGCAAAAGCGCTTCTCAATCGACCGCCCCTTTTCGATAATGAGAATCTTTAAATCCTGATTCCTTTCTTTCAGCTCATAAGCACAAAAAATCCCGCTGGGACCCGCGCCGATGATGATTACGTCATACACCATATCAATGATTGCTTCCTTTCAGGATGGTTCGGCTTGCATTCAGCAACTAAAGTTTAGCATAAAAAAATGAATCATTCAACTGTTTCGCATAGGGGCGTATGGATTTATTTCGGAGATATTTCTTTACATAAAGCGTAGAACATTGTACACTATATATTATATTGTGGAGGAATAGCCAAAATGACATTTAGTGAATATTTAATGGATACCTTTGGTGTCAATGAGCCTATTGCTATTGAGGATATTAGGTACGAAAAATACTCAAGGCAATGGATATACAAAAGAATAAAGGATTTAGTCGATAAAGGCGATATAAGGCGTTTTGACCGTGGGATTTATTATTTCCCGCAAAAAATGCCCTGGGGCGAGGCCGCTTTTGATCCATATAAGATCGTGTACCCGCGCTTCATCACTGATGGCAACGATGTATACGGTTATATCACCGGCCTTTCCCTATGGAACGAATCGGGATTGTCAACGCAGGTTCCTAATCTTCTGGAAATAGCGACCAACAACGAGACTACCCGTGTACGTGACATTTATGTGGGCTGGCAGAGAGTCAGGGCGAGAAGAAGCCGGGCTAAAATCACCAAGGAAAATGAAAAAACATTGCAGTTTCTTGATTTAATGGCTATCATGCAGCCGCCTAAGGAAATGGACGAGACCGAGCGTTTTATGCTGGAGAAATTCTCTATGAAAGCAAAGGAGGCTGGTGTCACTAAAGAATCATTGATGTTTTATTCACAGGTTTTTCCGGCAAGGGCAACCAAAAACATGATAGAAAGCGGGGTAATCTATGACTATGCATACTGAAAAAGATATTTTTCCGCAATTAATCATCGACACATCGCTGTACATGGGGATTGATGACAGGGCGATGGTTGAAAAGGACTATTATATCACCTTATTTTTAAGTGAAATCGCAAAGAGGCAAAAGGACATCATTTTTAAAGGCGGCACATCACTTTCAAAATGTTATAAGATAATAAACCGATTTTCTGAGGATTTAGATTTAAGTTTAAGCCCGCTAACCGGTAAAGTGACCGAGGGGCAACGCAAAAAGCTTAAAAAGGATATTCTTGATATTATCGGAGAAACGGGGTTCATTCTTGAAAATCCTGATTCTATCCGCAGTCGCAGGGATTTTAACCGGTACGTTATTAATTATCATCCGGCAAGCTCACAAAGCTATTTAGGCAAAAGCCTGATTGTTGAAACTTCGGTACATATTATGCCGTTTCCGAATGAAACATGGGAGGTAACGAGTTATTTATATGATTATTTGCGCCATATGAATGCCGATACCCAAATTGAAAAATATATGCTTAAACCATTTAAGATAACCGTTCAGTCATTGGAACGCACTTTTGCTGATAAAATTTTTGCTATTGCCGATTATTATCTGAGCAATAAGTCAACGCGTTTATCGAGGCATATATATGACCTTCATAAGATTTATCCCGAAATTAAGTTTGATGAGGCCTTCACCCATTTGGTTTCGGATGTACGAAGAGCCCGTAAGGACCATTCGGCATGCTTCTCAGCGCAAGACGGGGTAAACATACAGGATATCCTTAAAAAGATAGTAGCTGAAGATTATTATAAGCAGGATTATGAGCAGATAACCAAAAATATGTTGTTTGAAGACCTTCCGTATTCGAAAGCAATCACCACCGTTAGCGACGTAATCAATGCAGGGAGCTTTAAAGCCTGATAAAGGAATGTAGAGAAAGATGCAAATTATTAAGCGAATATAAGCTTTATAAACTAAAAATAAATAATCATAAATATTTCATATATTACGTGACAAATGGGAAATACTGTGGTATAAATGTAGTACAGCCTATTAGCACTCGCCGGAACGGAGTGCTGACAGCTACCCAACCACAAACCGAAAAGGAGAATTAGCAATGGCTACAAAACAAGGCAACCTATCCATTAACAGTGAGAACATTTTCCCAATCATCAAAAAATGGCTCTATTCCGACCACGACATCTTTTTCCGGGAACTCATCTCGAATGGCTGTGATGCCATCACCAAGCTGAAAAAACTGGAGATGATGGGCGAATGTGAATTGCCCGATGATTTCAAACCCCGCATGTCAGTAATCGTCAGCCCCGAAAAGAAAACCATCACCTTTACCGATAATGGCCTCGGCATGACCGCTGATGAGGTCGAAGAGTATATCAACCAGATCGCTTTTTCCGGCGCAACGGACTTTATTGACAAATATAAGGACAAGACCAACGAAGACCAGATTATCGGCCACTTTGGCCTCGGTTTTTATTCCTCATTTATGGTCGCCGATGAAGTACATATTGATACCTTGTCCTATCAGAAGGATGCCAAGGCGGTCCATTGGGAATGCGACGGCGGCACCGAATTTTCCCTGAATGATGGCGATCGCACCGAGGTAGGCACGACGGTTACTTTATTCCTCAATGAAGATTGCGTTGAGTTCTGCAACGAATACCGCGCCCGCGAAGTCGTCAAAAAATATTGCTCCTTCGTTCCGACCGAAATTTACCTTTCCAAGGCTGACAGCACCGATACCCAGACGATTGATGCCGATGAAAAGCTGGATTCCGATACCGTAGTCGAAGAAATCAAGCCGGAAAAAGAAGAGGACAAGCTTAGGCTAAAGATTAAGAAGCGTCCCGAGCTTTTGAACGAAACGAATCCTTTGTGGATGCGCCATCCCAATGAATGCGAAAAGGAAGATTACCTCACGTTCTACCGCACGGTTTTCCAGGATTACAAAGAGCCTTTGTTCTGGATTCACCTGAATATGGACTACCCCTTTAATTTAAAGGGCATCCTTTATTTCCCGAAAATCAATACCGAATATGAATCCATCGAGGGCGTTATCAAGCTTTATAACAATCAGGTCTTTATCGCTGATAATATTAAAGAAGTGATTCCGGAATTCCTGCTTTTGTTAAAGGGTGTCATCGACTGCCCCGACCTGCCGCTAAACGTTTCCCGGTCCGCTTTGCAAAATGACGGCTTTGTCAAAAAGATCGCCGACTATATCTCGAAAAAAGTCGCCGACAAGCTTTCCGGAATGTGCAAGACCGAAAAGGACGAATACGAGAAATACTGGGATGATATCAGTCCCTTTATCAAGTTTGGCTGTCTGCGCGATGATAAATTCTGCGTGAAAATGACCGACTATATTTTGTTTAAAAATCTGGACGGAAAATATATGACTTTGCCGGAATGCCTGGAAGTCGCGAAAATTGATCCGGATGAAACGGGCGCGGGTGATGAGTCCGATTCCGATGCTGGTGCCGAAGCCGGCAGTGAAGCGGATGCCGAAACTGAAACCGATGCTGGCAATGAAATGGATGCCGAAAAGAATAATGTTGTTGAAGCCGAAATCGTTGACAGCCTGCCCGGCTCCGAGGGGGAGGAAAATCCCCTTGATGACGACGGCGCTGATTTTGATGATGAAGCGGAGGATTCCGGCGATGAGGATGAAAAGGATAAAAAGGTCATCTACTACGTAACCGATGAGCTCCAGCAAAGCCAGTACATTAAAATGTTCAAAGCGGCGAAAAAGAGCGCGGTTATTTTGACCCATCATATCGACCAGCCTTTCGTCACCCAGCTTGAATCGAAGAATGATCAGGTCAAATTCCAGCGGATTGACACCGATTTAACCGATGATTTTAAAGCGAAAACTTCGAAAAAGGCCGAAAAAGAACTGGAAGAACAGACGGAAAAAATCGAAAAAATCATGAAAAAAGTCCTTAAAAAGGATAAAATCACGATTAAGGTTGAGAAGCTGAAAAACAAAAAAATATCGGCGATGATTACCTTGTCCGAAGAGAGCCGCCGGATGCAGGACATGATGAAAATGTACTCGATGCCGGGAATGGACATGGGTATGTTCGGCAAGGAGGGCGAAACCCTCATCCTGAACGCCAGCCACCCGCTGGTCCAATACGTCCTTGAAAATAAAAATGACACCAATGTCAGTTTAATCTGCGAGCAGCTCTATGACCTTGCCCTGCTCCAGCATTCGCCGCTTGATGCCGATGCGATGACGAAATTCGTGACTCGCTCGAATGATATTATGATGCTGCTGGCGAAGTAAGCGGCTGCCGCAAAAAAAATATTTGGCTTTTATCAGGTTGCAGGGTAATATGATAATAAGAAGTGTTGCCAATAGAGGCCAGCCATGTTTAGATAAAAATAAATCGCCTAAACAGATTTGAGTCTGGGGCGGTTTATTTTTGTGATTTTTTGCAATGTTATAATAATTATTGGGTGCATTGTATGATATCTAAGATTGAGTTTACAACCCCATCTATCGTTTTACCCTTTGTATCTACTGTGTGCGTGGCTAATAAATCATTACATGAACTTTCAATAAACCCTTTATTCAACGTTGAATAGAGTTCCCTTGGTATATCTGTATGGCGGTATAATGCCGCAATACTTTCCTTGCTATCTGTTGAATAACGCAAAAATAAAACATAATCGTAATTTGATAATGCAGATTTAACCATGTCAAATAATTTTTCATCCTCATAAACTGTGTAACCCGCACCAAAATCAAAAATTCCGCAAGGATATTTGCCTAAAATATGCACAACAAATCTTGCTTCAAAAGGTTTCATATAAGAAAAAGCTTCTGTTTCCTTTGAATCATCAAACAGTTTATCTACCATTTCCCCATTAAAGTCTGGCTGAGAGGAAAAATAATCCCACCTCATTTCATCAACATCAATGTATTCCAACCCGGTAATATTTGCAAGAGCTTTTGCTGCCGATGATTTGCCAACCCCCATCGGTCCGATAAGTATAATATTGTTTACAGACATTTTTGCAAACCTCCGAAAGTAAAGTTTCTACGGTGTAAAGCCAATTCAGATTGAATTAGTAATGCCAAATCACTCTCTAAAACACTGATATCTTCCGCGTTTCCTCAACCAACCTAGCCATCTTTCTCTGATGCGTTTTTTCGCCGCGCTTTTTCCTGGCCTCATCAAGGGCGACCGGCGCGTCGAAACTCAGGTTTCGTCTCGCCGCACTCAGCATCAGCTTGATGCGATTGATTTGGTTAACCTCACTGGCGCCGGGATCATAATCAATCGCCACGACATTTGCTTCGGGGTATTGATTATGTAAAACATTGATGATTCCTTTACCCACAACATGATTAGGCAAACAGGCAAAAGGTTGGGTGCAAACGATATTAGGAACACCCGACTGAATCAGCTCCACCATTTCGGCGGTCAGAAACCAGCCTTCCCCGGCCATGTTGCCTAATGAAACGATGGGTTTTGCTAACTCCCCCTTTTCCCTAATCGGCATCGGCGCATGGAAGCGCTGGCTTTGTTCTAAGGCTTTGCGCATATGCTTTCGGTAAAGCTCAATCACAGCGATGGTAAGATCCGAGACAAGGCCGGCTATTTTGGAATCCCCCAATTTAGCTTTAAACGTGCTGTTAAAAGTCCCGTATAAGAGGAAGTCGGCGATGTCCGGCACGATGGCTTCCGCCCCTTCTTTTTCCAGCAAGGAAACAATGTCATTGTTGGCGGTCGGATGATATTTGACCAGAATTTCCCCTACCACGCCCACCCGTGGCAAAACTTTGTCAGCAAGCGGGATTTTATCGAAATCGGCGATGATTCCGGAAATATTTTGCCTAAACGTCTTACTGCTCCCACGGCGGACAGAAGTCTGGCAAATAGCGTTCCAATGCTGATAAAGCGCATTCGCCGCGCCGGGCGTTGTTTCATACGGCCTGGTGCGGTAAAGCACCCGCATTAACAAATCGCCATAAATCAAGGCCTGCATTGCTTTATGAACAAAACCC
>Ga0082212_10010191_pt1 | contig 12060 bp, 6 predicted proteins | sample TergutNt197P3_FD_71548 | JGI IMG/M metagenome (GOLD analysis project Ga0082212, IMG submission 71548) | Neocapritermes taracua P3 segment gut microbial communities from Petit-Saut dam, French Guiana - Nt197 P3 | ecosystem: Host-associated > Arthropoda: Insects > Digestive system > Gut ... | reverse complement strand
AATTTGACTACTCCGAATACGGCGGGGCGCCTATTCTGGGGCTAAAGAGGCCAGTCGTGAAGATGCACGGTTCTTCGGGCGCAAACGGGGTCAAGAACACTATTCTGAAAGCTGTACCGTTTGCGGAGGAGGATGTTGTGAGCATGATACAAGGCCTCGTTATGGACGCGGAGGAGATTTTGACAAGTGAGCAATAACGCGGATTTCCAGAACAGATTAGGGTACAGGTTCAACGACGAATCGCTGCTGACAAAAGCGCTGACCCACAGTTCCTACATTAAGGAAAAGAAAGAACGCTGCGACAGGAACAACGAAAGGCTTGAGTTCCTCGGCGACTCCATTCTTGGGATGACGGTAGCGAAGCTTATATATGTGAAATATCCTACAATGTCCGAAGGCAGGATGACCAGGCTCAGGGCGGAGCTGGTTTGTGAAAAAAGCCTTGCGGCGCTGGCTGAGAAGCTTGACTTGGGCAAGTGCATTCTGCTGGGATACGGGGAAGAAAAAAGCGGGGGGCGGAAACGCCCGTCGATCCTGGCGGACGCGGTCGAGGCGATTTTGGCGTCCGTCTATCTTGAGGCGGGGCCAAAAAAGATAGAGACGCTGGTGGCGAGACATTTGATGCCGCTGACCGAAACCTCGAAAGTCGAAAGCACGGACCACAAGTCCGCGCTTCAGGAGAGAGTGCAGATAAAACCCGATCAGGCGCTCAGCTATCACATGACGGGGGAAAGCGGACCCGACCATCAAAAGTCATTCACGATGGAGGTCAGGCTGAACGGCGAAAGCATAGGCAACGGAAGCGGACCGACAAAAAAGAAAGCGGAGCAAAACGCGGCGAAATCCGCATTGGAGAGGCTGTCCGGAGGTTAGGGATCAACGTGCCGTCCCGGCGCGTAGGATTTAGGATTTAGGAATTAGGATTTAGGAATTAGGAATTAAGATTTGAGGTTAGTGTTTATTGCTTTGTGTGAGGAAGATTACATATATGGACAATTTACAATACGGTTATGTCGGGAAAATCGCAAGGATCAACCTTACCGATAAGTCTGTGACGATCATACCCACATCCAGGTATGTGCCCGAGTACATTGGCGGAAGGGCCGTCTGCAACAGGATATTCTGGGATGAGGTACGCCCGGGGACAGCGGCTTTCGATCCCGGGAACAAGATTATTTTCATGACGGGACCGACGACGGCGACGGGGATTCCGACGGGCGGCAGGAGCGAAATGACAGGAATCGCGCCGAACACGATGCCGGAAATGTACTCATGGAGCGGGATCGGCGGGTTTGTCGGGTCGGAGCTGAAGTTCGCGGGTTACGACGGTTTCATTATCGAGGGCAAAGCCACGGAACGAACTTATATCTACATAGAGGACGACGAAATAAGCTTTCATTCCGCGGAGCCGTTGTGGGGATTGCTTGTCCACGCCTCGCAGAGGAAGCTTGAGGAGATTCACGGCAGGGACGTAAAGAGCATGGTCATAGGCCCGGCGGGCGAGAATCTCATGCGTAACGCAAGCATTACAACGTCGAACGACAATGTCGCCGCGAAGTCCGGGTTCGGGGCGGTGTTCGGTTCAAAGAACCTGAAAGCCATCTCGATAAAGGGCAGCGGCGCCGTGCGCCCCGCGGATATCGACAAGCTGTTCGAGTTGCGCCTGAAAATGGGTCATCCATACATGAGACCAAGCCCGCTTATTCGTGAGATGACCCACGGCATGGACGGCAACGAGATCCCCGTGGACGGCGGCTGGCTCCGGGGCCAGGTCGCGTGCAGCCACGGTTGCAACCAGCATTGCAACAGGCTGATGATTGACATGAAGTCCGCTTTTTCGGACGAGCGCATCAACCAGGTCGAAAAATGCGTGGGTATATTCGCGTACGGTTTCAAGGAGGATTGTTCGTGGTCGCCGATACAGAATTTCGAGACTTCGCGCAACCACTTCCTCGCCTGCAAAATGCTCAGCCGCGAGATGCCGGAGCCCGATCCCGACGATCCATATTTTGAGGAGCTGTTCAAGCAGGTGCGCGGCGATCTCGTCAATTTCTGGAAACCCGACTTCGACAAGGGCAGCGTCATGATGGATATGTGCAACGAGTACGGCATAGACAAATGGGACGTCATCGTCTGGTTTTTCACATGGCTCGCGATGGCGAAAAAAGAGGGTTTGCTCGACGACATGGATTTCGGCATGGAGGTGGACGTCGAAAACGAGGAGTTTGTGAAGTATTTCCTCGATATGATAACGTACCGCAAGGGCAAGTACGGGCCGATTTTTGCAGAGGGAATGGCACGGGCGGTGCGGGAACTGGGCAAGGAAAAATTCGGCGATACGGTTTATCGGGGGAGGTTTTCACAGATGACGGGCGAGCAGCTTCCACTGCCTGTCAGCCTTGAATCGGCGTGGGGGCAGAGCTATCATTGGCAGGGGCGCGGTTTCGAGGGCACGATCAACAAGGTCGGATGGCTCGCGACCTCGCTGAGCCTTATGCTGTCGTCGCGGGATACGCAGACGAACGCGCACCACCACGACACATACCAAAACTACCTGAAAATAAAAGACGACCCGTGCCACAGCGAGCTCCTTGCGGACGGGGTCATAATGAACGAGGACAAGGCGGATATAAAGGATTCGGTCACCTGCTGCGACTGGCAGAGCCCGGACTTGTTCTGGCCGGGAATGGAGTCGGAAATGTTCACGGCGGCGACGGGTATTCCAACGTCGGTCGAGGAACTGAACGACGCGGCGGTGCGCTCGCGGCTGTTATACCGCGCGATTTTGATACGCAACCACGGGAGGAACCGCGACATGGAGGTGGCGGCGATTTTCCCGTCGATGCAATATCCCGATTCGTTCGGTGAAACGGTGTCGTGGGAGGACTGGAACGATCTCGTGGATATTTATTACGAAAGGCGCGGTTGGGACAAAAAAACAGGCTGGCCGACAAGGGCGACTTTAGAAAAGTACGGCCTGAAGGATGTAGCGGATGAACTAGGGGTTTAGGAGGGACCAACAATGGGTAGAATGGATGGAAAAATCGCCGTTGTCACGGGCGCGGGGTCCGGGATTGGCCGGGCCGTTGCCGTAATGTTTGCCAAGGAAGGCGCCAAGGTCGTATGTGCCAACAGGAACGAGTCCGACGGGAATGCGACGCTTGCCATGATCAGGGACGCCGGGGGCGAGGGCATTTTTATCGGCACCGACGTGCGGAAAAAGGATGATATAAAAAAGCTGTTCGCAGGGACCATTGAGGCGTACGGCGACGTCACGACGCTGTTCAACTGCGCCGGGGTATTGGTTCATGCGCCGTTTTTGGAGCACACCGACGATGATTTGGCAAAGGTATTCGAGACCAACTTCCGCGGCTATTACTGGACGATGCAGGAGTTCCTGCCGGCTCTGGTAAAAAACGGCCACGCCTCAATAACGAATGTGGCTTCGATTTCGGTAATGAAACCGGAGTCGGACGCATATTTATACGGCGCGATGAAGGCCGGGATAAATAAGATGACCCGCGACATGATTCGCGAGTTTTCGCCGCAGGGCGTCAGGCTGAATGTGATCTGCCCGGGCCCCGTGCAGACGAATCTGACGCCGGAGTACGTCAGGAACAGCCCCGAGATACAGGCCGAGATATGCAAGGCCGTGTGTCCCGTCGGCAGGCTGGGCGAACCGGACGATATTGCCTATGCCGCCGTGTGGCTGGCGTCCGACGAAGCAAACTGGGTGACCGGCAGCACAATAGTGATTGACGGCGGCGCCTGCAACATGGGGTAGTAAATAAATAATTTAGGAGGATATGGCATGATTAGGGTCAAGCAGCAACGTATAGACGAAGATACTTTCCTTAACAAACTGAGGCCGGAGGTGTTGGCGCCCTGGCCGACGGGTAGGGAAGTCGATCTGGACGAGGCGATCGAATATCAGAAGAAAATGCCCGACAGTAAAAATTTCACCAAGGCGCTGGCAAAGTACCGCGCCGAGGGCAAAATCGGGCTGTTTCCGCGTTCCGGCGTGCCGGTGGTCGAGAAAGAGATAGAGCTGCTGCGATCCTTGAACGAGGTCGGGGTTTTTCTTTTCCCGTTCACTACGGACTCGTATACGCGAAACCTCCAACTGGACAAGGCCCAGGCCGGCCTTGAGGAGAGCATAAAAACAGGGCAGATGAAGCTCAATGGGTTTCCTATCATCAATCATGGGATTGCGACAACGCGCAGGGTCGTGGAATCATGCGAGGGGGCTTTTGACCCCCGTTCGTCGCGGGTCGCCAACAGCTTCGTCGGGGAGATCGCTTTCGCGTCCGGCATGACGGCGATGCCAAACAGCTTTTTCGGCTGGATCGGCGGCTACGATAAAACTGCGACGGCGGAGGAGTGCATAGAGACGGCGCAATACCTCGGGCGGCTTATCGGCTATTACGCCGATCGTGGAATCATCATAAGCACCGACACACATGGCTGGTTGCCGAACGGCGTCATTCCGATGTACATGAATATCGCGACCCAAATAATCGAGGCCCTTGTTTCCTGCACGCAGGGCGTCAAAAGCATCGTTCCGCTTATGAACTTCCAGGGGAACCTGAATCAGGACATTGCCGAAATACAGGTCGCGGAAAGTCTGTTCAAGAAATACTTCAACAAATTCGGGCTAACCGACGTCGTTATTCCGGGTCTTATCGGAAATCAGTCGTCGCTCTTCGCGTTCCCGCAGGACGTCGGCAACGCGTTCGGTTATATAAACTATATCGCGATGGTCGCGGCGATGGCGAAGGAGATCGACGCCTGTTCCGTCAAGACCGTGGACGAGGCCATCGGCGTCCCGAGCGTCGAGTCGCATATGCAGACGTACCGTTCGGCAAACTGGATATTCAACGTCGTGCGCCAGCAGGCGCTTGAATACGACTGCGAGCAGGTACGGCAGGAGCGCAGGATGTGCGAGCTTGCCGTTTCCGCGATTCTCGACAAGGTCATCGAAATGGGCGACGGCGACGTTGCGGTAGGCGTCGTCAAGGCGCTCGAAGCGGGCGTGCTGGATTCGCCGTTTTCGATAAATATCCATGTGCGCGACCTTTGCATGGGCGCGAGGGATCTTCAGGGCGCGTGCCGTTACATCGAGTATGGCAATCTGCCGATACCGGACGAGGTCAGGAAGTACAACGACGAAAAGGTGCGCGAGCGCGAAAAGACGGAGGGTAAGCCGCTTGGGTACAAGACGTCGCTGGCGGATTTCTGGACGCTCAGCCACGGTTGCATCGTAGACCCGCCTTATTCCGGCGCCGACGACGACGATACGTTGCCGACAGAGTATTCCGATATGATTAAGAGGAATCCCCCGACCGTCATCACCGGTACAGTCGGCGTGGATGCGCACGTCATCGGCACTAAGATCATCTCGAAGATACTGCGCGAGGCCGGGTTCAAGGTCGTAGCGCTGGGCGCGCAGACGGCGGCGGAGGAATTCATCAAAGCGGCGCAGGAGACGGCGGCGGACGCCATGATGATGACGTCGCTCTACGGCATGGCGGAGATGGACCTGCAGGGGTTCCGCGACAAGTGCGTCGAGGCGGGTATCGGCGATATCCTGCTACAGATAGGCGGCATACTTGGCGTGGGCAAGCGCGATTTCGCGGAGGACGAAAAGACGTTCAAGGCGCTCGGTTTCGACAGGGTCTACCCGCCCGAATCCCCGGTGGTGCCGGCGATAATTGACCTATGCAACGACTTGAAAGCAAAAGACAGATTGTGAGCGGATACTCGCTTGACATAACATAAATAATTCCGTATGCTTAAAATGTGAGCATGACGGCGGACGCTGCTCCCCCCGAAAACAAGGAGCAGCGTATGGACATTGCAATACTGATCAAGCTGATAAGTCTTGCTGACTCATTGGCGAAGCTGGTTGTGACCATTGTTGGATCTCGTAAAAAGCGCGAGAAATAACCGCCCCTAGCGAGACGGCTCTTCCTCAGACACAAAATCTATTGGGAGCAGCCGCCGCACCACCGGCGAACCGCCCGATTGCCCACATTGTATCAGACAATAATACTCATGTCAATAAAAACTCCAATCTGAAAACTCCAATTTGACAACGATATGATAACCCTAACATTGCAATTCAAGGGATAGTATGAATAACATTCGCGTTTTTATTGATTTTGGCAGCACTTTTACCAAGGTTGCCGCTTTTGACATTGACAGGGAAGAGCTTGTTGCGAGAGTGCAGGCTCCTTCTTCTGTTGATACGGACATTACCGTGGGGCTTATGGAGGCTCTTGACGCATTGCGTGAAATCGTCAGTATCAGCGATGCGCAAATTAAAAACGCGGTGGCCTGCAGCAGCGCCGCCGGTGGGCTGCGCATGGTCTGCGTCGGGCTTGTGCCCGACTATACGACAAAGGCGGGCCAAATGGCCGCGCTCGGGGCTGGCGCCAAGGTTGTGGGCACATTTTCGTATGAGCTTTCAGGAAGCGAGCTGCGGGAAATCGCCGCGCTGCGGCCTGATATCGTTTTGCTCACAGGCGGCACGGATGGCGGCAACAAGAAGACGATAATCCATAATTCCGAAGCGCTTGCAAGCATTTCCGGAAGTCTTGCGGTGGTTATCGTTGCGGGGAACAAATCCGCGTATGACGATATAGAGTCGAATTTCAGAACGACGGGTCTGGACGTCAGCTTCACCGCAAACGTGATGCCGGAATTCGGGAAGCTGGAGCTTCAGCCCGTGAACGACAGGATACGCGAGTTGTTCATCGGCCGCATAACCAAGGCAAAGGGCATAAGCCGCGTGGAGGATATCATTGGCGGCGTGCTGATGCCGACGCCTTCGGCGATATTGAAAGCGGCGGAACTAATTTCCGGCGGGGTTGCCACCAAAGCAAAAACTTCCGGCACAAACAATTCCGGCGGTAAAGCTTTCGCCGGAAATGAAAAAAACCGGGGGCTTGGCGAGCTCCTGCTGGTTGACGTGGGCGGCGCGACCACCGACATATATTCGATTGCGACCGGCGCCCCGACCCGCGACGGCGTCCATACGATTGGTCTGCGCGAGCCATATGCAAAAAGAACTGTCGAGGGCGATTTGGGCCTGTACCACAATCTTGATTCACTGGCGGGCATCTATGCGGAGGAATCGCGATATTCCGCAGACGCGCCGGAGGACGAAGCGGGGGTGGCGAGGCAGGTCGAGGAACTGAGAAAGCTGCTCAGCGTGCCGTCGGGCGAAGCGCAGACGCGCTATCAGCTTGAGCTGTCAAGGCTCGCGGTAAGGGTGGCCGTCGAGCGGCACGCCGGACGGGTGGAATCCTTCCCGACGACAGCCGGCGACGTCTGGGTGCAGCGAGGCAAGGACTTGGGCGACGTTCCGCTCATCATAGGCGCGGGCGGGCCGCTGGCGTTTTCATCAAACCCCCGCCATGTCCTCGAAGGCGCGGCGTCCGACCCGTCGGAGCCATATTTGCTGAAGCCGAAGTCCCCCGAATACCTGCTGGATGAAAAATACATCCTGTTCGCAATAGGGCTATTGTCAGTCACCGAACCCGACATTGCGCTTTGCATAGCCAAGAAGTATTTGAGCAAGCTATGAACAAATTGAGAATTCTGATTCGTTTTTTATGGTAGAATAGTGTTCAAAGCGTATCATCAATCTGCAATCTGCAAAAATCAAAGACTGTAATGGGCGTGCGTACAACCGGGGGATTTTGGAGGTTAGTCAAATGAGAACGGGTAATTTTCTGAATATCAATAATCGCGGCAAGCATCCTCGGGGAATGGACGACAGTGGCGGCGTGGTGGCGCGAAGATTGCTGATCCTGCTGGGACTGGCCGCGTTCGCGGTTGGCCTGATACTCGGAAGCGCGCCTTTAGCCAAGGTCAACGCTGCTGAAGTGACCGTTTCGAGCATAGCCGACCTGAAGCTGAAACTGAAAGACGGCGACGTGACGAAAATCACGCTGAGCCCCGAGCAAATGACGGTAACGGGGACGCATACGCTGGCCTCCGTCAATCAGGGGGTCACGATCGTCGGCAGGTTCTCGCTGGGCAGCGGCGCGACGCTGACGATCGGCGAGGATTCAGCGGAGACGCTTGTCATCGACGCGAACCAAAAGGGATCGGCGGTGACGGTGGGCAGCAGCAGGACGCTGAACATGAACGGAGGCACAATCCAAAATGGCAGCGCCGACCAGGGCGGCGGCGTGAACGTCACAGGCGGGACATTCAACCAGCATGGCGGCAAAATCCAGAACTGCAGCGCCAAAGAGGGCGGCGGCGTGAACATTTCGGGCGGAAAATTCAATATGTACGGCGGTTACGTGACAAACAACTCCGTGACGATATACAACGGCGGCGGCGTCTATGTCAACTCGACGGCAAACAGCACATTCAATATGTACGGCGGCACAATATCCTTCAACAAAACAAACGCCGCGACCGCCGATGGCGGAGGGATCAGCGTTGCGCCCGGAGGGACGGCGAATATATACGCGGGATACTTCTACAACAACACGACTATGCAGCACGGGGGCGCGATCGGAACCGGTTGGCCCGACTCAAAGTATGGGAACTCAACCACAAGACTATTCAACCCCGTGATTGCGGGAAACAAGGCGTCAAACCTGGGCGGCGGCTTCTATGGCTGCCCAGTCGGCACTGTGGCCAACATGGAAAACCACTGCACCGCGATTTTCGGAAACACCACGACCGGGTCCTCGTCAACAAGCAAGGCGAGCAAGGACTTCCAGATGGATTCGCCGGGTAAGGACGGCAGCACGCCGGCGGGGAAGAACCAAATTGTGGTGCCGGAATTCATGCTTGGCGGAAAACCATACAGTTGGACCGGAACGAGTACGGCCGGCAAAACGGTGACAACATTCAGCGGAATAAGCGGATTTTCGCTTGGCGGACTGTCGTATCCGTATGACGCCGCCGCCGACGAAAGCGCCGTGCTCGGCATAATCGCAAGGCTCGAAGCGGAATTCCCGGACGGCAGGGTGTTCATAGTCAACAATGTGGCCGGCGATAGCGGCGGCGGCGTCGGGGGGAACGGCTCCTGGGTCGTCATGGGCATGGACAAACCGGCGACGCCATCGGAAAAAGGCATATTGACGCTCAAAAAGCTGGTGGACGGGGGAACCACCGCCGACCATGATAAAAACTTCGCATTCACGGTGACAATAGGCGCCAAGACGGAAACGGTAAGCTTGAAGCATGGGGAAAGCGTGACCTTTACGGATATCCCGAAGGGTACGGTGTATGAAGTAAAGGAAAACGATTACGCTGATTTCACCCTCGATTGGAGTATCGGCGGGGACGGCGACAGCACGGTCGGCGCGGACGGAACGGTGATTGGCCATGTTTCCGGCGACGGGCTCGCCGCGCTAACGGCGAAAAACACCAAATTCGTCGCGCCGCCTCCGGGCGCCCTATCCGTGAAAAAGTCGGTTATCATAACAAGCACGAGGACAAGCCTTGCGGACGCCGAGTATTGGTTCAAGCTGACGAAGACGGAAGGCAATGCGCCGGTCGACCTCGGCTCCGTGGGCGTCACCGTCACCGGTGGGACGCTTGTGGATGGCGGCGCATACGGAGAATTCAAGCTGGAGGACGGCCGGACGATCGAGATTTCAGGGCTAGAGCCGGGACAGTATTCCATCGTCGAGTTCAAAGTGTCCGAATTGTCGGACACTCTATCGCTGGACAACTTCATAACATCGTACATAGTGGGGGGCGTCACGACGGACCACAGCGCGTCCGCGGACGTCTCGGTCCCGTCCGGCGGGGAGACCGCAGTAACGTTCATAAATGAGGAGATACCGCCGAAGGAGCCGGGAACGGCGGAAATCGCGATTCCCGGGATAAAATCGGTCAAAGGCGCAAAAGCGCCGAGCGGCGAGATATTCAGATTCACGCTCACGCAGGTCGATAATGAAATGGGCGATGCGTTCAGCGGGCCGGGAGCGCCGATCACAAGGTCGGCCACGGTGCAAAAAGACGCAATGGGTGAAAAAGAGTACGATTTCACCTTCCCGCTCATTATAAACCTGGAGGCGGGGCGCACATACTATTTCCGGGTTGAGGAAGTGGACGGCGGAAGCGACGGCTGGACATACGACGTCGTTCCCCGAATCGTGACAGTGGAGGTCGAGGATACCGACGACGAACACCCCGACGTAAGCTATGAATACCCGGGGGTCGGTGGGGAGACCTTTGTAAACACATATGTTAGCGTCGTGCCTGTCGGCGTGGAGCTGCAGGCGCAAAAGCAGGTTACGGGGGTCGGGGCGCCGGCGCTGGAGGACGGACAGTTCGGCTTTGCGGTTTATACGGACAGCGACGAGCTTGCGGCGATTGGGACAAACGACGCAGACGGCGAAATCACGTTCAGCAAAATCGTTTTGAGCAGTGCGGGTACTTACACGTACACGATCAGGGAAACGATGGAAGGCGGGGGGAACTGGACGTCCGACTCGCGCACGTTCACCGCGACCGTAAAAATCGTGATGGGAGCGGGAGATGTTCTGGTAATCGACAGTATTGACTATCAGGACGGGAGCGTACCGGTGTTTGTAAACACATATACAAGCGGAAGCGGCGGAGGGGGCGGAGGTATAGTCACGCCTCCGTCGGAACCTCCCGCGCGCCCGCCGACGGAAACCCCTTCGGAAACCCCGTCCGAGACCCCGTCCGAAACCCCGTCGGACACTCCGACGGAATCGCCGGAACCCACAACCGAAGACAATGAAGAGACGAAACCGACGGACGAGCGGGATGATATGGACGATACCGATGATGGTTATGGTTCCGAATCGACGCAATACCCCGACGACAGACCCGCCGTGACAGCGCCGGGAGTCCCGCCTGTGCCTATGGCTCCGGGCAACACCCTCGTACCGTACGGCGACCTGTTCATCGAATTTGACGGGGACGTCCCCCTGGGCGAATGGCGCTGGGACCCGGACGAAGGGATATGGATATTCGACGAATACCCGCCGCTCGGGGGATTTGAGATGCCGCAGACGGGCAGGCAGGTCTTGCTGAGCGAAGTGTTTTTGCTGTTTGGGGCGACGATCGCGGCGCTCGGTATCACGTTGAAAATAATTGGCAGAAACAGGCGGCAAAGTTGGAAAATATTGAATAAAGAGGTCAGAAATAAGCGGAAGTGATGATTGACAGGTAATAAGCGACATTGTATAATCTACAAAACGTGCCCCGGATATGCACATTTTTAGTTGGTTCTGCAATAGAAGAAAGAAGATAAGGAGAAATGTAAAATGAAAAAGGCAGTAAAAATCATAGCGTTGCTTCTCATCGTAATCATGGTGGTCGGAATGCTGGCGGCCTGCGAAAAAGAGGAACCGGCTCCAAGCAACACACCCGACTCGGGAGCCTCGGACACGGCGCCGGCGGCGCCGGCGGGACTCGCGCCGCTTGTAGGTAAAAAGGACATCTACAAGGATCCGATCAAAATCTCCGTGATATCCATTTCCACGGCGGGCACCGTCAACAGGATCTACCAGATGGCGCTCAACGACCAGGCGGTCAGATATCCCAACGTAAAGCTTGACTACAAAGACGCGGAATACGACCCCAGCAAGCAGATAACCCTCATCGAGGAAGCCATAACCCAGGGCTATGACTGCATTCTGCTTGAATCGATGGATCCGTTCGCCCTCAACGACGCGATAGACAAAGCCGAGGCGGCGGGCGTGCCGGTCATCACGACGAACGCGGCGGAGCCGATGACGGTGCATTCGCTGCACATCGCGGGCGCGGACTACTCTTCGGGATGGACAGGCGGGGAAGAGCTGGACAAGCTCACCGCGGGAATGCCGAACCGTACGGCGATAGTCCTTGACTGCCCGGCGGCTTTCAAGCCCGGTGCGCGCATGGGTACGGGTTTTGAAGAATACATCCAGGATAAAACGGACATCAAGATCATCGAGCAGCTTCCCATAGAGAACTGGTCGGCGGACAACTCCCAGATAGCGATGCGCGACGCGCTTGCAAAGTACGGCCCCGGCGAAATCACGATGGTCTACTGCGCATCCGGCGACATAG
>Ga0082212_10010190_pt1 | contig 12061 bp, 11 predicted proteins | sample TergutNt197P3_FD_71548 | JGI IMG/M metagenome (GOLD analysis project Ga0082212, IMG submission 71548) | Neocapritermes taracua P3 segment gut microbial communities from Petit-Saut dam, French Guiana - Nt197 P3 | ecosystem: Host-associated > Arthropoda: Insects > Digestive system > Gut ... | reverse complement strand
GTCTTTCTTCTGAATTAAGCGGGTTAGCAGCTTTTTTTGCTACGGATATGCAGATCATTTTTTCCGCTCTTCCGCCGCAAGCCGCTTTTTCTTTGCTTAATGATATAACCGATAATACCCATGTGATGGAGTTTCAAACTGTAAACGGTGATACTTATATCATGGTTAGCGGAATGATTACCCAAAGCGGTATTAGCTTATATTTTTTAACCGCCCACGATATAAGCTCCGTTATTTTCCAGCGCGAACAAATGACCCAAAATTTCGTGCGCATATACGCTTTTACCGTTTTATTCAGCATGATTATCATATTTATTCTTTCGGCATTCATAACCAACCCAATTAAAAAAATGAACAGAGTCGCCGCCGCTATCGCCCGCGGGCATTATCATAAACGTCTTACGATTTCAAGCAATGATGAAATAGGCGAATTAGCTAATAGCTTTAATTTAATGGCTGATGCCGTAGAAGATAAAATAGGCGAACTTTTAGAGAATGCCCGGCAAAAAGAAGATTTTGTTGCAAATTTTGCGCATGAATTAAAAACGCCTTTGACTTCCGTTATCGGTTACGCCGATATGATCTATCAAAAAACACTTCCAACCGAACAAGTCAAAGATGCGGCATGGTATATTCTTAACGAAGGGTTACGGCTGGAAGCATTATCATTTAAACTGATGGATTTGATCGTGCTTAGCCGACGGGATTTTATTTTAGAAGAAATGAATGCGGAAGAATTATTTGCCGAGATAGCTGGTAGCTTGAAACCGTTTCTTGCCGACAAAGATGTCGCCCTCCATTTTACCATTCAACCTAGCTGCATAAAGGTGGAGTACGATTTGTTTAAATGCTTAATGTTTAATCTGATTGATAATGCAATAAAAGCCGGTTGCAAAAAAATCGAGATAAACAGTAGCCAAAAAAATGAAAATCGTTATCATATTCGCGTTATTGATGATGGCAGAGGTATACCGGCCTCCGAACTTACCAAGATAACGGAAGCGTTTTATACGGTAGATAAGTCACGGTCACGTAAGCAGCGCGGCGCCGGCATCGGCCTTTCATTAGCGGCGAAGATAGCGGAAATACACGGCGGAACCCTCCTGATCGATAGTACGGAAAGTGTTGGTACAGTTGTTCAGGTTGATTTGGTTTATGAGGAAAGTGATGACGATGATTAAAAAGAATTTACTTACGGTGGTAGGAATCATTCTGTCTTTTATGATTGCCGCTTTCGGTTGGGTGCTGACAAGCAAATTAATGGATATTGAAGCGGAAAAACTTCTATCCGGCCTAACAACATTTTGGGTCGATATTCCGGCGACGGAATCCGTTCACCTGGATGAAGAAAATGATTATCCCCTGATCAAAGCGAGTCTAACCGAAGATGAAATAATTTCGATTCGGAAAAATTGGGCCTTAACCGATTTTAAAAGGCCGCATGAACCGGCGGCCGGTCAGTTAACTATGGAAGAGGCGATTGAATCGGGAAAAAAAGGGGTCAACTTTTTATCTGAAAAAAATATTTTGCCAAGCGAATTTTCGGAATTTGATAATGTGGGCGCGATTCTTAGTCAAAACATTCCGCAAGACGAAAGTTTTCTTCCTTTGGAATATAGTTATTGGGTGGTCAACTTTTCCAATGCAGATCTAAGTATAGTTATGATGATCAATGCCGTCACAGGGCAAATATGGGATATCGAAATAACCGCCAGTAAAAGAACCGCCACGATATCACCGCCGCGGTATATGATGCAAGTAAGCCATGATGATATTTTGCCTATCCTGGCCGCATTTACAACCGCTTTAGAAATACATCCCAGTAACGACCTGCTAACGATTTGGGAAAACAGCGAATTTCTGTCAACATACTCTGATTCAATCGTAGCTTATCAAAGTTTTGCGAATGGAAGGGCCGCGATAATAATAGATGCAATCAGTGAATTTGCATTTACGCCCACTGGGGAACTATCCTTTAGTAGGTTAAATATTTTTATCATGACGACATAATTTTGGTGCGCAACCGGTTATCGCCAAAAATATTGTTACAGTTCAGACTTCGCCTGAACTGTAACAATATTGCACAAACTCTTGCTTTGCAAGAGTTCAAATGCTGAAAAGCGCATTTTGGCGCATTGCAACCCTCGAAAAATTGCGCTAAAGCGCAATTTTATCTTCGTGGAATAGTCACGTCTGAACAGTAACAAAATTTTACAACTAGGACACAACTTTGCCGAAAGTATATTACATATCCCTGTTATGATAGCTCCTAGAGGGTTGTTTTCTTCGCCCTTGCGGAAAATCGGAAAACAGAGAGGATATCGAAAATGAAAAAAGGAATGGTTTACATTTTAATGATTTTGTTAAGCAGTTTCGTTATGACAGCGTGCGGAAAAGGGAAAAATGAGGATGACTTACCTAACCTAGCTAAGATGGAAGCATCTAGCGACCCGAACTCAACCATCTCGACTGCCGCGGACGAGCCGGATCTTTTTAGTCCCAGCGATCTTAAGCCGACTGGCATAGGTGAAATCACCCTTGGTACGGCAGGTTGGTATTTAAGTGATGCGGTCAAAGAAGCGATTATGGATTTTAATATGAGAAATCCGGACAGCCGAATTGAAATTATCGAATATGGCAATAAAAATTATGGCAGTTTTGATTATGACGATGGTTTTTTGCAGTTGAATGCCGATATTGTGAGTGGAAAATGCCCTGATATTTTACTTCTTCCGCAGGAAATGTCATTTGGCCTATATGCGCAAATAGGCCTTTTCAAAGATTTGTATCATTATTTTGCGAGTGATGATGAGTTTGCTTGGGAAGATTATCAAAAAAATATCATCCAGGCATATGAGACGAAAGGAAAACTGTTCGGGGTGCCGATAACTTTCAATGTTAATGCCTTAGTCGGCAAAGCCGCTGATTTAGGCGGAAAAAAAGAATGGAATCTTGATGAACTTATTTCATTCGCCGATCGTTTTCCCGAAAGCCGTATTATTAGTGTTCCGACTAAATTTAACGTGCTGGATTTACTTTTGAAAGCGAATGGTGAAAATATTATTGATTGGAATGGTGAAGGCAATGGCTTTAACCGGGATTTCTTCATTAAGATGTTGGAGTTTGCCAATCGTTTTGTTGATGACGACAGGTATTCTGATGACCGGCATCCGGCTGACCGCATCAAAAACGGCGATATCAGGCTGACAGAATGGAATACGAATGTGACTGGGGCGCAGATGGCTTTCGATATGTTCGGAGAACCTGTGCAGTATGTTGGATTTCCTTCTGAGTATGGCAGCGGGTTCTTAATCACATCCTCTATTTTTGTTGCCATCAGCAAAAATTGTCAGAACAATAAAACGGCTTGGGATTTTATCATGTATTTGCTTTCCGATGAATTTCAGTCTCGTGAAATGCTTTATGGTTATCCGGTCAAAAAAAGCAGCTTTGAAAAACGGATTGTGCAGGAAAAAAATCCGTCGGTTCCGGATGGTATGATAAGCGGCGGTAATTCAACGATGGTATTTGCAACCCGCGATGTCACGGATGAGGAGCTTAAGGCTTTTTATGAAATGATCGAAAGCGCCAATAAGATCAGAGTGTTTGATCAACAGGTCGATCTGATCATTGTCGAAGAAGCAGGGCATTTTTTCAGTGGAAAAAAGACTGTTGCGGAGGTAGCGGCCATTGTCGAAAGCAGGGTCGGGATATTCGTGAAGGAGTCAAAATAAAAGCAAATATCGGTTAAAATTATTCGCGTTTTTTAAGAAATCAGCCCTAAAACTTACTGAATAGGCTTCAAAGGCTCTGCGATGATAAGCTTAGCCTCGGTAGCGGCTTGTATTTCTTCGACGGTAAACTCCGGGTTATACTCGGTCAGCAGCAGCCCCTCCGGGGTGACCTTGATTACCCCCATTTCCGTCACAATCATGTCAACACACTTAATGGCTGTAAAAGGCAGTCGGCAGCGTTTTAATATCCGATGGTTGCCACGGGCCGTATGCTCCATTGCGACGACCACTTTCCTGGCTCCGACGACGAGGTCCATTGCCCCGCCCATCCCAAGAACCTTTTTTCCGGGGACAATCCAATTGGCCAGATTTCCTTCCTCGTCTACCTCCAGTGCGCCAAGGACCGTACAGTCCACATGGCCGCCGCAGATCAAGCCAAAAGAAACACTGGAGTCAATAAAACAGCCGCCCGGAACTACCGACGACGGCTGCCCGCCCGCGTCAACCACATGCATGGGGCAAGCTTCGATCGGATCGGGCCGGGTACCGGCATTGATAATCCCGTTCTCGCTATGTAAAACGACCCGTACACCATCCGGCAGGAAATTCGGCACCAAGGTCGGAAGCCCGATCCCGAGATTCACGACATTTCCGTCTTTTAGTTCTTTTGCCACACGCGCCGCGATATATGCTTTCATATTCCCTTTATCCATCAGATATCCCCTCCGCATACGATATAGTCTACCAAAATCCCCGGCGTCACGACATCTTCCGGCTCTATTTCGCCGATTTCGGCTAAATTCTCGGCTTCCGCTATGACAAGCTCAGCAGCCGTTGCCATAACCGTATTAAAATTGCGGGTATTGCCTTTATACCAGATGTTACCGGCTTTGTCGATGCGGTATCCGCTAATCAGAGCCACGTCGGCCCTAAGAGGGCGGGCCAGCAGATATTCTTTGCCGTCAATTTCGACAACGCTATGCACATGATTTGCATCCTGCACAATCGTTCCCAGCCCGGTAGATGTGAGTACCCCGCCGAGTCCGGCGCCGCCGGCGCGAATCATCTCCGCCAGCGTTCCCTGCGGTATCAGCTCTACCGTCAGCTCGCCGGTGTTTACCTGTTCCGTCACTTGGGGGTTTAATCCTACATGCGTGGCTTTAAGCTTTTTTATCTGACGGTTATGAATCAGTTTTGCTACCCCGTAATATTCCGAGCCGTCAGGCCCATCAATCATCGCGCCATCATTGCATATTAATTCAAGGCTCCCCGTACCCTTTTTGGCCAAGGCGGCAATGATTTGATGCGGGCTTCCGCATCCCATAAATCCCCCCACCATAACGCAAGCGCCTTCCGGTATCAGCTCCGCCGCTTGGGCCGGTGTAATGATTTTTTTCAAATGTCCACCTCCAGCATCAAACCGCTTAATGATTTCCCGTGGGCATCCAAAGCCAGCGAGCGTGTCACGCCGCCGCCCAAGGTGTTTTCAATCACGAAATTCAGTGCGCCGATTGACGGGACTTCATAGCGGCGCACACTGGTTGCGCCAACACAGCGAAAATGTTCCCGTATTTTGTCTTCATTTAAGACACATGCCAAACGGTGATAATCCTGCATCTTATATGCAATCACAGAAATAGTGGAGAGGCTCCCCTTATCGCCGGTGCGGGAATGAGCCAGTTCATATAGCTTCATACTTTTCCCTCCATCCAAAAAATGGTCGGCTTAATTACCGGTTCCGGAATCAAAATAGAAGCAACGGAAACTACCTTGTGGATCCGGCTGCGGGCGCCGCCGCCACCGGCCGGGCCGTTTGTGTATAATGCTTCCACCTCATATCCGATTACTTTTGCCGCTTCTTCTGTCTTTGCCCGGACAGCGGCGCGGAGACGTACTTCATTTGGTTCCCGGTCCGGTTCGGGAAGTGCGTCACGGTATAGGCTGTTTACCCCGATCAAATCAAGCCGTAGCTCATCGCACCGGCAGTTCAGCATTTTTAGCCGTTTTTCGATAATCTCACCGGCCAGTCTGGCTCTGGCAACGCAGTTATGACCGCCGTAGCTGATTTCCGCCTCGCCGATATATCCGTCGGCATAACCGACGCTCACCTTGAGGGTCCCGGTTTTCGCCCGGCCGTCCGCGCCGCTTATTTTGATTCTGCCGTCAGGCGCTTTGACGACCTCCATCTTTGAAAAATCCGCAATCACATCCGGCGTTAAATAGGCTGCCGGGTCCTGAATTTCATAGAGCAATTGTTCCTTCACGATTGATTCACTAAGCAGTCCGCCCGTTCCTGCAAGCTTTTCTAACATCATCCCGCCGTCCGCGCTGAATTCGATAATCGGAAACCCAAGGTTCCACAGTTCCGGTACATCTTTATATCCGGGGTCAGCGTAATATCCGCCTGTTACTTGACCGCCGCATTCCAGAAGATGCCCGGCAGCCACACATTTGCCGAGGAAATCATAGTCGTCATATTCCTTCTGAAATTCAAACATCAGGGGGGCGGCGAAAAGCGCCGGGTCCGCCGCCCGTCCGGTTATCACAATATCCGCGCCTTCCTTGAGCGCCCGGCTGATTTCCCGCCCGCCGATGTAAGCATTGGCCGATATGATGCGCTCCTTTATTTCACCAAGCCGATGACCGGTTTCCATGATATTTTGGTCATAATATCCGGGGAGGATGGCGAGGACATCATCTCCCTCAACGGCGGCAATCTTTAGCGCGCCCATCCCGTTTTTTAAAGCAATTTCATGGATTCGCCGTGCTGCCGCCCGCGGGTTGGCCGCCCCCATATTTGTGATGATCTTGACCGGATGCTTGCCAAGCAGCGGGATGATTTTTTCCATCCGGTAATCCAGCAGCGGGTTATATCCCCTGGCGATGTCATCCTGTTTTTCCTTTTGCGCGAGCGCGATTGTCCTCTCGGCAAGGCATTCAAACACGATGTAATCGGCCTTTCCCTGCGTGATAATATGAAGCGCCGGTTCAATCCGGTCGCCGCCGTAACCGGCGCCCGAGGCAATTCTTATGGTTTTCATAATGCGCCCTTATTGCCAAGTGCGTTGAGCCGCTCTTCCAGCTCTTTCGCCTTCTCCGGCTTGAGCTTCGAGTAGGGAAGCCTGGCAATTTTACTCATTTTCATTCCGAGCGCCATTTTCATGCTTGGATGCCCCGACAGGTGCGGGATGAGTTCATCTAATATGGCTTTTGCGTCCGGATCGGCTAAGATTTCTTTTAATTTACTGTCAAATGAAATTGGCATAATTTTAATCCTCCTTGGTTAGAAAATGTTACTGTTCAGACATCACCATCCCGCGAAGATAAAATTGCGCTTTTGCGCAATTTTTCGAGGGTCGCATGCGCCAAAATATGCTGAAAGCATATTTTGTGTGCAATTTGTTGCTGTTTACGGCTTGCCGTGAACAGTAACTAGAAAATCGCTTCACACTTTTAATTTTTCCAAACCGGCAGATAAACGACACTGCTGTCATTGCCGAAAAATACTGTTTGCTCCGCCTTATCCCAGCCCTCTTGCGCCGACCAGATACCGGCGCGGTTGGAATGAATATGGTACATGGGGAAATTGGAGGAGGTCACGTCAAACCGTAAGCGTGAACCCTTTTGAACCTGCCAGGCAACATCCCACAAACGAATTTTAAGCACCACCTTTTCACCCGGCGAATAATCAAGAATTTTCTCCGACTCGTTGCGAAGCAGAATGCTCGATGCACCGTCAACGATATTGATGGTCCGCCCGTCCGCAAACTCCTCACTAAGCTTCACCATGAACGCCGTGTCGGGCGCACTTGTCGATACTTCCAGAAAAACCTCGACCCCGCCCATAATTGTCAGCGTTTCGTTAAGCGGTTCCGATTTAAACATCAAAACATCATTCCGGTCAGCGTAATCCGGTTGCAGCATGGGTCCGTGGTCGGCATCCCCGAGCCCGCCCATCCAGGCTAAAAGCGCGTTGCCGCCGACGGTTGCGACCGGATTTTCCGGGTCATACAAATATGTTTCCCGGCCCGCATTAGCCGGTACGGCCATAAAAGTCTTGCCGCTGCCAGGGTAATAAGCAACTTTTTCCGTCTTTGGCGGCCAGCCGGTTAAATCGTGCCATTTTCCTTCACCGAGGACATAGACCTCCGAGACCGGCGGCGAATCTTTTCCCTTGCCTTTTAACATCCGTTCGAGCCAGCCGAACATCAGCTTGACATGCTGGTGGCCGTGTTTCATCGCATCCGGGTATTCAAGCTCACCGGGCAGCATCCCGAAGTGGTCCCAGGCGCCAATCGCAATCATGCTTTGTTCGCGAATTTCGGGGCGAAGCCCTTTAACGCCAACCATCACCCCTTCCACGTTGTGGTCATTCCAGCCCTCTGCAATGCAGACGGGTACATTGATTTTAGCCGGAACGTTCCTAAGGATTTCCCAAAAGCTGTTTTTCCAATAAGGGTCATTACGTTCGGTTTTGGCAATGTAATCCTGGTAGAAAGGAATTTTTTTGCCCAGCAGCTTCTCATCCATCGTATTATGCGGCCACATCTTTATCGCCGCATCGAATGTCTCTTCCATATCATCGATTTCAACCTGGCTGTTGGTTAGCGCCCACGAGGTATAGATGTCCGGCCGGAACATCCCGTTCATGTACATCTGCGAATAACGGTCAATCCCGAAGCAATCAAGATACAAGGTCTTGACCTCCGGCGGCAACTGATCGGCGATTATCCATTGCGTATAGCACATGTAAGAGCTGCCGTACAGGCCAATGTTCCCATTGTGCCAGGCCTGTTCCGCGAGCCATTTCAGGGCATCAATGCCGTCCTCACGTTCGTTTTGGAAGGGTTCGTACTGCCCCTCCGAGCCGTTCATGCCCCGGCAGGACTGGATCACGACACAGTAACCCTGCTCGATGAACGGAACCATAATCGCCGGTTCCGACTCCCAGGTGAATTCATAAGGTGTGCGTGTGAAGAGCGTGGGCCAGGCTTCACCGGTATCGGGAACACAAACCTTGGTCAGCAGCTTAACACCATCGCGCATTTTCACTTCTTCGATAAAATATCCGCCTACTCCGCAGATTGGCGGCGGCATAGATTCCCGCCGTTCCGAGACGTCATCGGCGGAATAGGGACTGATTTCAAAAGGTATAAGTTCTTTGCTTAACATTTTGCTCCCTCCATTATTATTAATTGCATTTTATCACTCGTTGGAGTATAATACAAATATATAATTTTTATATGTCACATCAGTTTAGCTGATATCAAAAAGGAGAAACCATGCTTGACTTTAATCTGGAATATTATCGGGCGTTTTACTATGTCGCGCAGCTTGGCAGCGTCTCCAGGGCGGCCGACGCCCTTTTCCTTTCACAGCCGAATATTACCCGCACGATCAAGCAACTGGAGAAACACCTCGGCTGTCAGTTGTTTTCCAGAGTATCACGCGGCATGCGGATGACCAATGAGGGCAGGATCGTTTTTGACCATGTAGAAAAAGCGTTTGGGCATCTTCTTGAGGCAGAGAAAACGCTGCGCCGGATGGCAGATTTTGATACCGGCATCATCAACATTGGCGCCACTGAAACGGCTTTATATTATTTTTTGCTGCCCATAATTGAATCCTTCCGCAAACAATACCCTAAGATATTGATCAATTTTTCCGGCAGCACGACACCGGAAACCATTCGGATGGTAGAGGAGGGAAAAGCGGACCTTGCGGTGGTGGTTTCGCCGGTCTTAGACCGGGGCGGGCTTGTCGTTACGACTGCCCTTACGTTTTCCGACATTTTTGTGGCTAGCCCGTCATTTGTTGAAAACGAAAATTTAAGGGATCGGGTGCTGACCGCGAAGGATGCTTGTGCTTTTCCAATTGTTGCCGTCGAAAAAGGAACTACCTCCAGGGCGCATATTGATTTATGGTTTAAAGAGCAGGGTATCTTTTTCGAGCCGGATTACAGTGTTCGCACCCCCAGCACCGTATTGTCACTTGTCAAGCGGCATTTGGCCATTGGAATATTGCCGGAGCTTTTTGTAAAAGATCTGCTTTACAGCGGGGAGGTCTGTGAAGTGATAATGAAACAACCGATCCCGCCGCGCCAAATCTTATCCGTCCATAAGGATGCGTCTCAAATGACAGCACTTGGCCGTCATTTTGTTAATTTCATGCATTCCCATCGTGTGCTGTAGCATCTGAATGTTCTTTTATCACTTCAACAATGCCCTGTGTGCCGTCAACCCTGACCCAATCTCCTGTTTCAATAATCTCGACGGGGTCATGATCCAAATGATCTGCCACCGGGATGGTAACATTGTATAATACCCCGGACAAAATCGCGCCGGTCAGGATAATGAGTTCCGTCTCACGGTTGATAATTGCTTTGGGCGCATTACCGCAGCGTGTCGTCTCAAGCATCCAGGTCGCGCCGCTTGTCGAGCCTTTTCCCAAGGGATAAACGAGAATTTTGTCTTTTATGCACGCACCGCATACTGCGACGCGGGTGTCATCGATCATTCCGCTGGGGGGGTCAACGCCATGTGACCACACCAGCGATTCTTTGCTGACCAATGCTTCTCCTTCGACGACACCGTTTACTAAGCCGCGCCCTTTAAGGATGATTTTTTCTGTCATTCGCGCCCTCCTTCATTTCGGTTACCGCCTGTATACATTCATTAAGCGATGCGTAAATTAATTCCACTCCATGTTCTGACGGTAAATAATTGGCAAATTTTCCGGAATCGGTTATTAAGGTTTTATAGTTGCCGGTGAGCGGGCTAATTACCAGACAGGTAGCAACCATCATGCGCACCCCGGCTGCTTCCAGCTTTTGGACAACACCCATTCTCCGCATCAGGCCATCGGTTTCATAATTCGTAAAAATCCAGAACGCTTTCCCGGTTTTTAGTTTCCTGCCTTCCATCATTTTCCCGATCCTTAGAATCTCGGCGGCGGAGCTATGAGGGCATCCGGTAACGGCCAGCTCCGGTTCACCGGGGCTTTTTGTCGCCATCGACGCAACCGTTTCATTAAGCATCCGGCGGGTGACGACAAATTCATCTTCCGGTTTCTTTCCGCAAAACGGATCTTTCATAATTGCTTCCGGAGTAACCCCTAAGATGTGGTACATAGCAACCGACCCGCTGGAAGCGGCGGCCGCGCCTAAATATTTGAGGTTATCGTTTGTAACGCTCTGGGGAATCCCATAAAGTGCCGGAATGCGGTTCCCCACTTTTTTGCCGAGGATGATGCCGATGCTGTTATAATCCAGATCGGAGAGTTCGCCCGCATCGATAATCACTTTTATCTGCGCACAGCGATTTTCATCTAAATAGAGGCCAAAACGCGGCGCCCGTCCGGAAATCGCGGCACAGACGGCAAGCCCGGCCGGTGTCCGGTTCGTCCTTGCACCCAACACGGAGTTGGCGTAACTAACCGCCGATGATTCAGCCCAGGCTACATTTTGTCCGAAACGGGGAACGCTCCCTTGATTATACGGTGTACAGGACCAAGCCGGAAATTGTTCTAATTGAATGACGGCGTCGCGCAAACGCAGTTGTTTTTCCGCATACCCCGGATCATAACCCATCTCTTCCCATTTCTCGAAAGGGATTGACGCGGGGTCCTGGGTGGTCGGGACACAGCATTTCCCGCCCATGCAAGCCAATTTCTCCAGCCAGTCAAGGCCGGCGATATGCAGTGAGCCAAAATGGGCCATCGCCTGTACCGATACGATTTCGACTAATCCATCGGCGCCGACGGAATCAGCAATTTTAACCAATATCTCCAGTGCCAATTGCTTCGCTTCCCCTTCTTTTCCGGACAGAATATCTTTTTCATATGCGCTAAGCTTTTCATACATTGCCAATCAATCTCCTTATGTCGTGAAGCAGTATAATTGCATAGTAACAGCAAACAATATATTATACAAATAAATAGTATTGATGAATTGTATAACTTAAACTGATATATATCGTTGACGATGAGGGCAATAGATGGGTTAATAGGGTGTGGGTAATTGGTCGTGGTTGCGTATCGGCATTTTAAGAAATTGTTTAATGCAAAAGATTTTCGACCAAATATTTAGTCCTGTCTATCAGATTTCTTTTTTGATTTTCTTTTAAGTAATCAAAGGAAAAAAGCAACTTTTTGAAATTATCGGACTGTAGTTTTTCGGTAATGTCCGGATTGTTTTGGATGAATTTCAATAAGTTGTTACCAATCCATTCATAGTAAATTTCTTTGTCATTTCCCATAAATGCGTTATTAAAATCATATGCCGGTGCAACTTTAGTAATTTCAAAACTTTCACTGTCATACATAAGGCC
>Ga0082212_10010189_pt1 | contig 12061 bp, 11 predicted proteins | sample TergutNt197P3_FD_71548 | JGI IMG/M metagenome (GOLD analysis project Ga0082212, IMG submission 71548) | Neocapritermes taracua P3 segment gut microbial communities from Petit-Saut dam, French Guiana - Nt197 P3 | ecosystem: Host-associated > Arthropoda: Insects > Digestive system > Gut ... | reverse complement strand
AAAGCCCACATTCCAGCTGTTCCAGCTGCGCTCCCACACAAGCGGTATCACGCCCGGGTACTCGAAGTCAACCAAGTCGTAAAACACGAAGCCGTCAATGGCATCAACGGGATCCTTGACGCATTGCTTCATTGTCGGCTTGAACTTGGCGGCGTTTTTTATTTTTTTTGCGAACTTCCCAACCTTGATGTTCTTCCAAGATTTGAACCTCCCGAACCTCTTCGCGCCAGTGACGATTTTTTTGAAGTTCAGCAGCTTTGCCCCTTTCAGGAACTTGAGGCCCTTCACCCCTTTCAGCAGCTTTCCCCCCAGTTTGAAGACGTTCTTGGCTATTTTGAAGGCGTTCCCCACCAGAGGCACCGCGCCGATCAGCGCAAGGCCCGCGCCAAGGAAGTCCCCCCGTGCGAGCGATATCCCAGCGTCAACCAGGCTCGCGACGTTGCCCACCACGGGTATCATGCTGACTATGCCGAGCCCCAGCTGCACGCCGTCCAGCGCTTTGTTCGCCTTTACGTTTTTTACCAGCCCTTTTGGGGCTGCAGCCTTTATCCCCATCTTCCCTCACATCCTAATTCTGTTTGATGAACTTGGCGCTCATGTCGATGTCGCCGTCCATCTTGACTGAGCTTCCGCTGCAAGTCAGCTTCAGCTCCTTCTTTGCTGATGCTATGAGTTTGTCGCCGCTGTCAAGCTTCATGTCCTCGCCGGATTTGACGCTTACCTCTTTTTTGCTGCTGATGGAAGCGTTCCCGTCGCTGCTTGCTTTTATCTCTTTGTCTGTGGTGGCCGCTATGCCTGCAGGAGGATCGATTTTGACGTTGTTGCCGCCGCAGTTCATCACTATGGAGTCCTTTGCGGTTATGGTGAGGTTCTCGTCTGTGGTTATCGTCATGTTTTTCCCGCTCTTGACGTCCATGGTTCCGCCGGCTGTGATAGTTATCGCGTTCGGCGTCTTGATGGTGATGCCCGAGTCTTCGTTGATTTGGATGAAGGTCTCGCCGTCCTTTGCGGTGATCAGTATTTCTTTTTCGTCCAGCTTGATCTCCTTGCCATAAGAGGTCCTGAGGTACTTCACCATGTGGTCTGTGGTTTTGCCTGTATCTTCCTGCCTTACGGACGAGGCTGCGTAGGCGTATTTTTCGTCTTCGTTTGGGAACAGCAGCTGCACGGTGTCGCCTTCTTCAGGCATTACGTACCAGCCAGTGTGGCTTTCCATGCTGTAGTCTGTGGCATATTTGAAAAAATGGGCTTCCTCGGTGTCCTGCTCAACCCCCCGCTCGTTGTCGTCGTCAAGGCGCAGTTTCACTGTGTCGTTTTTTACCTCGGTCACTTTTCCGTCCAGCACTAGGCCGGTTATGGCGCGGTTGTAGGCTTTTGGCGTGGAAACGGCTTTTTTCCCGCACAGCGTGTACGCCACGGCAAGCGCGGAATCAACAAGGGAAAGCGACAAACGGCACACGTGCAAATCGGTTCCGTTCAGGTTCAGCTTCTCGCCCAAGTCGCAGAGGTATTCGTCCGTCTCAAACGCATGCAGCGTGACGTCGTCTGCGGTCAGCGGATCTGCTTCTGCAGACATCCTCCTGAGTGCGTCGTAGTCCTTTGAAACGGCGTAGTCTTTTGACAGCACCTTTGTGCCGCCATCGTCCGGTACGCCGAAATGGAATTCCGGGCCGTCTGCTGTGATGGGTATCAGCACGTCACTCGTGTGGGAAGCTAGCCTTTTGGCGAATTCCCAGTCGGTTTCGTTGTACTGCAGGATGATGTTCTCTACTGTCTTCGCGTTTGCATTGTACGTCACAGCACCGTCGTTTTCCGCTATGACTGTGAAACCGCTATCTTCCCAACATCGATAAGTTTCATGTTGTCCTCCTTGTGCTATTTTGTTTTCGCGCTACGTTGCCTGATGCGCAATCCGAACAGTGCTGGCTATCTGCACTGCTGTTTCCAGCCATGTGGCCATGTCCAGATGCAGGCAGCTGAAAGCGCCAAATGCTAGCCTGCCGTCCAGCGAAAATATGAAAACCAAGTTGTATATTTCGCCGTCGATGGCAGGGCTGATGAAATCGAAATGCCCTACTCGCAGTTCTCCTTCGATGATATCGCTGGACAGTATTCCCCTTGCCGGATGCACTCTGGTGAATACCTTTTGCAGGTATTCCATGGCTGCCTCTATGTCTTCGCTTTTCAGTTTGTCCCTAGTCAGAATGAAACTAATTGTGGTCGTGCCCTCGCTGTCAGTATACGTAATGTCTGGCCTGCTTTCGCTTGGATACTTGATTTCAGCGATTTCAGGCGGCATCATGACGAAATCTTCCGGGATCAACATGTAGAGCCTTCCTTCGATGATGCAGCGCTCACCAAGCACTATGCTGTCTTCTTCGCCTTGGTTTTCCTGTTCGGCACCCACTATCTCGCAAATAAATTCTTCGTCCCCGTACTCTTTTTTACTCAACGCTTTTTCCTCCTTGTGCAATAATGCTACTGCCCGCTGTCCGTTATTGAGATCATCCCACCGCCGGCGCTGCATACTACCTTGCAGCTCTTCAACAACGCAGGCTCTCCGTCAACCAGAAAGTCGGCTTTACCTCCAAGCCACTTGACGCAGGCTGGAGTGCATGGCTTAGGTGGAGAGGTCACTGTGCAGGCGCCAAATGAAGAAATGTTGACAAAAGCCTTGCAATCCAATATGTTGGCTCTGCCTTTCCCCTTCAGCTGCACACGGTGCTGGGGCAATACCGCAAGCGTTCCTGGCGCTACACCCATGGTGCATTCCAAATGTGCCCCGTCAACTACGTATTCATCTGCCATAATCAATGCCTCCTATATTTTGCTTCTCCGAGTTCAGTATAAACGATTGCAGAGGCAAATGCAATGCTCTCTTTTGGTTGGGTCTTTATCGCCACAAATCATGGAAATTAACCGAAAAACAAGCCGCACTCATAGCAGAACTAAAAATGCGGCTCGGTTAGTTGTGTGTTAAATTAATGGGCTTTTCATGAAATGAGCTGTTGGTATTTTCGACCAGCTCCCATCCCCAACTAGCTAATATCCGGTCCTTTGCCCCGTGGCCTTTTCGGTTTCTGCCTCAAGTACTGGTCTGGCAGCAGCTCCACTAGCCTCTCAAACAGCTCGTCGAGCGCAAAGTCTTCGTAGGGGTTGTCGGTTTTTTTGGCTAGGTACCACTGGATGCTTCTCTTGTGGACAACTCTTGAGTTGAAGCACGTTAGCGCAAAGGCGACGTCAAGCGTTTCGTCTGAACAGGCCATCAGTGCCTGGGCAAATTCCTTTAGCACCCTGGGGTGCAATGTGGGCGCTTCCTTGCCTGCATAGAGAACCCTTGTGATGTCCAAGGTGTTTTCAGGTGTGCGCAAGTCGGAAAACGAATCGTATTCGCGGCGCAAAACGGCGCCTAGGTTCAGGCAAAACCGCCCCAGTTCTATTTCGTTTTCTGCTTTTGCCTCATGGCTGTCAACCACCACTTCTGTCGAGCAGATTGTATTATCCTTTGTTTTCCGCTTCTCGCCCAGCACCAGCTTGACGTGGGACCAGTGCCCAAACCCCACCATATCAATGGCGCTGTCTGAAACAACAGCGATTTCGCCCTTGTATTTGACCGCGCCTTTGGTGATGAGCACCTTGCCCTCTTGTGTGCTTATGGAAAATCCGAAAAGCACACCGTCTGAATAGTTTTCCAGCGCCAAGGACGCAAGGTCTTCCGGAAAGTCGCGCAGGTAGCTCAGACCTTCAGGCTTTACAATTCGTCCATCGATAAAAAGCGGATAATAGCCGTTTCGCATAACACCCTACCTCGTGCCGTTGAAAAAGTTCAGTTCCCATGCGGTGCTCTCAAAGGGCACAAAACGCTCTTTGCCGCAGGACAGTTCCCCGTCGTAGTTTGCTATGCCGAGCCATTTGAACCCCCAGCTCTCATCGTTGCTGTATATGAACAAGCGCACCTCGCCGTCTTCGATCCTGTCCACGTCCCCCTGCTTCAGCCAAGCGTGCTTTTCAAGAAGCTCAAGATAGTCAGTCTTGCTGTAATTCTTGACATCCAAGTTGAACTTCAGGGTCTGCAGGATGTCCCTGTCGTGGTTTCGCAGGTCAAAAACTATTATCCTCGTCTCGTAGGTCCTGTCTATGAAAGAGTAAATGTCTGCCAGCAGCTGCCCTTGGTTTATCAGGGTTTTTTCCTTCTTTTCGTCAAAGGTCTCCACTGTGAGGAAGTACGGCACTATGGCTGATTCGTATTCTATGCTGGGGCGTATGCGGCCTATGGCTTTTGCGCCGTGGTACGCGACGGCGCCCCTTATGCATTTGAGTTTTTTTGCGTAGCTGTGCTCAAAAGGCGCACGGGTCTTGTGCCCTGCGATGTATTCTTTCAGCACGTCACGGAAAAGGTCTATCTTTGTCGTCTGCCCTGACAGCATTATGTTGGTTATTTCGCTCATGGTTTCATCTTCTATGTAGTAGGGCTCGATGAACTTTTTCAGCAAGTTGTATATTTCCGGTTTGAGGAGCAGGTTGATTTCGTCGCGCAAAACCCGCAGTGAAGGGTACTGGGTATAGGTGGTAAACACCCCTTTTTCATTCCGGACTGAGAGCATGTACAAATTCTTGCCCGCCCTCAGATGGTCGAAGGAAAACTCGTAAGCGCCGGAGCTGCTGTACAGGTCGATTTTGATTTTTTCAGCCAAATCCCAAAGGAAGTAGAAGTTCCCCCTTACGTTGAAATAGACGGTCTCGGCGTCGTTTACGTAATTGCCAAAATTTGTGGGTATGTAGTAACCGGCCTTTTCGTAGGCTTCCTCAAAATTGTCGTACAGGGTTTTTATGCCTTTGTCGTCCACATAATCGAAGATGTCGTAGTTGGAAATGTTCAGCAGGTCGTCGATGTCCGGCATGGGTTTTTTCCTGTAGTAATTCACCAGCTTGATTTTCAGGTACTGCATGACACGGTACGTGAGGTTGTTGCCTCCAAAATTGGTGTCCCCGTTGGCGTACCTCACTGTTACGTCTATGTTGCTGCGTTTTTTCTGGTGGCTAATGGAGTAGTTGCATTTCACCATGTCGCTGGTGCTGCCGCCGCAGTCTATCAGAAGGACGCTTCGTTCGTAGCCGCGCTCGTACTCGAGGTTTTCCACCAGCGGCGCCGCCGAGTCGTAAACGACTGCCACGGCCTCGTCGATGGCTTCTTTTTCTTCCACGCTGTACCCGCTCATTATGTCTTTGTACATATAGAGCGACGTGGCCTTTTGCTTGACCGGGCTTATAAAGCATATGTTTTTGTAACGCACTTTGTTTTGCTGTTCGGCGGTGTGTATGACGAATTTGATGAACCCCTCTATGATTTCGCGGCGCTTGATGGGGGAAGTGTTGCCGCCCAGATCCTTTACGTCTATCGTTTCGTTGTAATCGTTCACCCAGCGCTTCGTGTCGAAAAATATGCTGTTCCTAGCCATAGGCAAGCGGTCCCTGGCATCGTGGCCGTACAAGAGCTCGACTATGCTGCCGTCGCATTCCTTGACTGCAATGATGCTGGGGCAAAGTGCGCAGCGCCCGCATTCGCGGCAATGGGCGTGGCGCGTTGCAATGTTTGGCTCGTACCGGCAGGCTGTGTCGGAGTAAAACCATATATGGCTCATTTTTCCGTCCAAATAGGTCCCCGCCGTTGTATTGGAGGTGCCGTAGTCGATGACTAGCGCATCGTCGGTTTCCTCTATCTCTTCAACCACGACTTCCTGTATGACCTTTGCTATATACGAAAAGCGTGCTACGTTGTCGTCTGACAGATTGTAAATGCGCAGCACTTTCTCGAAATCGTCGGCGAAAAAAACCACTTTGAAGTTTTTGTAAATCCCCGGCTGCAGGCTGGTGCTTAGCATGTGTTCTTGCAGCTTGAGAAAATACGTGTTTTTTCCAGCCTTAACAACGTTCATGATCCCTTGAATGTAGCCCTTTTGGTCGACCAGCGCGGCGCTGGTCATATCGATGTCCGCTTCTGTGTAGACCCTGTGCTCCTTTCCGCGCTCGAAAAGCGACTCTATTCCCTTGTATATCTGGAAATAAGCCGGGATTTCAACGCGCACGCTGGTCTGCTCTTCGCCTTTTTCCGCGATGGCGCTGGTAAGCCGCAGTATTTTTGCGTCGTTCCATTCGTTGATGTAGCGATCGGACAACGTGCCGCGGTACTTGTAGATCATTTGAATCAGCGCCCGCTTGTCGTCGTAAGCGCTCAATTCGTCGGTTTTAATTTTCAGCTCTTTGCAAATGGCCCTAAGCGTCGTTACGTCCATGCATTCAAGCTCATGGCGCGTGTACCTCCGCATATGCGTCACCTCCTATAAAACAAAGCGTCCGAGCACCATGCTTTCATCATGCCCGATAGTGCCGTAGGTATACTCCCAATGCACGACATATGAAAAACCCACAGGCAGGAACAGCTTGATGATGAATTTCAGTTTTTCGTCTTCCCGCTTGTCGAACCGACACGGGTTGTAAAACTCAACTTCCTCGTCGTCCCTGAGCCGCACATCAAAATCAGTCATTATCATGTGAAACAAATTGTCCAAGCACCGCAAGGTGTTTGTTGTTTCGTACAGCATAATCAACATTTCGGCAAGAGCCCGCTTTTCAGTTACGCTGAACAGCCGAAAAGCGCTTGTGTCGCTCCCGTAGCACCCATTTTCAATTTCTTTGACAATAAGCAGCAAGCGAAAGTCCCTTCTGCTCATGCCGCATATCCTGTCGATATGGGCCAGCAGGTGCGTTATGACGTCGCAAACGACAAGGTCGTTGTGGTCTGTCCTTTCAGGGTTTAAAATATTGTTGAATATTTTGCCAAACCTGAAGAACGGGTTGACGTCCAAACGGGAAAGCCTCGTTTCCTGCTTGACCACTTTGTCCGGGTCGTGCATGGCAACCGGCACGTACTCGAGAAGCGGCGATATCTGGTGTGCGCCGGCAGGCATTTTGACCGTTTCGTCGCCCAATTGCACAAAGAACACCTTTTCGCAGACCCTGTAGCAAAGCTTCGTCATGTCGTATTCGGTCTGTATTGCTTCTATGTACGGATACCAAATATAGTTCATACCATCTCCCCGACGCAGCAGTATTCATAAAAACGCTGCTGCAGCTCAGACAACACATAGTACATCTTTTCATACGCCCAAATATCGCGGTCTGCAGCTTTCAGCGCAAAATGCAGCAGCTTCTTGTCTGACAGGATAGGGTTGGTTTCGATGAAATAATTGTAGTCGATCCCCTTTAGCTTCGCTGCGTTTTCGTCTGTGCAGGGAAGGACTCTGAGGTCCACCAGGCTGAAATCCGCCACACTCTTGAGCGAATGGAGCACCCTCTCTGCCTCCCCCCGGGTGGGGACATATCGCCCTCTTGCGTAAGCGTCAACCAGCCCGAGTTCCTTCTTGTTTGACTTTACCGGCAAATATAGCAGGTTCCCTGCATCCTCGCGGCTTGTAATCCGCATCAGCTTTATTTCCGTAAGCTGCTTGGTGTAGGTGCGCACGTACAGATCCCGCCCGTGACGGAAGCTGACAAACTTGTCCCCCATGGGGCATACCAAGTACTGATCCTCATCAAGCTGCAGTTTTTTCACAACGTGTTCGTTTATAATTGCGTTGTAAGCGGGCTTGGGCTCGCAAGACGCAACAGTCTCCGTAACAGGCGTAACGTTCCAAAGTAACACTTTGTCGTAGGACACGTATTTTTCGTAATCCCCAAAGTCTATCTCGAAGCTGTCTATCCCATCCGGGAACGCCCTCTCGCTGATGACATCCAAAAACTTGTAAAAGTATGGCCCGTTGACTGTCACCCAAGGCTGCTCGTTTTCGCTGTACATGTAGTAGAGCGACTGCAATTTTTGCAGATACTTAAGCGAATAGCGCAGCGAAACCTGTGCTTCAAAGGTTTCTGTTTTGCAGTTCACTGTCGCCTTGAATGTTTTTCGCATCATCCTTTTGATGGTTGGGTAGTCACATTCGGCAAAAACGGTCGCCACGTAGCCGGGGCTGTTCAGAGGTGGCTGGCTTGAAACAGGGAACAGAAAAAGTTGCTTTACGACGTTTTTCTCCACGCACACGGCAGTCTTGATAACAGGAGCACTGATGTTTGTGGCGGTTTCGTCCCTTATTTCACGGGTCAGCTCGTCAAAACGGTCTTGTGCATACGTGCTCAAGCTGGACAGTGTGTTGTACAGTATTTCGTTTATCGAGTCCGTTTGCTCCCATTTTTTTAGCTTGCCTATCCTGTCGTTCAGCACATTGACGTCCATCTGCGCCCTCCATTACCTAATGTCCAAGTCTGCGTTCCTGTCCCGAGTGCTCGACGCATCTGGTTCGCGGGGATTCTCGTTGTTCGGTTCGCGCGGGCTTGTGGGCTCTTGTTCGCGTGGCTTATCCGCTTCAATGAGACGCTTCAGCCTAGCTATTTCATTGTCTATGTTCCAATATTTGTCATGCTGTACGCCGATGCCCATTATACCGTACTGCGTCAGCACAGATTCGTAGTAGCGCACAGCGTCGTCGTACCGCGACTCATCAGCCGCCTGCTTTGCAATGTCGATATTCTTTATGGCTGTCTTGCTTGCATCTATCTCCTCATTGATCCTTTTCTGATCGGCTTGGGCTTGGCTGTCCGTGACTTCCATGTCCTCGTATATCCTTAATATTTTGATGCAATATTCCAAGGCAAGCTCAAAGTCAAACCTTTCTTCCGCTTCGGTCATCTGCTCTCTGAGGGCACCGACTGCACCCTCGTCGGCGTTTTCTTTTCTTCCCATTTTTGCCTCATACTTCAATGCCACCACTTCTTTGCTCAAGGCCAAGTCGCCAATAAGCTTGGCGATGGCTTCTGCCTCCTCGTAACAATCCAGCGCATCCGAGTACTCCCCGTTGATCTCGTACAATTTTCCGATATCAATAAGGTGGTCTACAAATACGTACCTGTCGATTTGCTCAATCTTTTGTGCTAAAATGCTTGGCACGGGCAGCTTTGCATACGCTTTTGCATCCACATTATAAAAAACTAAACGGGAAGCCCTTTGTGCGCCAATGTAATCAGTCCGCGCCTCGACGTATTTGCCTGTTTCCAAAAACTCGTCTCCGCTTTTGATTCCGTTGAATAAGCGCCATTTCTCCATAATGTCTTCTGACAGGTTTTTTTTGTCCCTGATGAATAGCAAGTCTTTCCTCAGTTTTTCGGTCAGCCCCTTCGCTTTGTCGTACTGCTCAAAAGCCATTTGGTAATTCCCGTAATCCGAGTACCGCTTGCCTTCGTCGTCCAGCCCTCGTATCTTTGCCATCGCGCTGCTGTCTGCTATGCACAGAACCGTCACTACAATCAGGAGTATGAGCAGGACTATAGAGGCTATGATAATATTGCGCCGGCGTTTTTTCTTCTTGTTGACGTCCTCTTTGAAGGTTTTTTCAACAAACAAAGAAGCTAGGGTGTAGCTTCCTATTGCTGGGTTTTTCAGTTGGGTCTGTAAATAGAGCTCTTGGATGTTGCCCAAAAACTTGTCCGGCTCCGACTCTTCGTAAGCGTCCAGTATCTCAACGTCGTCAACCCGGTCCCATACGCCGCAGGTTGCAAAAAGCATGGTGCTTTCTTCAAGCAAGTCTATTTTCTTGGAAATAAACGGTTTAATGCCGTCTTTCTTGCCCAAATACTGGGTGAGGTTTTTGTTTTCGGTACGCGGCGCCTTGTCAAACCCGTACTCATTGGCAGCGAACTGATAATAAGTCTGGGTTTCGCTCTTCAGGTAAAATGCGTTGTCGGAGAGCAAAAAAAGCTTTATGTTGCCGCAGCTTGCATACTTGATCCGGGTATAGTCCGAAACCACCACGGTTATGGCAGTTTCCAGTTTGTTTTTTACGCTGTTGGCCATCAGCTGCCCATTTGCATAATCAATGTAGCTCTTGAGGTTCCGAAACGACGGGTTGCGCTCAAAGGCCACAAGCACAGCTTCCACGGCCATTTCCGCGCTGTTTATGTCGTTGTCGCTGTCATAGCTTTCGGCAACGGCGTAGCACACCATGTTTTCCAGCGGGACATAGGCAAAATACGTCCTGCCGACTTTGTCCAGGCCTTTTTCAGAAAAAAAATCTACCACTATCGAGCTGTTAAGTTTTCTCATTTCAATCTTCTCACCTTGCGGCTTCAACAAGAAGCGCCGTTGCGTTCATTTGGTTGTCTAAGCCTTTTTTGCGAACCGTGTCAATTACGGCTTGGGCTTTGTCAAATACTTCTTTTTTTGATTCAATTATTTTGAGGCGTTCCATCGGGTGCACATTGGCATGCGCTCCTGCTGAGAAAAGCCCTGCAATGCTTCCTTGGGGAAATTCGCATATGCCGCTGGAATAGGAGCCGCTTGTGACATTGCCCAAAGTGCGTTCGTTGTGCCCGTTGTAAAGGAGAACTTTGCTGACGCCTACATTGAAATACTGCAGCTTGTCGCCAATAAACAGAACCATGGCAAGGGACACCCGGGGGCTCCTCCCAAAGTAAAACGTTTCCTGTATGCGGCTGTTGGCTTTCATTGCAGTGTCAAACAGAAACTGGTTGCCATGCTCGTGCTGCACGATTGCAAACCTCTGCCTGAACGTGTTTGTGCAGATTTCCACTGCCATCATGGCAGCGGCCCGCCCGTTCGGATGATCGATAGTCCCGTCAGCCAAAACAGCAAGCAAATCGTCGTTTTCGTTGAAAACCGTGGCAAAATAATTGCTCTGTATTTCACGGCACCCGATAATCTGGGCGTTGCCAATTTGGTAACGGTTATTCATTGTCAAAATCCCGCCAGTTGAACTTGAAGCCCTCGTTGTCGCCGCAGAATGCTGCAAATATAAATTCGCTGCCGCCTATTTTCAAGCGGTCGCCGGAACTCAGCTCTTTTGGCTCGTACACCACTTCCCAGGAATCTTCGCTGTCCAGCTTGTAAACAAGCCCTTGCGAGTCGCCCGGCAATACAACTGTGTGGTTTTTTTCTGGGTCGTACATGATGATTGCGTGGTTTCTGGCATTGACTGAATTGTCGCCCAATATCCGTATGTCCATGTCCGGCGAGCGCCCTACAAAGTTTTTCTCCGGCAGTATTCTGTAGTCTTTTCCCTTGGACGCGCCGGAGACGCAGACGATCCAGCCCACGACGCGCTTCTTGTCCTCAAGTTCGTCCAGATAGCTTTCGGTGTACTGCCCCAATGGGTCTTCTGTGGTTTCGCCCTTTTCCGGCCCTATTGCAATGTTACAGTACGGACATATCTTCCCGTGCTTTTTCTCGCTGAACATATGCCCGTTTTTGCAGCGTTGTAGCGCCATTTTACATTCCCTCCTATATTACCAGTAATCGTTCGTTTTCTACATATATAACATCGTTTTCATGCAATCTGTAATGCATGCCTGTTTTTAGCTTGTACACATACTGCTCACCTGCGCGCTTAAGCCCCACGCTCCGCCCGTCTGACACGCGCTCAATGTACCAGTAACCGTCAACGCAGTTAATTACAGCATATTTGTCAACCTCGGCATCGTCAACAGAAATGAGGCAGACAGCGGTTTCGTTCTTGCCAATCAGCGCAGACATTTTGTCAATCAACGAAAATTCTTCCTTTAACTCATTTGCTTCAGAGAGCAAGGCAATCTTTGTGACGTCCCGCACCTTGATGTGAACTTCAGGCTCGGGTGTCCTAGCCGCGAAACGGATGGCAGCGTACATCGCCAAGGCAAACGCCGCCAGCTGGGCAAAAAAGACAACTCTGAAAAAAAACTCAGAACGGTTAAAAGCAAGGAAAACGAGCGCGATCAGAAAAAACGCAAACAGTACGCTGCAGAGCTTTATTATAAATTTGTTGGCTGCTTTCACAATCCGTCCTCCTTCCTTTGGTGGTAGTTGGGGTGGTAGTGGGTGGTTTGTAGTTGTTAGTTGGTAGTTGGTAGTTTGTAGTTTGTAGTTGGTGGTTGGTAGTTGGTGGTTTGGGTCGTAGTTGGTAGTTGGTAGTTTGTAGTTGGTAGTTGGTGGTTTGGGTTGTAGTTTGTAGTTTGTAGTTGC
>Ga0082212_10010188_pt1 | contig 12062 bp, 8 predicted proteins | sample TergutNt197P3_FD_71548 | JGI IMG/M metagenome (GOLD analysis project Ga0082212, IMG submission 71548) | Neocapritermes taracua P3 segment gut microbial communities from Petit-Saut dam, French Guiana - Nt197 P3 | ecosystem: Host-associated > Arthropoda: Insects > Digestive system > Gut ... | reverse complement strand
TTCCGTGATAAGGCCTTTGAACAGAATTAAGCCCTGACCCTGCCGATGTTGCATCTCGATGATTACTTCTTCGCCGAGCAGGTTAATCACTAAGTCGGGCGATTCCATCCATTTCGTATCAAACTCTTCGTAATCGACCACACATTCGAATCGGTGGTGGCAGTTAAATCCCTGTTCCAACCGCAGGCTGATTATGTAGCACTCTTTGCCTGCAATGCGGAGCTTTGCTTCTACTTTGTTCAGTTCCATGTATTAATAAATATGTTAAGAAAAAATCACGTTTAAAAACTGAAATATTTTCAGACTGCAATATTACGCACTTTTTTTAAATTACCAAAAAAAACGAATGTTATTTTTTCTTAAAAAAGGTTAAACTTACCTAATGTTTGTTTAAAGTATCTGTATCGGCTGCAATCTTCATCTGAAAAAAAATATTTTTCATTTCACACGCTTGGAATTCCTGAGATTTCATGTAATTTTGTTCAAAAATTATTGAAAATCATGACACCATTTTTGCAGCAGATAGCTACATTGTTTTTTGAAAAGTACGGGACAACGATACACCGGCTGGCATTTGTATTTCCTAATCAGCGGTCGGGGTTGTTTTTCCGTAAATACTTGTCGCAACAGACACAAAAGCCGTTTTTTTCACCTACTATCCTAACTATCAATGAATTGTTTCAGCGTTTGAGTGATAAGCAACAGGCGGATCGTATTCAAATGTTGTTTTTGCTTTACAAGATATATATACGCCATAGCCGCGCAAACGAAAGTTTTGATGATTTTGTCTTTTGGGGTGAAATGCTCCTCAACGATTTCAACGATATAGACAAATACTTTGTAAATGCAGCCCACCTATTTACTAATTTGAAAGATATTCATCAGATTGACAGGAGATTCGATTACCTGCAACCGGAACAGATTGAGGCAATTCGTGCGTTTTGGTCGACATTTCAGCCAAGAAAGAAGCCTCCCCAAACCCCTCCGAAGGAAGAACGACCTCCCCAAACCCCTCCGAAAGAAGGGCTTAGTACTCCCCCCTCAGGGGAGGTAGAGGGAGCTATTTCGGGGGAGGTAGAGGGGGCTGAGCAAAACTTTTTAGATGTCTGGCAACATTTGTTTGCGATTTATACGGATTTCCGGCAGGAACTTGCAGCCGACGGAAAAGGATATGAAGGGATGATTTTCAGGGAAGTAGTTGAAAATATTAAAATCGGGGAAATCGGGAAAACAGGAGATTTTAATCATTCACAATTCACTCCCCCTTTGAAGGGGGGAGGGGGATGTTCTAATTCTCAATTGAAACAATCCTTGCCTTTCGAAAAAATTGTCTTTGTAGGCCTGAATGCACTTTCCCCGGTCGAAAAAGAACTTCTAAAAGCTCTTCAAAAACAGGGAATTGCCGATTTTTACTGGGATTGCGGTCCCAAATATCTATCCCCGACTTCCCCGACTTCCCCGATTTCCCCGACTTCCCCAATTTTAGATAAAGATAACAGCGCATCATTTTTCGTCCGCGAACACCTTCAACAATTTCCTTCCACACACCCGCTACCTGAAGAAACACAAAATTGGCCGGAAATCGAACTGATTGGAATTCCTTCACGCACAGGTCAGGCAAAACAGATCTATCCGATTTTGAAGGACATACTGTCCGGAAAAACCGAACCTGATGCGGAAGAAGCCTTGCGAACTGCTATCATTTTGCCCGACGAACAGTTGTTGATTCCTGTACTTCATTCGATTCCGGAAGAATTTACTCGTATCAATGTGACGCTTGGCTATCCGTTATCAAAAACTCCTATCGCCTCGTTGATGGAATCTATGCTTGATTTACAAAAAAAGATACGCATGATTGACAACCGACCGTGTTTTTATCACCGCGAAATCTTTTCGATCCTGAACCATCAATATATCGTGTCTGCCTGTACGGATGAAGCGGGCGATTTAATCAAAAAAATCACAGAGCAAAACAGTGCTTTTATTCCTGCATCCGATTTAAACGCATCACCTTTATTGGGATTGATTTTTCAGCCGGTGACCGACGTCAATGAGATTACGGATTACCTGATCCGGATACTCAAGGAAATAAACCGTATCATCACCTCCGGGCATGGTGAAACGGAAAAGGATGAGAACGACGCTTCAACGATGGGTGAATTGGAACAAGAATTTGTATATCATTATTTTACGATGGTCAACCGGTTGAATGAGATGATCAGGGACAGCAAAATACACATGTCGGTAGAGACTTTTTTTCGTTTACTGAAACGGCTGACCGATTCCATCACCATTCCATTCTTTGGAAAACCTCTTTCAGGCATTCAGGTTATGGGCGTTTTGGAAACAAGGGTATTGGGTTTTGAACGGCTAATTATTTTATCAATGAACGAAGGGGTATTTCCGAAAAAAACAACAGCCGCTTCGTTTATCCCGTATAATTTACGCAGGGGATTCGGTTTGCCGACTTACGAACATCAGGATAGTATCTGGTCGTACCATTTTTACCGCTTGATAGCCCGTGCCAAAAAGGTGAGCCTGCTCTATGATACCCGCACCGAAGGTTTGCAAACAGGCGAAGTAAGCCGTTTTGTGCATCAGTTGAAATATCAATATGGCGTTCCGGTAAAAGATAAACTTGTGGTTTTCAATATTTCATCAACACGACCCATTGACTTACAAGTTGAAAAGACGGAAGAAGTGATGAACAAAATGAAAAACTACCTCAAAGGCGGGGAAAAAGCGCTTTCGGCAAGTACGATTAATATATATATAGATTGTCCGCTGCGATTTTATTTTTCGTCGATCGAGGACATGAAAGACGAAGAAGAAGTAGCAGAACAAGTTGATAACAAAGAATTTGGTACTTTATTTCACGCTGTAGCTGAATGGATATACAAGCCTCTTTGCGGATCGGTTGTGACGGCTGATTTATTGAAACTGCGTGCGAAAGAACAGGTATTGACTGAAGCCATACATCGTGCTTTCTCCGAAAAATTCTTCCGGTCGAAAGAGGTGCGATCGTTAAGCGGTCAACACTATCTGACAGGAGAAATGATCCGGAAATATGCGTTGAAATTGATTGAAAATGATTGCAAACTGACCCCATTCAGGTATATCGGTTCGGAAGAGAAAATACAGTTTCCGTTTCGACTGACAAACGGACAGGAAATCCAATTGAAAGGTTTTATTGACCGGATAGATGAAGTTGCCGGGATACTTCGTGTGGTCGATTATAAAACAGGCGCAAAAAAAGGAATGTATGTAAAGTCGATTGAAAATCTTTTTGACGCCGAAGACGAAAAACGTCAATCAGCCATATTTCAGGTATTTATGTATGCCTTTGTGTATTGGGCAAGCAGACCTTGCCCCTACAATGCCGTTCAACCTGTATTATATTATGTACGCGACTTCTTTCTACCTTCTTTTGATCCCGTTATTACTTACGGAAAAGAAAAAACGCCGGTTACCGATTTCGCATACTACCGCGACGAATTTGAAGACAGATTGCGTTCATGTTTAGATAACATGTTTAATCCTTCAATCCCATTTACGCAAACTGTCCATACAAAATCGTGTGTATATTGTCCTTTTGCAAGTGTTTGCGGAAAATAAAAAATGGCGTAATACCGGAAAATTGTTTCAAAATGACGGTATAATTCGGTGGGTTTTGTTTCAAAATGACGGTATCTTTCGATGGTTTTTGTTTCAAAATGACGGGTTAGATGTAGGGGCAAGGCATGCCTTGCCCCTACATTTTGGCGTGCAAAAATTACTTCAACACGATATCTGCCATGACCGGAATATGGTCGGAAGGATAGTACATTCCGTCATTGTCGGTCAGGCCGGCATATTTGAGTACATCAAACCCGTCGCTTACGAAGATATAATCAATCCGTCCCGCTCCGATCGGATTACCGAATCGTCTGTTAAATGTTCCTTCCGGCCCGTAAGGAGGAAGTTTTGTTGTGGTCTTTGCATCTTTAAAGTTGCTTGAAAGCAGCTTGACCTGCTCTGTATCAGGAGTTGAATTAAGGTCGCCCACAAAAATAAAATGATTATTTCCTGCTATCTCTTTTATCTTTGCAACCATCAGTTTGCCTGATTCCTGCCGTGCAACGACCCCCTGGTGGTCGAAGTGGACGCTAAAGAAATAAAATACCTTTCCCGATTGTTTTTCTTTAAACTTGCCCCACGAACAAATCCTGTTGCAACAGGTTGCATCCCAGCCTTTTCCCGGAATGTCGGGTGTTTCCCTCAGCCAGAAATCTCCTTTATCAAGCACCTCAAAACGATCTGTCTTGTAGAAAATGGCAGAATGTTCGCCGGCCGTTTGTCCATCGTCGCGTCCTGCGCCAATATACGCATATTCCGACATTCTGCAAATATCCTGCAACTGATGCAGAAACCCTTCCTGTGTACCGAAAATATCCCAGTCGTGAAACCTGACTAATGCATTGACCTTATCTTTGCGGTACGACCAGGCATTAAGGCTGTCAGCCCGCGTATCCATACGAAGATTATAGGAGGCCACCCGCAATGCGAGGCCATCCTGCTTATCGCAAGCCGAAAAAACGACAAGCAACAAAATTGCTAAACTTAAATATTTTTTCATATCAATATAATTAAATAGTTTAAGTCCTGCCGAATTTGCAATCCGGCAGGACAAATAATTCTCAATTCTCAATTCTCAATTAATTTCTACCACCCCGGATTCTGTCCCAGCGCAGGATTTTTAACTCTATCGGCTTCCGGTATAGGATACAAATATTTTTTATCCAACCATTCTCGCGCACCGGGATTCCAGATAAGTTCACCCGAAGTGCCATTCGAGAGTACGCGTCTTCCTACTCCTTCGGAAGTGACGTCCACCAAAACGGTAGCAGTGGTTCCTGCCGGTACTTCGCCCTGATAGAAACATACATCCATGATGCCATTGCCATTCAAATCGTATTCGCCCAATGCAGGCACATACATGCCATTCATTGCAGCTTCGGCAAATAAATGACCCAAACGCCAGCGGATCAGGTCGTCAGGACGCAACCCTTCGGTAATCATTTCGACTGCACGTTCACGCAACACTTCCAGCATAACAGGATCGGTAAATTTATTATCATAAAATTCTACCATGTAGGGATCGGCCGTTACAGGTTTTTGAGTCAATGTAGAGCCTGTAATGCCTGCGCGTGCACGCAGCGCGCCGATGGTTGAAGCCCAGTCTGCATCTGTCATGCGACCCAGTTCTGCCAAAGCTTCTGCCTTGTTGAGCAATACCTCAGCATACCTGAAAATCAGGTGTGCATTCTCATTCCGGCTTTCGTCATCGTAGGGGAAACGTTCGTCGTAACATCCCTTGATAATCTGATAGCCTGTATGCGACTGATTGAGGTTGGGTGGCGCAACAGTAGGAATGCCGTTTTCGGTACGCATATACCCTCCCACACGGATGGTTTGGCCTAAGCGCGGATCGCGGTTTTTCACCTCTTCGGCAAACGGAGTTGTCTTATAGCCCGAATTGCCTGTAAACGGTGTGCCATCTATATTCAGATACGTATTAACGAATCTACGCGTCAGCGCCGGACGGTTGCCGTAAGTCGGACTGATAACCTTGCGGTTTCTGGAGCTGAAAGTTTGCAGCGAGGCGTTCAGTCGAACCGAAAGAATCGTTTCGTCGGTATAAGGCGCTCTTTGCAGGAACATATCCCGATAAGCGTTGGCGCCTTGACGTAACGAAAAGCCGGTAATAGCGTCAGCCGTGCGAACCACTTCCTCGAACAGGGCGTCGGCCGTACCTTGCTTGCCGTACGCGGTATGATACTTCCTGAAAGAAGCTTCATAGAGATAAACACGTGTTTTATAAACGCGGGCTACATTTTTGGTAATACGCGTACAGGAAGGATCGGTTGTCAATGTGATATGCTCAATCGCATAATCCAAATCTTTAAACACCTGATCCATAATAGTGAATCTGTCATCGCGAGGGCCATAGAGTTTTTCATCGTCATCCACCTCTATGGTACGGTCAATCCATGGCACATCACCGAAACGTTTCACTTTTTCAAAATAGAAAAATGCACGGAAGAATCGGGCCAATCCTAAATAATGTTCCTTTTCCGCGACAGAACTGTTCTCACAATTCTCAATAAAGTAGTTGATATTGCGCAGATCGCCCCAACTCCATCCGCTGCTGGTTACAGGACTTAACGCATTTGGCATCAAACGGGTTTCAACGTTTTGCCGCGCTATCAGGTCGGAGTTGTCGTCAATCAGGAAAACGCCGTCGTAAGGCGTAGGTAACATTTCATAAAACGAGTTGGAGTACAGTTCCAGACCGCTTGCCGATTCGAATACGGCGAGACGCGAAGCAGTAGCCTGAGGCATCTCGGTCAAATCACAACTGCTAAGACATGCCCAGCAAAACAGTACACCTGAAAGATATTGCATATATTTTTTCATCATTTTCATCCTTTCCATATTTAAAAGTTAATAGATAAACCTACTGTAAACGCCTGAATCATCGGATACCTGAATCCGTCGCCGTCGGTACGCGTATCATTGCTGTCGAGACCGGTCAACTGTGTGCCTGCTCCCCAGATACTTGTCACATCAATATCTCTTGTGCGTTTATAGAAGGGCGACCAGGTCCACAGATTTTCACCGGAGACATATACTCTCAAGTCGTTGGCGCCGATTTTTGACGTGATGTTTTTCGGAATCGTGTATCCGACATTGAAAGTACGCAAGCGGATATAAGCTACATTTTGCAGGTAGCGGTCATTCGCAAAACGGAGTTGTCCGCTCCCGTTTTGTGCATTGTAACCTGATAGTAAAGGCAAGTATGCATCAAAATTTTGTAACTCGGGACGGAATTGCTGATCTTCCTGCCAACGCGGATAAGCATTGTAGGGTCGATTGTATTGCCCCCAAAAAGGTGATTCGGCAGATGGATACCATTGTTGTTTGCCGACGCCCTGTAAAAGGGCAGAGAAGAAGAATCCATTCCAGTCGGCGCCCATGTTAAAACCATACGTAAAACGCGGCGAACTGTTCCCGATTATTTCTTTATCGCCTGAATCGTCAACGCGGTTTAACCCCTGCCAAATGACTCCGTCACCGTTTAAGTCCTTAAATTTCAAGTCTCCTACATAGTTTCTCCGTGTATTGTGCGCCAGAATATTCGACTGTGAAGGCGAATTGGCAATATCTTCTTCGGATGTAAACAATCCTATTACGCGGTAACCCCAAATCTCACCTAATTTTTGACCTGTATAATACTGACGGCTGTTAAAACTTGTGTTGTCAATATTTGTCAGGTCTTTTTCGGGATTATAGAAATCGGTAATGGTAGATGTAAAGTCGGCAAGCGTAAATTTCAGGTTATAACTAAACGGCTTGCCTGCCAGTTTAATCCTGTCCATCCAGTTAATCGTGATTTCCCATCCGGTCGTTTCCATTGAGGCATAGTTTCCTCTGGGGACAGTCGTGCCGAATATTGCCGGAACGCTTGGGCCTACGGTATACATGTCCTTTGTCCAGCGACGATATATATCTCCCGAGAAATTCAAGCGACTGTTCAGTGCACTGAGGTCTAAACCGATATTTCCGGTGGTTGCCGTTTCCCAGGTCAGACTGTTGGGCACAACATTGGGTTGGCGCGTACGTTGCGGGCGTGTTTCTCCCAAAATCCGTTCCGACTGTGCGATGCTGAAATTTTCACTGAACGTATAAGGAGAAATTGATCCATTTCCTAAGGATCCGTAAGAGGCACGGATTTTTACGTTGGAAATAGCCGAAGGATCCACTTTCCAGAAAGCTTCTTCTGATAGACGCCATCCGGCAGAAACCGATGGGAAAAATGCCCATTGCTGGTTATCGGGGAATCTGGACGAACCGTCGTAGCGTCCGTTCACTTCAAGCAGGTAGCGCTCTTTGAAATTGTAATTGACACGGAAAAATCCGCCGGCAATCCGCCATTTTCTGTATCCGCCTTCCGTTATGATATTATCTCCAAGCGCCAAATTAATATCTTTGACATCTTCGTATACGATACCGTTACGTGTCATGGTTACCCGATTCCAAAGTGATTGTTCATAGTTATATCCAACCAGGAAGTCGAAATTGTGCGTTCGGTCAATCGACTTTGTGTAGTTGGCATACACATTGGTCGCCATGTATTCGGTCGTACTTCGCTGTTCCTGCAAATCATTGGTATTGGTTCCTGTATAGCCGATTACGCCTTCAATACGGCTATATGGCGTTTGGGTGCGTATACGTTGATGTCCGTATTCGGTGTTTTGATAGGTGAAATCGGCACGCAGTGTAAGGCTTTTATCGAAAAACTCCGCTTTAAAAGCTATTTTGTTTTTCAATAACTTTTGCCGGATATCAGCACCATTTTTGGCTAAGAACATGTCGCCTACTGTGTAAGCGGATGGAAATGAGAGCGTACCGTCGGGATTGGTAAGCGGAGCCAGCGGATGTCCTTCATCGGCGATATTACGCCAGATATTGCTGCCCTCGCCCACATTGATAGGTTGGTGATAGCTCACGGTCGAAAATTCGGCATTGTTTTCCACTTGCAACCAATTTGTCAACTGAATCGTACCCTTGGCTCGCAGGTTATACATAGCATAATTATCTGAATTATAGCGGAATAAACCGTCTTCTCCGTTGTATCGTCCGGTAAGATAGAAGGACGCAATTTCGTTGCCGCCGGAGACAGAAATATTATGATCCTGCGCAAAGAAACTGTCTTTATACAGTTCCTTATACCAGTCGGTGCTATAAAAATAGGAATAAGCGCCGGTTACCGGATCAACATCTATACGGGGCAGACTCGGATCTTCCCATCTTCGTTTGATTTCCGCTAAATAGGCAGGCGAGAAAGTCAATGTTTTGTTCACTGCCGTTGGGGTGTTTCCATTGTCGTTCCATCTCGACCATGCATCACTGAAAGATTGCGCCCAAGGATATGAATCCGTAATATTGTCAGGCACAGTAGTGGGGCGTTTCGACGAGAAGTTGGCCGTATACGTAATTGACGTTCGACCTTGAGCCGCCGATTTGGTGGTAATCAACACAACGCCAAATGCTGCACGTGCGCCATAAATGGAAGCTGATGCTGCATCTTTCAGTACGGAAACACTTTCGATGTCGTTGGGATTCAACATGCGCGGGTCGCCTTCCACGCCATCAATCAGGATAAGAGCGCTGCCTCCCTGACCAATCGAAGACGTTCCACGTACATTAAATTGTGGTGAATTGGTTGGTTTACCGTCAGTCATTTGAATACTCAGGTTAGGAACAGCGCCTACTAAGCCTTGAGAAATGTTCGTAATAGGACGGTTTTCAAACACTTCGCTGGTCACCTGATCAACCGATCCGGTCAAATTCACCTTCTTCTGAATACCGTATCCAACCACCACCACTTCGTCTAAGCGTTGGGCGTCTTCCCTCAACTGTACATTTATAACAGATTGAGCGGCCACGACAAATTCCTGAGAAATAAAACCGATATAGGAAAAAATTAAAATGGATTGTGCCGATACCTGCTGGATCGAATATTTACCATTCACATCGGTAATGGCGCCATTGGTGGTGCCTTGCACTAAAACATTTACACCGATTAACGGTTCGCCGCTTGTATCAGTAACAGTTCCGGTCACCGTTCTGTTTTGTCCGAATATTGATACGGAGCAAAAAAGCAGTAGTAAAAAAGATAACGTTGAAATGCTTTTTCGTAAAAAAAATTTAGTTTGTTTTTGCATAAAAAATAAATATTTAATAAAAATAATAATTTAAAAATAAATAATGAACCTAATTCATCGTTGATACTGATTTATTTAATATAGAAACTCCATAGGCAAAATATAAATAATTTGTTTAACATATTCTAAAACTTCCAATAAATTGAGTGCAAAAGTAGTTCGTTTATGTTACGAATCTTTTGCGAAAAAAATATAAATTTGTTACAAAATTGTTACAAAAATGTTACAAAAGTATAAAAAAATTATTATTTCAAAACATTTTTTCACTTTTTTTCGCAATCAGGTGGGAGTGTATTTCAAATATTTTATGCAACTTTGCACTGATTAATTTTTAATTCGGGAAATGATGTCGACAACAACACGCAGTATGATCTCATTCGATTGGGCGATGAAACGCCTGCTTCGCAATAAAGCCAATTTTGAGGTGTTAGAAAGCTTTCCGATGCGGAAAAAAAAGAATACTGGTGTGAAGTGGAAAACCGACGCATCAGGGATTCGGAAGTCGTTTCAGCGTACAGCGATGGCGAAATCAAAGGAAGAGCTGAAGGAAGAGCTGAAGGAAGAGCTGAAGGCGAAGCTATCGGATTGGAAAAAGGTATCGCCATCGTACAGGAAAATGTAGTAATCAACAGCCACAGAGCAGGTCTTTCAAAAGAAGTCATTTCGTCCGTCACCGGATTAACACCTGAACAGGTTTCTGAAATCCTCCAACGAAACAATCCGGAATAACGTCGGTATAAATGTATTTAACTACCGATGAAAAGTCGCATTTCTGTCAATGCGGATGGAGATGGTGTACGACAGTTTGAAATAATTGTCCATTGTCAATTGTCAATTGTCAATTGATTTCGTATCTTTGCCGACTAAAGAAACAATCCGTTTATGGAGGAAGATTTTGATATTCGTAATTCGGGCAAACAACCGGAGACAGAGCGCGAGTTTGAAAATGCGTTACGGCCGCTCTCGTTCAGGCATTTCAGCGGGCAACTTGCTGTAGTTGAAAATCTCAAAGTTTTTGTGGCCGCCGCTTGTATGCGGAAGGAAGCGCTCGACCATGTATTGTTGCACGGGCCTCCCGGTTTGGGAAAAACAACGTTGGCCAATATTATTTCCAACGAACTGAATGTCGGTTTTAAAATTACATCGGGGCCGGTATTGGATAAACCGGGCGATCTGGCCGGATTGCTGACTTCGTTAGAAAAAAACGATGTCCTGTTTATTGACGAAATTCATCGGTTGAGTCCTATTGTAGAGGAATATCTCTATTCTGCGATGGAAGATTTCAGGATTGATATTATGATTGACAAGGGGCCGAGCGCAAGGTCAATTCAGATTGACCTGTCACCGTTTACTCTTGTTGGCGCGACCACGCGGAGCGGTCTGTTGACAGGGCCGTTAAGGGCGCGGTTCGGTATCAATATGCATTTAGAATATTATGATGTCAAGACGCTTACGCAGATAGTGACGCGCAGTGCCGGCTTGCTGAATATTGCATGCGAGCCTGCCGCCGCTCACGAGATTGCAAGCCGTAGCCGCGGTACGCCGCGTATCGCCAATGCACTGTTGCGCCGTGTGCGCGATTTTGCCCAGGTGAAAGGAAGCGGAAAAATCGACACTGCCATAGCCCGGTATGCTTTGGAAGCATTGCATATCGACAAATACGGACTTGATCAGATTGACAATAAGCTCCTTACGCTAATCATTGATAAATTCAACGGCGGGCCTGTCGGGCTGACTACGATTGCAACGGCGCTCAGCGAAGATCCCGGCACTTTGGAAGAAGTTTACGAGCCTTTCCTGATTCAGGAAGGTTTTATCAAACGTACGCCACGCGGGCGCGAAGCTACCGCTTTGGCTTACGAACATCTGGGCAAAATGCGCAAACCGGAGCAAGGATACTTGTTTAATTAAGAATTGAGACTTTACAATAGTGTTTAAATTAATGTTTGGCTTTCGGAACGGAAGCAATTGAGAATTGAGAATGATTAGGAAAACGTTGTGTCAGACGGAATAAAAAAATTAGCAAAGGATACCGCTATCTACGGATTGCCTAATATCATCGTACGCTTCCTGAACTGGACGCTTGTGCCGATGTACACCCGTGTGCTCGACAGTACCGGCGAATATGGTATAGTAACAAACATTTACGGCTGGGTGGCATTGCTAATGGTCATCCTGACGTATGGCATGGAAACGGGCTTTTTCCGTTTCATCAACAAAAACGACGAACAGGAACCGATGCGTGTTTATACCTCAACGCTTTACAGTGTCGCCTTTACTTCATCTCTTTTTATT
>Ga0082212_10010186_pt1 | contig 12064 bp, 13 predicted proteins | sample TergutNt197P3_FD_71548 | JGI IMG/M metagenome (GOLD analysis project Ga0082212, IMG submission 71548) | Neocapritermes taracua P3 segment gut microbial communities from Petit-Saut dam, French Guiana - Nt197 P3 | ecosystem: Host-associated > Arthropoda: Insects > Digestive system > Gut ... | reverse complement strand
ACGGTACTGACAGTCCAGTAGAAACCAAGGGCGGCAGGCGTTATGAAAGCTATATAAACGGAAAACAAAGGCATAAGCATCATCATCATCTGCATCGAGCCGCCGCCGGGCGAGCCTTCTTGCACAGGGACGGGATTCAGTTTCTTGTTTAGCGCTGAAGCCAGGAACTGAACTCCGCCGGAAATAATGGGGATAAGAAATAATACAAAGCCCGCCAGCCATGTTCCGTAAATCTCCAAATCGTTATTCCACAGGAATTTCCATGAGGGGGTCAGCCCGAGGTCGATAATACCGAGAAAACTGAAATCGATCTTGCGCAGACTTTCGCTGAGCCCTTCAAACGCGTTGAAGTTAGCGCTGATGAACTGCGATTGTGATATTTGGACGTAGTAGTCCCTCACAGCAGTGGTGAATCCCATGCTGTTGAGCTTGACAAGTATAGCGCCGCCTTCTTCAAGCAACTCAGCGGCTACACCCATCATAATAGTAAGCGGTTGTCTTATGACCTGAAAAAGGGCGAGCATTATAGGCAGCGGCAGGAACCCCCACAGACACCCGGAAGCCGGATTGACACCCTCTTCCTTATAAAGCTTCGCCATTTCTTCGTTGATTTTCTGCTTATTAGTACCGTGCTTCTTTTGCAGTTCCGCGATCTTCGGTTGAAGCCGCTGCTGCCGCATCATTCCGCGTTTGCTCTTCATCTGGAAAGGGAGTAAAATTACTTTAATGACCAGCGCAAACAGGAGAATAGCCACGCCATAGTTTTGTACCGTGTCATAAAGAAACATCAGCAGTAAGCCGAATGGTTTCGCAATCGAATTTAGCATTTATTTATATCCATTCTGTAATCATTTTCGGAAGAGGCTCAGGTCAGTCACGGAACCGGGTCAAAACCGCCTTTGCGGAACGGATGACATCTCAGGACACGTCTCAGGGAGAGCAGACTGCCTTTCAGGGCGCCGTATTTCTCAAGAGCTTCCAGCGCATAAGCTGAACATGTAGGAAGATAACGGCATCTCGGTGCGGACATAGGCGATACGCGTCTTCTGTAAAAACGCACCATTGCTATCAATGACCGGCTAATAATCGACGCCTTTACGGTAACTTTATGTCTGGAGCAAGCTTCCGTAATGTCGGTTGATTCTTCGCGGTTATCCGCAAATCGTATTTCAGCATTCAGCATTATTACTTAATATCTCCGTCAAGACCCAATTTGTTGAAAAGTACCAAAACAGAGTGTTCAAGCTCCCGGTACGGAGCAGTCCGGCTCCTCACCCTCGCGACGATAACGATATCATAGCCCGCCCGCAGTTTGTGCTCATGAAGCCTGTATATCTCTTTCAAACGGCGGCGAATGCGGTTCCTCTGTACTGCGCCGCCTATCTTTGTGCTGACTGTGACGCCGAAACGGTTTTCCGCTTTGCCGTTTCGCCTGCAATAGACAACGACATACTGCGAGGCTGCGCTTTTTCCCTTGCTGTACAGCCTTTTAAACTCATGGTTTTTTTTCAATGACGTCGTAAACTTCATTAAGCCGGTATAAACCGTGCATCAGCCCGGTTACTCGGAAAGTTTTGCCCTGCCTTTTGCGCGGCGGCGGGCAAGTACCTTGCGGCCATTTCTTGTGGACATTCTTTTGCGGAAACCATGCTCTTTTGAGCGCTGCCTTTTTTTAGGCTGATATGTTCTGAACATAGCAGGTCGAGTCAATAAACCCGACATTCACCTCCTTTGTACGCTTAGCAATGAATTATATAACACCCCCGCTCGCCCTGTCAACCACTTTAGCTTTGACTTTACTCATTTGCAGCTTTTTTTGGATGACTGGTCACGGGTAGTCGGGATTTCACTTTCCTGCTCTGGTAATACTGCACGGCTTGTGATAAACTGATTGAGCGCTGTATTATTCATTGGCTTACTGCATTTGAGAACTCACGGAGGGATTGCGATTGAAAAATGAATTCATACCCAACTCGCGGGGATATGACGTACCCTGCCAATACGACGTAAAAGGGAACGAAAAAACTGTATGCGTCATTGTTCATGGTTTTGGCAGCAGTAAAGCGGGCTCTAATGCTAATATGCTGCTTGAGGAACTGCCGCGGCGCGGCGTCGGCGCTGTTGCGTTTGATTTACCGTCTCACGGGGAGAGCAGCGTAGACGGCAAGTTCCTTCGGCTTGATAATTGTATTGCGGATCTTGTTGTGGCTGAAGAAAGGGGGCGCGCATTGGCTCCTGGTGCTGAGATAGTATTTTTTGGTTCCAGTTTCGGAGCTTATATTACCTTACTGTATTTGGCGGGCAAGAAGCAAAGCGGGTACCGGGCTTTTCTGCGTTCTGCCGCAGTGACTATGCCCAGCTTGTTCTATAACCGGCTGACTCTGGAACAAAAGGCGTATCTTGAGTCAACAGGGGAGTATGTCATTGATAAATCAGAGTACGGATATTCACATGACATGAAGCTTACCAAAGGATTCTTCGACGATTTGGAACGCAACGATGTTTTTGCGCTATGGCGGGTGGGTCTGGCTGAGCTTCACATGATACACGGAGAATCGGACGATACTGTTCCGATCAGCGACGCCCGATTATTTGCGGAGAGGTTCAACGTGCCGCTGACTGTTGTGCCGAACGGCGATCATATGCTGTCGGTTCCCGGCGCTCAGGAGCAGGTGTTGGAGCTAGCAGCAGAGTTATTTTTAAAGGAGGAAAACTAAATGGACAGCACTGAAATCAAAGGGGTAATACAGACATATTTTGACGCGAGTTTTGAATCCAGCGGAGAGAAGATGGCGAAGGTTTTTCACGACGCCGCGCATATTTACGGGCATGGCGAGAACGGCGCCCTAAACGACATGGATAAAGAGTTTTTCGTGAACCTTGTCGGAACGCCTAGACATGACAGCCCTGAATCGGAATACCCACGTCAGGATGAGATACTGTCCATAGATTTCACCGGGGAGAACACCGCGGTCGCCCGCGTCAAGCTGCGAGTCAGGAACATAATTTTCACCGATATGCTGTGCTTTATGCGCCTGAACGGCAAGTGGGGCGTTATATCCAAAGTCTTCTCAGGCGTTCCGGTTGAATAACAGGAGTACAGTGGTATTTACACGAACAGAATGAATGTTAAAAAAGAGGGCAGTTAATGAAAGAGCGGATGCTGGCGCGAATCGCCCCGTAATTATGATTTAACTGTTTTCTATGGAGGAATCGAAGTATGAAAAGGCTTTTTTTGGTTACCGCAGCGATTTTCTTGATATTAGCATTCGTTTCCGGCTGTACATTCGGTAGTTACTCTCTCAGGAATTCTTCTGAAAAAAGCGGGCGCGACCATTGGCAAATAAGATATGAGAAGTTCAACGGTTTCAAGCAGCGTAATATTAAGTTGTCCGGTGAATGCGAACATACATTTTCCGTTGAGATAGTAACAAATTCAGGTGCGTTGGGTCTGGTTATTAAAGATGGTAACGGCACTTCGATATACGATGGCGAGGAACTGCCATCATCCGCATTTTCAGTCAAAGCAGACAGCTCAGGAAAATATACCATTCGTGTCAACGCTGATAATCATAGCGGCAGTTTCAATATAAAATGGGAGTGATGGCGTCCTGTTCTGAATCGCGCTACACCTCGAAATCCTCGCTCTTGAAATTGCTGTAATAACGACCTTTTTGCGCTGAAAACCTCAGGACGCAGTAATCCGGGTCGGTCACACCGCCGGGATAATACATAGTGTCCCCGTCGCGCCAGATTTCCTCTTTTGTTTTTGCGTCGGTCATTACCGTCATTGTTCCTGTTAGCTGTACTCCACGGAAAAACCTTTTATCATAGAAATAGATAGCGGCGTTTGGGTTTTGCTGATACTGACCTACCCTCATAGACGAGGTGTTGGTTGTGAACCAAAATTCACGGATACCCTCGCGTTTGCGGGGAGGCAGCATGGCTTTCATGTTAGGAAAACCGCTCGTATCAACCGACGCGATAAAAGACACGCCTTGTTTGTCAATAAGGTTCCCGATCGTTTGTTCCGAGTTTCTCATCATATTCTTACACCCTCGTTTCACTTTTTTATTTTTGATAATTTTTCAGTTTTTTAATAAGCCTATTTACTCTGGCTTGCTGCGATGACGTCAATTGCGGCGTCCGCTTCTCCAATATTTCGACGAACGCGCCTGCGTTTTCACTATTGAAGCACTCAGATGATCTCTCAGCGTGTTGCGGCACTTCTTTTGGCCTGCATTTTTGCAGATGATTCAAAATTATCGGCAGAACTTTTTCCGCGTATTTGTTATCGGCTTTACACAGTTTCGCGAACACACTTATGCTGTTGTCAACAGTTATAACACTCCCGTTTTCATAAGCAGATATAACAAGATGCAGTTTTTCAAATATCGGCTCCGGCGCGTATTCCGTTATCGCAGCAAGGGCCGTCATACTTCCCCATGCCAACCTGTTGTTCTTGGAATTCAGGCATGAAATAAACTCATCAGCGTATTTTGATATCAGCTCCGGATTCCTCGCGCCTATTTCATACAATACTTTTATGCAGTCATTTGCGACTGCTTTATCAGCGCCTGTGAACCCGGCTACTATTTCCTCGATTCCATCAGAATCATTTTGCCGGATCAAGTATTCCGCTAGTTCAATATTCGGCACTTCATCATTACGTCCCTGTTTACAGGCTAATCTGTCTATCACGTTTGCCATGATTACATTCCCCCTTAATTCGATTTGCTGATCATTTTGTTAAGTGGCTGGCTTGGCTCAGTACTTCTTCTATTCTATTGATGTTGTCGCGGAAGTCTTTTTCACGCCTGGAAAAGGCGCAATAGGCAATATTGCCCAAAGCCAGATGGGTTTCGTATGCGAGTATTCTTTGCTCAAAATATTCATCATTTTCCGGCGATAGATCCAGATACGACTGCTGCATCTTTTGGATGAGACCGACTTCAGTGAATGCCGGAAACCATGGCTCGTATAAAGCAAAAGAAGCTAAATCATATACCGGATCGCCGATCATTGCGCAGCCCCAATCAAGGACTGCGCTTATTTTATGGTCATCAACAAGAAGATTTTGATAGATGAGGTCGGAGTGGATCAAGCGTTTTTGCTCCGGGCAAAACATAACCAGCTTGGTGAGTTGCTGGTATATATTGTCAAATCTGAGTTTAGCTTCTGGAGTTTCGGACAAAGCTTCCCGCCAACCATGATTCAAGCTGCCCGGATGATCGTTGCATACATCAAGCAGCGTGTCAGACCAGCTATGATAAGACCCCTGCCCCGATGGAGTCAGGCTGCCGTACCCTGCGATTGAAGTAAGGTCTATTGTTTGCAGGGCAGTTATCATTGACAGAAAATCAGGGATGGTCTGCTCCAAATCCGCAGCCGACAGGTTTTCCAGCGCTTCGCCGGGATAGAACGGGGAAATTGCGTAGTATTGATCCTGATACTGGTCAATTCTGAGGATCGGCGGAATCGGCAGGTTCGGTGACGACCACTGCGCTGCGACGCTGTCCCGGTGGAAGTTTTCAGCGGTGTGGCTCAACCTGATAACAAGGCTCTTATCATCAAGACAGAACTTATACGCCGCCGACCACTCCCCGCCCTTAAGGGGAGAAAGCGTCCTGACAGGTTCTTCCGACGTGTAGTTTTGTTTGAGTATCTGTTGAGCAATGGCTGTGAGTTCCGTTTTTATCATAAAGCAATCCTTGTCACTGCGAGAGCCGTATCCAAAGCCTGATGGTAAAGCCGTCGTCGCGGTTAAGCGCCTCGAGTCCTCCGCCCATCTTTTCCATCAGCTGCTTTGCGATGTAGAGGCCAAGGCCCTCGCCTTCTTTTTGCGAATCGACCGCGTTTTGCCCGCGGTAGAATTTTGTCGTGATAAGTTCCAGCGCTTCAGGTTCTACGCCGCCGCCGTAATCGTCGATATCGATCTGCAGCCCTTCCCCGGCGACGCCGAACGTCACGTCAATATCTGTTCCCGCGTACTTATAAGAATTGATAATAATGTTGCCGATCACCTGCTCCATTCTCGCGACGTCAAGTTCCACCATGCAAGGCGGGACGAGGCCGAGCCGGATCTTTGACAGGTGGTCGGCGCTTTTGAATAATCCCGGCAGAATTCCGCTTTCCTCGCTTGTCGTGGTAACGGTGAGTTCACCCAGCTCATCCAGCGCGCTGAGCAGCATATCGTTCATCAGGCGGTCGATTTGATTTGCTTTCGACTCGATCGTTCCAAGTTTTTCCAATATTGCAGGTTTGTCCGCGCCGACTTGCAGCAGTTCCGTAATCAGCCGTATCGAAGTAAGCGGCGTCTTGATATCATGGCTGAGCGACGCGATCAACTCCTTTTGCGCGCGCTCGGCATTATACTGTTTTTGGCGCGCTTCAAGCAGGGAGTCGCGCATTATATCAAAACTGTGTGTGAACAGCCCAAACGGGTTATTATCGTCCGTCGGCAGCGGTTCGTCAAAAATGCCGGCGGATATTTTGTGCGCGAAAACCTCGATTCGGCGGTAAGGCCGGACGACACTCCGGTAGATCGCCGCCAGAAATGCGATATTCACGGCGCACAGCACAAGAAATGAGACGACCGTGATCGTGCGGAGCTTTTGAAGCGCGTGCCCGGCGTCGTCCCCCGGATGCGTTTCGATCAGCGCAGTACCGATAACGCTCCCGCCTGACTCGATCGGCATTGGCAAAAAGCCTCGCCGGATAGCTGACTGCGGGCTGTCAGGCAGGTTTTTGTCAGTTGCGTAGATGACCTCGCCCTCGTTATTGGCGATAAAAAAACGATACGAAAAACTCATCCGGTTGAGTGCGGTAAGATCATCCCGGCAGATAGCGGCTTGCTTTGTAATTTCGTTCACCGCCACAGTGTCGACCGCCTGAGGCGCGGGCGTGTTACTCGAACCCACGAGTAGCAGGTATCCCGATAAAATCAGGACCATTAGAAAAACATAGATGAGTACGACTCGCCTCATTTATATGACCATGCCTTTCATGAATACACCGATTCGGCGCAGTGTGCGATGACCGCATGAACTGAACTATTCTCCAACGTTGGCTAGTGTATCATAATTACCTGCAACATTTCAATAACAGCATACTGCAAAAGCTACTATTCACGCTCAGCCGGGATGGTGGCTATTTCTGCATTCCTTTCCGCTCGGAGCCACAATCCTGTTCCACTCGCGCGCTCCACTTGTGGAGCGTGAAGAGGCGTCCATGCCTCTGCTTTCGGAATTCATAAATAGCCACCATCCCGACTTCGCTGCTCTGCAATATAACATACCGTGTAACTTCAATAAAATCGTGCGGCTGGTCATCGGACTTTTTCTTGAAAATCCGCTCTTTGATGATATAATCATGATGAAACAGCAATGTAACAGGTCACGGGAAGCCGAGGTACAAAACTTGAAAATAAACCGTTTGCTCGAAATAGTAATCATACTGCTCAACCGGGAAACGGTCACGGCAAAAGAACTGGCTGATCGTTTCGGCGTATCCGTGCGTACTATTTATCGTGACGTCGACGTCTTGTCCTCGGCAGGCGTTCCCGTTTACACCAACAAAGGCAACGGCGGCGGTATATCTCTGCTTGAGGACTACACACTGAATAAAGCATTACTGTCCAAAAACGAAAGCGAAGGGCTTCTTCTTGCGCTGAAAGCAATGGGCGCGACAAGTTATCCCGAAGCAAACGCGATCATTGACAAGCTCGGCTCCATTTTCAAAAATAATCAGGCCCACGACTGGATCGAGGTGGATTTCGAGGATTGGAGCAGCAAAATCAACGAACAGAATAAATTCAGTAAAATCAGGGACGCGATAATCGGCAGTCAGGTTATCAGCTTTGATTACATCAATACCGGCGGCAGCAAAAGCACTCGCAACGCCGAACCTGTAAAGCTGTTATTTTTCGCCAACACATGGTATTTGATAGCTTACTGTTTGTTGAGAAATTCACACCGTATGTTTCGCCTTACGAGGATCAAAAATGTACAGATAACAGACCGGCATTTTACAAGGCGGGAGATACCTGAATACGAAAACATGGTTTCTCGCACGCCTCTCATAAACCTGCGGCTGCGCTGTGATGAGAAGGTTTTGAACAGGCTGTTTGACGCTTATGACAGCGAGTGTATCAGCAAAAATGACGATTGCAGTTACGATCTGACAGTGGCCATACCTGAAGACGAATGGTTATACGGATATATTTTGTCATTCGGAAGTTCCGCTGAAGTGATCGAACCGGCTCATATACGCGAGATAATAAAAGCCCGCGCGAAAGAAATTTTGGAAAAGTACTGATGTCTGTTTCAAATATGACATACCGTTGTCACTCCGCCTTGATATAATAACGGAAAATATAAAGGAGGCAGAAAAATGAACATCGAAGTAACGAATCAAAAATCTCAAATCGCGGTGGCTTTAAAAAAGGAAAGCGCGACAATGGCGGAAATTTCCGTATTGGCAACTGAGGGGCTGAAAAAAGTCTTTGGGTTTCTTACGCAGCGGGGCATTGAGATTGCCGGCGCGCCTTATCTCGCATACGAAAACGGCAATGCTGACTTCTCAAGATTTGACGTCGAATTAGGGATCCCGGTCAGCGAAGAAGTCGCCGTCAGCGGTGAGTTTTTTATGGGCAAAACCTGCGAAGGCAAAGCGATCACGGCAATGCACAAAGGAGCGTATAAAGACGTTGATGCGACGTATACCGCCCTTATGGAGTACATGGCTGAAAACAATTTGGAGTCAACAGGCGTTTATTATGACTACTATATAAACGATCCCGCGGATACGCCGGAAAGCGAACTGCTGACACAGATCGTTTTTCCGATTAAATAAGGAAAGAGCCGCAAGGTGCGAACTAGCTGCGCTCGGTGAATTGAAAGTCAAGCTTCAGTGGCAGGCTCTCAAATTCTGACGCGGTGTCCGTTGCAGACGGACGGATTGGAGAAATATGGATAAAAAATTAGCTTGTTATTGCGGCCTTTATTGCGGAAATTGCGCGGTAAAGGTAAAAGTGGAACCGGCGGCGAAGGATTTATATGATAAAATGAAATCAGCCGGTTTTGAGGACGTAATTTCCTTTATACCCGGCGGAGAAGGGTTCTGGCCTTTCCTGAAAGGTATGGCGGAAGACGGCCTTTGCGTTTCGTGCAGGGACGGAAACGGCGGCAATCCCGGCTGCGCCGTCAGGATCTGTGCACGCGATAAAAATATCGCGCGCGATAAAACTATCGCGAATGAGAAAGGCGTTGAAATGTGCGCCTTTTGTGAAGACTACCCTTGCGACAAATTCAGCTCTTTTCTCGACGCCAGCGTGGGGTACCCCGTGTTGGAGCATGATAACGCATTGCTGCGCGATAAAGGATGGGAAGCATGGTCGGCGCTTCAGGACGCGCGCTGTGAGAAGGGATATACATACTCGGAAGGGAAAGACGCTTCCGGTAAAGATTGAACCAAGGTGACGGCGAGACAGGGGACGGTTCTCTGTCTCACGAAGTCTTTTTGAGACCAAACCCACTGCGCCGCAGGGGCTGAGGTTGAACCCAATTATTGGATTCAACCTCCCCGCAAAACAATGTGACAGGGGGTGACAGGGGACGGTTCTCTGTCTCGCTGTCCAAGACTACGCATATAGCGGGGAGCATAATGGATATAATGTCCTGCTCTCCCGGTAAGTCGTGCAGCCCTCTGAAAATCGCTTATAGCAAAGATTTCAGAGGGCTGCATCCTGTTTCATCTGCTCACTTACTGAATACGCAAGTCACGATGCAGATATAATCGTACTGGCTGATCAGATCAGGGTTTTCTGTGAACCTGTCCGGCGGGTATAATCTGGAATTACCGGCGTCAGACGCATATACAAACAACTTGATTTCCTTATTGTCCTCTATGTCTGCTGTTCCCGGCATCCCCCGTGAATCAGCCCAGTAACTCCCGCTCACATCCGTCGCCTGCTCACTGTCAAGTTCAAACCAGGCTGATGAAGAGCTTGTGGTTTTAGTTAAGCTTAATTGCATTGAGGTACGATTAAAGAGTACGGCGATCATACCTTCTCTGCTAAATGTATCTTCCAAATCACACTTTAATGGTACGGACGATGATACCGGTTCCCCGTTTCTGAACTCATCGCACCTTAAACTTACAGTTTTATAGTCCTCGGCGGTAGTAAAGCTGAAAATATGCGCGTCGGCTCCCATAAACAGAAGCCTGCCAAGCTTATACTCAGAGCCTTGCAGCGTGTAGGGCGAGATGGTATTCTGCTTAGTCCCCATCATTTGCTCCAGCGAGTTCATCAGCGCGGCGGGGTCAAGAATCTGATAATGTGGCCCGGACTGATACCAGTAGTACAGCATATTCCCGGTATAAGCGCTTTCCTGCCCAAGGTAAATATGTATGGGTCCGTTTTTTCGCGTAATTTCTATTTCCCAAATAATATCGGCGGTACCAGTCGTACGAGATGTGCGTCTTGAGAGGCACCCGCCCAATAATTCGATGACTCCAGTATCGTCAAATCTGTCTGTGACGTCCACACCTTTATGCATGATACGGCTTATAACAGCGAAGTCATCATCGAAGGTTTTGTAACTCATCCCTGAACTGGAAAGAGTGCCGTCGTCATTATACTCATAGGTTCTTTGAACAGAAAAGGCCATGCTGTACGGAGCCTTGATAACAGGTCGCGGAGAATACAGTATGTACGCGCATATTGCGATAGCGGCGCACACCAGCACAACGATGAGTATGCCCTTAATGAAAGATTTTGCTTTTTCCTTTTTCCATACCGCCCGGAGATGTTCCAAAGGTTTCGATTCATCAGGCTCGATTGCAGGATGAGCTAACTCTTCTGAGATAATATTCAACAGCTTCTCACACGACGGGCATTCATTTATATGTTCCTCGACCAAAACACGGCTTTCCGCGCTGCATACGCCGTCATAATACAGCGGCAGAAGGTCTTTGATTATTTCACAGGTCGTTTTCACAGCAAGTCCTCCTTTAGTTTCGCTTTTGCGCGGTGATATGTGACTCTCGCCCAGCTCTCCGTTTTTCCAAATAATTCGGCGATTTGCGCGTACGACAGTTCACCGAACAGCCGCAGGGAAAAAACTTCTTTATATGGTTCTTCAAGCCCGTGGAGCGCTTTGTGGATTTCAAAAGCTCCTTCTTTGTCAACAAGCTTTTGTTCAAAGCTTTCTTCTGCGCCCCGGCCTGGTTCATCCGGAACGGCGGCGGCCTTTTTCTCCCTTGCGTAAAGCGTATAATATGTGTTCTTCGCGATCTGGCACAGCCACACGCGCATTTTGCAGTTTCCTTTGAAGCCGTCTATGCTCTTCAGCGCTTTGAAAAAAGTCTCCTGTGTTATATCTTCCGCAACGGTTTCATTCCGGCATAATGAAAAAACATATCTGTATACGTCTTTGAAATAGAGGGTGTATACCTCGTCGAACTCAGTCACATTCTCACCTCGCTTTCCGCTTCTATGTATAAGACTGCCGAACGTTTAATTCGTTACAAGTTCATAAACTTATTTCTACAGTATTACATCATTATAAACTCACAGAGAGTGTTAGCTTGAAAACCCATAAACTCCAAACTCCACTCTCCGCTCTCCAAACTCACAAACTCACAAACTCACAAACTCCGCTCTCCTACTCGCCGAGCCCCTCGAATATGTACCCGCTCCCCCACACTGTCTTTATGTAGCGTGGGTTGTTTGGCGTCTCCTCCAATTTTTCCCGCAGATGGCGGATATGCACGCTGAGAGTGCCCTCTCCTATAAAAGTATCTCCCCAGACATTTTCCAGTAACTCATCCTTGGTTATCCTATTGCCGTGATTGTCGATCAGATAGAGCAGCAGTTTGTACTCCAGCGGTTTTAGTCTTACGATTTCGCCGTCGCGCGTGACGCGCCCGCTGCCCCGGTCGATCTCGATGCTGCCGAAACGTATGACCACCCGCGGAGCGCGCGGCGCTTGGCTTGCCGCCGCAGACCCGGCACCCGCATCAGTCGCTATTGTAGCGGCCACCCCGTCTGCTCCCACCGCCC
>Ga0082212_10010185_pt1 | contig 12064 bp, 8 predicted proteins | sample TergutNt197P3_FD_71548 | JGI IMG/M metagenome (GOLD analysis project Ga0082212, IMG submission 71548) | Neocapritermes taracua P3 segment gut microbial communities from Petit-Saut dam, French Guiana - Nt197 P3 | ecosystem: Host-associated > Arthropoda: Insects > Digestive system > Gut ... | reverse complement strand
AACCCGGCTTGAATGGCTTTTGGGTTGAGGCGAAGGATTTGCGTGAAGGGGATGTCTTCCTTGGCGCGAATGGTGAACTTTCGACCGTGATGGCATTGGAGCGTGTCGAATTCCCTGATGGCATAACGGTTTACAACTTTACCGTTGATGGCAATCACAATTACTTTGTGCTCGCAGAGACAGATGAGTTCGGGCAGACTTGTATTCTGGTACATAATTCGTGGGGGGCGATATATCACTTGCTCATGAGGCTATTGGGAAGTAGGTCTATTAGCCCAGCAGACATATACGGCGCGCCGGATGTAAAACGTGTGCTTGACGAATTGAATGAAGGAGTTAGAAAACATCTAGAGGAACTAGAAGCAATGGACGCTCCGACACTTCGACCCGGTCCGCCACCATCTAGACCTGTGCGTCCCACGTCATCGCCAAGACCCAGACCATCGCCGATACCCACACCAGCCCCCATTGCACACGAAGAACCACCATCACCTAACCCAACACAACCGGAACCGTGGACGGGGCCTTGGCGACCGGGAGAGCCTATACCGTTCGACATGCCCGACCGTCCTCCTAGTCGTTTTTTTCACGATACTCGTGATCCTAATCCCGATCTCGAATGATTATTAAATGTTGACACTTGGAAGGAGAGGCAGTTATGACAGAAAATTTTGATACGAAACCAATCTCATCGAACTGCGTTGTAGGAGCAACTCGACTCGCTACAAAACGTGAATATACAATGGGCAAGCGATTTCGTAAAATTGCCTTAAAAATCCTTGTTTTTTTGTCTGTTTTTTGCCTAGGTTTTATCTTGAGCGAGCTGCGTTACATAGACCACATGGATGGTATTCACTTTTATGTGTATGATACAAAACAAAAAATTGAAGACTTTCATAAAAGGATGGAAAAGGTTTTTTTAAGCAGTACAGGAGTGTCTCCTGAAGCAAAAGATTTTAGGAGAATTGATGGACTACCGCTTGTCGAAGTAGGACCATTTTTTATTTTTCTTCTTGATGACGGTGATAGCAGTCGGTTTTCAGTACATGAAATTTCATCCCTCGTACCCCTTGTACAATTGGAAATCCATGAACAATTCAAAGAACTGCGGTTATTCAGCTCTGTTGAAAAAGGTTGGAGACTTCCTCGATTTATGTCCTCATTTTGTTATTCAGAGGATGGTGTCTACAAAAAAAGTTTTGTTTCTGCTCGTGAACATGAAACACTTGAAAAAGTCTATTTTGATAACGGAGGAACTGGTTTTTTTGACATAATGAGTGTGTATGAAAATGGCACTAGAAAAGTATATTATTTGAATGAACTTGCTTGGGAAAAGATTACTGAAGAACAATACAGTTCTAAGTTGATAGATATTGAAAACAAAGTTTCAACTTACGAAGAACTGCTCAACCATAATGATTCAAACGCAAATACAGAATTGAAATGAAATGCAACAATCATTTGTTCTCTTTGAATTTTCGTTGTCCATGATATAATCAGTTCCAATTTCACATACTCGTCATAACATGTTACCGTTAATCGCTTTACAACATCGTTTTCAAGACCGCCGCAATGGCGATCTCGGCGGTGGTTCTGTGGACGGTTGCGGTGCTTTCACCCATGAATATTATGAAGACTTCACCACAAGTTGCGTACCCGTTCCAGCAACGCCGTATTCAGAGATTTCGTTTTTTGGTCGATAATGTTTTTGTTACGTTTCCCATATTCCTTTTCGTTTCCCATGCCGAAAAACGCCCCTCGCTATGACCTTGCTACCCAACGCCACGCCGTCGAACAAGTTCTCCAACATCATCGCCCCATCGCCCAAGTCGCTCGACAACTCCACTGCTCGCCGCAGTCCGTCAAAAATTGGATCGACAAACATAAGTCTCCCATCTCTTCCCTGACGTTTCCGGCACACTGGTCGCCAGTTCTGACCATTCGTGGCAACTCAAACACTCCTGCCAAGCCAAAACCAATGTCAAAATAGGCGGGATGGACAGTCCGAAAGCCGCTGATTGCTGTACATTGCAATCGACGGCAAATCGGTTATGGTTTTTCCGTATGGCAGTTTTAATGGGGTTTTCGCAATATGTCATGGTAAACTGCATGGGCTGCCGAAATAGACTCACTCCTTATAGACTCGATTCTATTGTCGCCATCTCCGTCCCCGCAACGACAAAAAAGCGAGGGACAGATAGGCACCCCGCACATTGAAAATATCAGCAACCGTCGCTACCGATGCGGTGATTCTACCCAGCCACTCGTTCATTTTCAAGACCATCAGTGTCGAACGGATTACGCCGATTCCGTGCCAATGCTTCGGCTTTGACATGCTGATTATGGGCATAGCGACGGGTGGTATCCGGTGTCCGATGTCCTAATAACGCCTGTGCATCGTCCAGGGTTCCATCATTTTCGGCGGCAGTTCCAGCAGCATGACGCAACTGGTACGGTGTCCAATGTGGAATCTTCTCTCCGTTCGACAAATGCCGATTCGCCTTCTTGATGGCATGTGCAATAGCCTGTCGGTATGTATGCTTATCGTAGAGTTCAGCATACGTCAGAGGCTTTGCCGCTCGTGCTTTATCTCTCGCAATCTGCGATGGAGTGAGTTTCGTTTTCCGCTTCGTTCGTCTCTCGGCGTTTCGCTCTTCCATTGCTTGACGAGGTGAGAATACTGCCTCGGTCGGCTTTTTGCCAATCAGGAACGGTGCGAGTATTTCCTGCTCGTACTTGCCCAACGGTATAGACTTCGCACCAATGAACCGCTCGGTCTTGTGGTGTGCTGGGACATAATACCAAAGTCCATTTCCACGAGTTCGGTCAATGTTTCCGACTCGCATGCCGAAAACTTCACTCGGACGCATGCCGGTTAATCGTTGGAGTTTGACCATTGCGGCAATCGTCGGGGGCATGTAGGGTAGCGTTGCCTTGATTACGGCATCGTGAACATCTTCTCGTCCTTTTCCTTCAAAAGTTCCGGGATAACCCACCGGCAAAAACTTCACGGTCTTCAATGCTCGATACGTCGTTTCTGGCACCAGTTCATTCTCGACTCCCCACTCAAATAGAGAAGCGATCCGACGGGTGTACTTGTTGATGGTGTTCCGGTTAAACCGGCGTGAATGGATCATTTCCTCCCGAACCAGTTTTAGGCAACTTGGCTTAAAACTATCGACAGGAGTATCACCTCCATAAAGTTTCAGCAGGAAATCCATGACGATAGTCCGGTAGTGTCCATAACCGGCTTTGTCCTGCGTAACCTTCGCATGTTCTAGGAAAGCAACAGCAAGTTCCTGAACGGTTACATTTTTTTCACCCTTCGCAAGGTAAAAGGTGGGATTGGCTTGACTTTCCGCTATGAAGCGGGAATAAGCAGCGTGGGATTCTGGCGAACCGTAGAGTCCCAAATAAATTCTCTCGCCGTTAACATAGATGACGGCATATTTGCCCGACTGTTTGTACTGGGGCGGTCTGTTGGTCAATTTTGGCATAATGTGTACCTTTCACGGTTAAAACCGCTTTTACAGCGGTTATCCGGCAAACACAATAACCAAAATTGAAAATCTCAAAGTGCCGCAAACACTTGATTTTTAGGATATAATCCTATTGGGCAGGGGCGGGATCGAACCGCCGACACACGGATTTTCAGTCCAAAATCTGTCCCATTCGTTGTATCAACTTTGGAACGCTATTTGTTAGCGTTTCAGTAAAAAAAGCCTATATTTACAGGCTCAAACAACCCTCTCATTATAGTTCATTATCTATCATTGTCAATCGGGGTTCACCACGTTTTACGGAGTTATCCATCGTCAAAACATCGTCAAATTTCGACTATTCCATAATCGGCAAGGAAACGCCAAAAACATATCGGCAATGGTGTTTTTAGCGCAAAACGCACCCCCAGCCGATTGCGGCTGGAGTCCACCTCTTGAAATTTTTGAAGGAAAGCCTACACTACACGGCGTAACCTCTGTCCTGTAATCCCGACGAATGACCAGCATCGAACTTGCCCATCCGCACGATCATCTCGCTCGGCGATTCCTGATAGACCCTGAATTGATGGCAGACCTGTTGGCTCACTATCCAAAAAAGGTAGCCGACCAACAGACCATCCGGTTGATTGATTTGAGCCGTCTGGAATGTAAATCACCTGTTACGATTGACGAACAACTCGTTGAAGGTATCGGCGACTTACGGTTTGCGACTTCATTCAAAGGTAAAAAGCGACAGTCCAACGTGTTCTTGCTCTTTGAGCATCAGTCCAGTATTGATCAGCGGATGCGAATACGAGGACTGAAATACATCGTTCAAACATACGATCAATTTGAAGAGGAACACAAGGGAAAAGAGAAACTACCATACCCCGTCGTTGTAGTCCTCTATCACGGTAAAACTGCATGGAAGTCCGTACCTGATATGGACGACCTCATTGACATTATACCGGGAGTCGAATCGGGCTTGCTGAAATATACCCTGATTTTGATTGATATATCGGTCATTCCGTCAGAGGAATTCACAGGACATCCGGCGTTGTGTGCGTTGCTTGAAACTTTGCAACGAACATCGGAAGGCAAACTGGTCGCTAATTTTGACCGGATCACAAACTATTTTCTGTCGATTAAGAACGACCCACGAGCAAAAGGCTGGCTTCGTTCACTAGCCAAATATGCGATGTCAGTTGCGAAAATTGGGACAGAATTTATTGCGAAAGCATTTTCAAAGATACTTAACGAACAGGAGGCAAATGAAATGGCTATGACAACAGCACAAGAATTATTACTTGAAGGCAAAGCCGAAGGTGAGGCAATAGGCGAGAAACGAGCAATCCTTACCGTGCTGGGCGCACGATTTGGCAAAGTGCCGCAACAGATTGCCAAATCGGTGAATTCCTACACCGACCACGTCGCTTTGGAATCCCTGACGGTACTTGCCGCAAAATGTAAGTCGCTAGACGAATTCAAAGAGGGCATGTGCCATTAGACCATTATGATGCGAGGCTTAAGAAATGGCTACAACAACTGCACAAAAATTATTGCTCGAAGGCGAAACAAAAGCAATTTTAACAATCATTCGGAAGAAGTTTGAAGAGGTGCCACAGGGAATCGAAAAGTCGATACTCGCAATGTCCGACCCGATTGCGATAGAGTCCCTGTTGGAACATGCCATAGACAGCAAGACGCTGGATGAATTTGCTACGGCATTACAGTGATACAGGACTTGTGGTATATGGGGAAGGAGGCTCAAGAAATGGCTACAACAACTGCACAGAAATTATTGCTTGAAGGTGAAACGAAAGCGATTTTGACAATCCTTCGGACGAAATTTGTAGAGATCCCAGAGGATGTCGAAAATGCAGTCCGTCAGATGACCGACCAGATTGCGATAGAATCACTGACAGTCCATGCCGTCCACAGCAAGACGCTGGACGAGTTTGTTACGGCGTTACAGTGAAATGAACGGGCTTGCGGGGACGGAGATGGCGACAATAGAATCGAGTCTATAAGGAGTGAGTCTATTACAGTTTGCGCAATAGACTCTTTTTTTGACCAGGCGAATTTTTGGTGCGTTTTTGCGCACCAAACGACCAGATGCCATAACTCCGTAAGCATGGTAGAATGTCGAACCTTGATATGCCTGAACGCTACGGAAATTGCGTCAGGCAATATCAAACTGTTCCTTGACAAACGGGTGAAGCAAAACCATGTCAACGCCTCTCGGAGCGGCGGAACTCCGAGGGGCAAATAGGCAAAGCCGGTTCGAGCAAATCGAGTCTATTGCGCACTTCCACACCAGGCTTCCGTCTAATAGGCACAGAGTCTATTACCAATAGAATCGCTAATAGGCAACTTTTGGATTATTGCTCTGACACGGCATTGCCGTAGTATCTTCGTACCGGAACCTACCACTTCACGCCGAGCGTGGCTCCGAGTTCGCTGACCGCCGTGTGGTCATAGACCTCATAATCGTAGTCCACTCGGAAGTTCATGCGGTCGGACAGTTGCGCACCCAATCCGATACCGAAGCGTCCGCTGTTGCGTCCGAACTTGCCGCTGTTCGCCACGAAACTCACACTGCGAACGCTGTCAAACGAAGTCCGCACCATTGCCGAATCGTCGGCAAGTTCCCGAACGTAAAACGCTCGTACCTCTGGTGTCCACACAACGCCGCCGCCAAAGATGTCCCGGTGCCATTTCGCACCAACCGGCATCCGCAACGATTGATAATTATTGCCGTCAATATACAGACTCGCTGTACTGCCGGATTCAGTTATGTTCGGCGTGTCAACGTGAATATAGTGCAAGCCGATGCTCGGTGTGAAGTACCGCAACTTGCGACCGAGTTCAAAACCAAGTGAAAACACATCATCGTCATACGCACTTCGGGCGGTCTCTTCAAAACCGGCAAAGTTGATGTCCCGGCGAGTCTTGTGCCAATTTTTCGTGTAACCGGCATAACCATCGGCGTAAGTATTGCCGTTGCGCACGCCGCCGTACAGTGCCATGCGAAACACGTCCATTTGATTATGCGAATTGATTGACCGGAAATTTTGATAAGCATTGTCGTATCCGAACGCTCCGCCGACAAACACATTTTTTGCCAACTTTCGGTCTGCCCCGACCATCACGCCAGTCGTCCGCACATCAAAGCCGCTATATTGGTTAATGTTTCCTCGCCCCAGCCAATCGCCGGTAAAGGAACCCCAGCGATTCCAAGTGTTACGATACACACCGCAAGGTTCGCACGGCGATTGTCCCAAATACGTTCCGTTCGTGTTATTCCACAGTCGGTCTTTTGTGCCGGGCAGATGCCGCAAAAATTTCTGTTGCAGTTGCGCGGCCGCTTCTTTATTTGCCGCAAAAACTTCGCCGTGAAGTTGTGCAAACGCTGCCGCCAACGCTTGCGGGTCGCTGCTATTCATGTTTGAGAGTGCATCGTACAAATCGGAAATGTTGCCCGTCAAACTTAAATCGTAAATCGAGTCCATTCCCACCGCAACGTTGTAGGCGTTACTTGTTGCGAATGGCAGAATGTTATCGGCAAAGTCAGGGTCGGTGAGTCCCCAGAATATCCAGTAACCATCGTCGAGAATTTTCTGCGAAAAAGCAACAGTCCATGTGTTGTTCACGTCAAACAATGTCATGTCTTTGAACTGTCCTTTGGTAGCGGCAATGACTTGGAATGCGTCTCCCTCCTCTTCTGCGCCGTTGAGAAACACGATGTCGAGTTTCGCTCCTTGTTGAATTTCAATCTCTCCATCGTGAACCACGAGGAGATCATGTTGTTCTGCCAACGTCGTACCAGTCTTGTCGATTTCGTATAGATATGTTGCTCCCGTTTTGAAGTGAACATCGTTATTGACTGTCAGCGTTCCAATCGAATTACCCGGTGATAGTATTCCACCACTTTGAACCGTAATCGCTCCATTGATTGTACCAATGCCGCCAAGTGTTCCTGCAACAACGATTATGCTTGGTGCCGTTACAGTGCTATTGAAAGATGCGTTTCCGCCGTTGATGTCAATGCCGTTGATAAAGTCGACGGCGTTATTAAACGTTGTGTTACCACCGGTTATTTCAAGTTTGCCGGTTACGGTTTGTCCGGTCGAAACCGGAGCAACTCCACGAATCCTACCACCAGAAAATGTGTAATCGCCACCAGTAATCTGCATCCCGGCAACCTGTGCGTTACCGACAACCGTAATGTTTTGATTTGCCGCCGCATCCGTGAATGCAACATTATCGTTCGGGTTGTATGTTTCGGCACCTACACCCGTCTCCTGCCAGTTACTGGCAGACGTTGTGTCCCAAGTACCGCTCGTGCCCATCCAGACCAAATCGACATTGTCGCTCGTTGTTGTGATGGTCAATGCGTTTGCCGTACCGGAAAGTGTTGCGTATTGTCTTGAACCAACTGACGACGGATCAATATCGAAGTCCGAAGTATTGATTCCACCGCCGGTTGCGGTCATGAGTGTAAATGTGCCGTTGTTCCAACCGTCAATACTCACAATGCTGATGCCGGAAGAATTGATGACTCCACCAGAGATGACAAGGTTCGTCGTAGAACCAGTCGCCTCGTTCAGGTCGAATCCCAGCAAAGCACCATTGGCAAGAGTAAATGTCGGTGCATAAACACGGGTGTAGATGTCGCTCCTTAACGTAACACCAGCGTTGAGAGTTAAACTATTGTTGGCATAAATTGCCCCACCACCTTGAGGGGCAGTATTGCCGCTGAAAGTGATTGACCCGGTTCCAGCCAATGTAAGACTGCCGCCTGCCCAAATAGCACCGCCTCGATTGATTGCAGTGTTTCCGATGAACATTGTATCGCCGGTATTGGTCAAGATAATGGGAGCAGTTGTCGAAAAAGCCACTGCGCCACCAATATCGCTTGATGTGTTGTTTTGAAACAACGTGCCGTTGAGGGTTATGTTTCCAACAGAACAAATCGCTCCACCGTAAGAAGCCGAATTGCTGTCGAAGGTAACGCCTTGAGCAATGGTGATGTCGCTTGCGTAGATCGCTCCGCCCTGACCGTACCCGTCTGCACTCATTGCCCGATTGCTGGTAAACGTGATCGTTCCACCACTGATATTTATGATGTTCAATGCTCCAGGGGCATACCATCCTCCAGCACCAGGGTAAAACGTCCCAAGAGTGAGAATTGCTCCACCCGCCTGACTCGATGTATTGCCAATGAATTGTGTATTGCCCGTGTTGATCAGTGTCGCTGTACCCGTCGTACTTTCAAAGTACACCGCTCCGCCGCCGCTAGAACCGTTACTGCCGTAAGGATTATCAGTGCCAGTCGCCATGTTGTTTGCAAATGTCGTACCGTTGAGCGAAAGTTGAGTGGCGTTGGCACCGAGATAGATTGCCCCACCTCGCTCTGCCCAATTAGTGGCAAAGCCAACGCCTTGGTCGATAGTGACGTTTCCGCCAGCGTAAATCGCCCCACCCTCTCCCGTTGTAAACCCTAAAGCGAAGATGATTCCAATGCCATCGCCAGCCCTGCCACTACTGGTGTTCGTGATGTCCAATGTCCCAGTAGCATATATTGCTCCGCCTCGGTTTGCCGATTGGTGGCTGACAAACTGTGCTATACCGGTGTTAGCATTAACAAACGTGGCATCTGTCAAGAAAGTAAGGTTTCCGCCAGTAAACAAATAATCTCCGCCTAGGATTTCCATCCCACCAACTTGGACACCGGAATCGTCAATTCTGATGCTTTGGCGTACAGCGTCGGCAGTAAATGTAACGGAATCACCGTGCTGAAATACTTCGGGATTGAAAACAGTGTCCCGCCAGTTGCCCGTGGTTGTCGTATTCCAGTTGCTCCATTCCCTTCCGTCGCTGGACACGAGACCGTTCCCCGTGCCGCCCGTCCAGATGAGATTGGTGTTGCCGTCCGCCGCTATCGTGAGAATCAATGCGTTCGACGAGCCAGAAAGCACTGCCGATTGACGAGAACCAGTGGGAGAGTTGTCAAGGTTGAATTTCGTATGGTCGATTCCACCGCCGGTTGCGGTCATGAGTGTGAAGGTGCCGTTTTTCCAATTTTCAATACTCACGGTGCTAGTTCCGAGAGAATTGATTGCTCCTGTTACTGCAAGATTCGTCGTTGAGCCAGTCGCATTAGTCAAATCGAATTCCAATGAGGCACCATCAGCAAGAATGAATGTCGGTGTCCAAACATTGGTATTGATGTCGCTCTGTAACGTAAGACCGGATTCAAGAGTTGTGTTTCCAGTAGCATAAATTGCCCCACCTTGACTTGCCGTATTGCCACTGAATGCGATTGCACCGGTTCCAGCCAAAGTGAGACTGCCGCCTGCCCAAATCGCACCGCCTTGATTCGTTGCGGTGTTTCCGGTGAACGTAGTATTGCCAATGTTGTTGAATGTTGATGCAACGGCACTATTGAAATACACCGCTCCGCCTTGGTTTGTTGCCGTGTTGTTCTGAAACAATGCATCATTGAGGGAAAGCGATCTGTTATTGCCGATGAGATAAATCGCTCCGCCGTTATTTGCCGAGTTGTCGATAAATGAGAGTGAAGCATTGCCGGATTTCGTCAATATCAGGCTATGGGCAACGGAGATTGCTCCGCCGGAGCCAGTGGCGGTATTATTGAGGAACTGCATGTTGCCGCCGTAGGTCAACGTCGTTGCACCAAGCATTTCGGTAAAATTGATTGCCCCACCTTGAGAAGCCGAACCATTTTGTAACGTGAGGTCATCCAGAGTAAGGAAGTAAACGGGCGAACCAAAACTGAAAATCTGTCTGTTTCCGCCGCCATCAATGGTGATCGGATTGCCGCCATTCGAGCCGTCAATGGTCAGATTGTTGTGGGTGATTTGCGGTAGTGCCGAGAGCAATGTAACAGTACCTCCGCCGGGAACGTTGAATCTGATGACATCGTTTGATGCGGTCAATGCCAAAATTGCGCCACGGAGCGAACCTGAACCCATTCCACCATCGCCGAGATTGGTAACTGGGTGTGTCGTCTGTGCCGCAAGGGGAACACAAAGAAAAACGAACAGCACAGCGACGAGAATGAAATTGATGGTTCGCATAGTTGAATCTCCTACCGTCTCAAATCGGACGGACATCGTTAGACGGCAGGAGACCGAACCTTTCGGCAAAGAATGACAAGATGTTACACCGTCAAAAGACGGGGTACGCTATGTTACTGTCAAGAGAATTTCTCTCTGTTGCACGAGAGAGCCATGCGCAAGCGCACACGACAATGAAAAGGGCGTTGCCTTTGCACCGAAACTCTGCAAGTTTCCTTGCATAACGCCCCCTTACGGGAGACGCACACTTTCAAGGAAATTTTTCTCAACTTCCAAACCGGCAAGCCGGGTGCAACTTGGAAATCAAAAACAGTAAAAACTTGCGAACTAAACCAAAATGTAACGGACGATGCGTACCGACGCACCGCCACCGTCTAAATTGTAACTTGTTCGGTGTATCGGCACAAGAACGGAAAAAACTTCTCTCAAAATCGGTCGGACAACTATTTTCACGGTCGAGCCAACCGGCAAAACCGGCACTGCCCGACAAGCACGCCGACCAACACACTGTTGCCGTAGATGCCAACTTTACCGTTTTATTTTCCATGTTCGGGATTTTCCCCTCATCGAAGCCCTCGCCGCTGCGGTCGGATAGGGCGAAGCGGAACAATGAAAATCTCCCCTCGTGTGTCGCAGGTGCAGAAGCACTCCGCTCCGTCCAAAAATAAATGCTCAAGGTCGTTGTACTCGAAGCCATAACCATAATGCGATTCATTGTCGCCATCAATAATTTGATGAACGAACTGCTCCTTGTCATCGGCTTCATAGTCCTCACTGACATCAAAATCATAAATGATTGCGGTATGAACGTCATCTGTCATTGCCGATTCCTCCCGTTCGGTTTGTTGCTTCCACCAACGTACCGGGATGCCGGTAGGTCAAGATGGCTCGGTATAGTTTCGACTATATCAGTCAAGCCCCCCATTTACGTGCGCAAACGCCTTCGCATTCCACCGAAAAATTCAGTTTTGCCGATGCGCCGGGAGGAATGCGAAAAGTTTCCGTACAATCGGCAGAAACACGACAAATCTTCGCCGTGGTGGTTCGTAAAGACATGTGAGGAAAATAACACAAGAAAAGGAAACGCAACAACGTGGGGCTTGTTTGGCGTTTCCCTGTGATGTCAAAAAATTACTCGGCGAACAGTTGTGCCGCCGGAGTCAAGTTCACTCCAAGCGATTCCATTTCGGATTTATCGTATTTTTTACCTGCGGCTCGAAGTTGATACAGTTCGGCGAGTCGTTCGATGTTGTCCTGCGGTACATCTGCAAGCAAGATAGGTTCGAGTGCGTTGCCATCTTGGTCTTTCGGTATGATAGTAACTTTGATGGCTTCACCTGTAAGAACTCGCTTTTCGATTTCCTTGTGGAGGAGTTCGATAATCTCTTCGTCCTCTTGCTTCGCTCCGGTTTCAAAGGAAGCGGTCTTGCCGTTGCACTCCCGCTTGTGCCATTCCTTGACCTTGATTTCGCCACAATAGCG
>Ga0082212_10010184_pt1 | contig 12064 bp, 8 predicted proteins | sample TergutNt197P3_FD_71548 | JGI IMG/M metagenome (GOLD analysis project Ga0082212, IMG submission 71548) | Neocapritermes taracua P3 segment gut microbial communities from Petit-Saut dam, French Guiana - Nt197 P3 | ecosystem: Host-associated > Arthropoda: Insects > Digestive system > Gut ... | reverse complement strand
ATCGCCACGGAAGTTTACGGGGCCGATGGGGTGGATTATGCTCCCGAGGCCGCCAAGAAGCTTGAGCTTTACGAAAAAGACCCCGTCATCAGCAAGCTGGGCCTCTGCATGGTCAAGACCCACTTGTCGCTGTCGGCCGACCCCACCATCAAGGGTGTGCCCAAGGGCTGGAAACTCTTCGTCCGCGACTGCCTGGTCTATGCCGGCGCGGGCTTCGTGGTTCCGGTGGCCGGGGCCATCACCCTCATGCCCGGCACCGCCTCCGACCCGGCCTACCGCCGCGTTGACGTGGACACCGCCACGGGCAAGGTCAAGGGTATTTTCTAAGGCGATTGCCAGCCTTTCCAACAGCCCGCCCCTTTCGGGGCGGGCTTTATTTTAGAGAAATGGCCATCAAAGATCGTTCACGCCTGGACGACCATTATAGCCGTAAGGCCCGCCAAAATGGCTACCCGGCCCGGTCGGTCTTCAAATTGGAGGAAATGGACCGAAAATATCGCCTATTCCGGCTGGGCCAGCGGATCCTTGACCTGGGCTGCGCCCCGGGCGGTTGGAGTCTCTATGCGGCTCAAAAAGTAGGCCCTGAAGGTCTGGTCCTCGGGTTGGATCTCAAGCCCCCGGCCTTGAAGGGCGAACCTCACTTGTTTTTCCTGGCCGCCGATCTCCTGGCGGACTCCCCGGGATTGGTAGAACCCCAAGGACCTTTTGACCTGGTCCTGTCAGACCTGGCCCCGGCCACCTGCGGCCGGAAAGAAGTGGACCAAGCCCGTAGCCTGGCCTTGGTCCAGGCGGCCTGGGTCTGGGCCGAAGCTTTGCTGAAACCCGGCGGGCACTTTCTGTATAAAATTTTTCAAAGCCCCGAAGGCGAGGAATTCAACCGAAGCCTTATGGAAAAATTTAATAAATTTGAATTATTAAAACCACAGGCCACCCGAAGTGGAAGCCGGGAGATTTTCGGGCTGGGGCTTTCTTTTAAACCGAAGATCGGAGAAAACTGAAGCTTCCGTAATCTCAGGCATCCAGGAGATTTATGATCCGGGCGGCGGCGCAGGCCGCGCCGTAACCATTATCTATATTGAAGACCCCCAGGCCCGGCGAACAGCTTACCAACATGCTGTTTAAGGCCGTAAGCCCGGCCTGGGCCTGACCATAGCCCACCGAAGTAGGCACGGCGAATACCGGCCGGGGGGTCAGGCCGCCCAACACCGAGGCCAGGGCCGCATCCAACCCGGCCACAACTATGACCACCTGATGAGCATTGATTTCAGCCAGGCGGCCGGCCAGGCGCCAGAGGCCGGCCACGCCGCTGTCCTCATAGACCGTGCGGTCCACCCCCAGATACTCCAAAGTCCGGGCCGCCTCCCAGGTCACGAAGGCGTCGGCCGAACCGGCCGAAACCACAGCCACCCGGGATGGTTTTGGCTGAGGCCCAGGTCGTCTGAGGGGACGATGGAAAGCTGTGCGGGAGATTGGATGATAGTCCAGACCGGCGGTCAGATTTGGCGGCAATTGGTTGAAGATGTCTGGTTCCAGGCGGGTGAAGAGGGTGGGGCGCTCCGGTGCGGGGCCCAATTCAGCCAAAAATTTTTCCAGAACGGACAGATGTTTGCCCTGGCAAAAAAACGCCTCGGGGAGACCGATGCGGTCTGGTCGGGCGTGGTCAAACAAAAGGCCGATGTCTTGGGTCATACCGTCTCCCTAATGATCAAAATTTTAGCATTTCCGGGCGTGGCAGACAAGCCGGAGCAAAAGCGGTGTCAGGCCAGACCCGGCTGCGGCCCGGCCTTGACATTATAATGTATATACATAATAATTATAAGATTATAGAAATGCGGAAAGCCCGAGGGAGACGCTAAGGAGGAAGCCATGCCTACGGTGGAACATCAGGGCAAAATTTTTCCCGTGACTGACGAGGGCTTTCTGGCCGATTTCAGCCTCTGGGGGCCGGAGTGGGTGGACCATGTCCGGCTTCTGGAAGACCTGGACGAATTGACTGAAGACCATTGGACGGTCATGGAGGCCCTCCAGGTCTATCATCGGGAAAACGGCCTGGCCCCCATGGTGCGCATCCTGGCCCAGGTCACCGGCTTCAAACTGAAATATATTTATGAACTTTTTCCTTCTGGTCCGGGCAAGGGCGCCTGTAAAATGGCCGGTCTGGAAAAACCCGAAGGCTGCGTCTGAGTTCATAGAGATGGCCGTTTAGGCTGTGGGAAATAGCATGACCAGTAAAAAAGGCGGCCCCCGCCTGGTTCCGGCTGATTTGAAACGCTTCGGCCGTAAACTCTGCCTGGACCTGGAAGCCCTGGTCCGGCCCCATGATTGCCGGGTGGTGCCTCTGAACGAATGGCCCGAGGTGGGTGAAGGCCCCCAGGACGGCAACCTGGTCTATCCCTTGAAATACAAGGGCCGGGATTTGGGCTATCTCATGGTTTTTTCCGCCGGCGGCCAAGCCCTGGCCCCGGAATTGGCCCGCCTTCTGCCCCGGGTCTCCGAACAGGCTCTGGAAACCTTGTGGTTGCGCAAGGCTCTGTCAACTGATCGAGAGACAGGCCTTTTCAACCGGGGCTATTTTTTGAGCCGATTGCCCAAAATTCTGCGGGAACGCCCCCGGGCCGCGACCCTCAGCCTGAGCTTGGACCAGGGCTCTGAGCCTGTCCTGGCCCTGGTCTTGGCCGAACTGGGCCGAGTGGCGGAACCGGGGCCAATCCTGGCCGCCTGGGCCGCCCGCCTGGCCGAGCGTCTACCCTTGCTTTGCTCCGCCCGTCTTAATCCGCGCCGCCTGGCTTTTTTGACTGAGGGACGGCCCGAAGAACTGCGCCTAGCCCTGGCCGAAGCCTTGGCCGGGGCCTTGGCGGCCGAGCCGGAATCGCGCCCGGCCTTGGCCTGGGCCGCCTATCCGGGAGATTTAGGGGCCGAGGCCGCCGCCCCCGGTTTTCACCGCCAGAGCCGGCTACTTTTGAGCCGGGCTTCAGCCGCTCTTTTTCAGGCTCGGCAGAGCCGGGGAGAAACGGTCGCCTTCGTCGATCTTCTGGCGCGGCATGGCCGGATCATTCAAGCGCTGCCCCTGGACCGGGTGGTCGTGGGCCTCGGTCATGAAGCCGGCGCGGCTGTGGGTCAGGTCTTCCTGGTCAACGCCCCCGGTGCGACCGGTGGTGAGGCCGATTATAAAGGAGAAGTAACCTTGACGGAAATCGCCGAAGGCTACGCCTTGGGCCGCCTGACCGGGGCCAAGGTCGGCCGGCGGGTCGCGGCCGGCGACACCCTGACCTTTTCCCGTCTGGACGAAGCCGCCGAGGCTTCGGGGCCCTTGGATTATCTGCCCGAGATGGCCGGGGTCGATGATTTCCTGGAAGCGCTGGGAGGGGCTTCAACCGAGCCTCTGGCCTTGATCCTGGCCCGCCAGGACGGTTTTGAAAAGAACGCCGCCATGCTTGGCCGGGAAGAGGCCGGCCGCCAAATCACCCTGGTTTTTGAAAAAATACTTTCCGTCTGGCCGGAGGCCGGGTTAAAGGCCCGCTGGAAGGCCGACACTCTGGCCCTGGCTTGGCCGGACCTGCCCAGGATGGGTCTGACCCAGGCCGATCTGGTCCGGGCGACCCACGACCTGGCCGCGGAACTACGGGTTTACGAACCGGTTTCCTTCGGTCTTCTCTTCAGTTCCGACGGCCCTCGAGCCGGCCGGGACCTGGTCGAGGATGCCCGCAAAGCCCTCGAAGAAACAGCTTTCTCCGGTGCGGGCCAGGTGTCCGTCTTCGGCCCCCTGGCTCTGAACATCAGCGGCGACCGCTTGTTCGAAGGCGGCGACCTCAGCGGGGCACTCAAGGAATACGAGCGCGGGCTGGCCTTGGCCCCCGATCATCTCAACCTCTTGAACAGCCTGGGAGTCTGCCAGGGACGCCTGGGCCGGGCCCGGGAAGCCCTGGTCACTTTCCAGAGGATCGTTGAGCTGGATCCCGAAAACATGATGGCTCACTACAATTTGGGCTACACCCACCTTTTGGCCGGACATCTGCCTGAGGCCGAGGTGGCCTTGGCCCGGGCCGCGGAACTGGCCCCGGACAATTTTGAAACCCTCTTCCATCTGGGGCGGATCGCCCTGGAACTGGGTCATCTGGACAAGGCCTTGCCGGCCTTGAAAAGGGCCGGCGAGGTGGGAGAAAACCGGCCGGCGGTCTTCCGCCTTTTGGGTGAAGCCCTGCTTCTGGCCCATGACCACCAGGGTGCCTTGGCCGCCTTTAAAAGGGCCGTCAAGACCGCCCCCGACGATGCCTACGCCCTGTCGGCCCTGGGCACCCTCTTCGTGGACCTTTCCGGCGACTTGCCTGTCGCCCGCAGCCTTTTTCAGCGCAGCGTGGAACTGGAACCGACCAACAGCCTCTACCGACAGCGGCTGGGCCGGCTTTTGTTCAACCTGGGAGATTTTAGTGGGGCCGAACATCATTTGAAAATGGCCATGGAATACGGCAGTCAGGCCCCGGAAGTGCATTACCAATTGGGCAGGGTGGCCGAGGAGACCGGCCGGCCCGGCGAAGCCCAAGACCACTTCGCCGCCGCTCTGGCTCAGGATCCGGCCTACAAGCCGGCCCTGGAAAAATTGGAACAGGCCGCCGATGGCCCGGAAACCTGAACGGAAGCCCGGGAGAAAACCGGAAATCCGCCGCATCCAGCCGGTCATCTGTCTGGCTGCGGCCGTCCTGGCCGTGGTCCTCTATGGCGCCGCCGGGGTAATCGGCCCCATAGGAGCGGCCGGCCGCGCTCTTAAGGACGCTTTCGGCCTCTTCGGCTGGTGGCCGGGGCCGGCTCTGGCCTGGGTCGCCTGGCTGACTTGGAAAAAACCAGCCTTCACCGTCGCCCGGTTACTCAAAACAGCCGGCGGAGTGCTCTTTTTATTCGCCGTTCTAGCCCTAGCCACCCGTTTTTCCGCTTCAGCCGGCGGCTATTTCGGGGCCTTTCTGGCTAGGGGTGCTTTCCGGGCCGGCCTTTGGGCCTGGTTATTCATGCCCCTGTCCGCCTTGGTCGGCCTGGTTCTGGCCCTGCCGCCGGTGGGGCGCGGGCTTCGGGCTCTTCTGGCCCGGCTCTGGGCGGCCACCGCCGGTCCGTCGGAACCGGCATTACTGGAAGCCTCACCTCCGGAACCGGACCAAAAAACCGCTAAGCCCGCTCCCGAGGAACTTGAAAAGCCGGTTCCTTTGGTTAAGGACGCGCCGATCATCACCAGCCGAAAGTCGCCCCCCCAGCCCCCGCCACCGGAAAAAGCCCTTGCCGCCGAAGGAACTTATAAACTCCCCGGCCTGGGCCTCCTGGACCCCGCTCCGGCTCAAAGCGGCCACGCCTCCGGCCTGACCCAGGAGGAACTGGAAACCAACGCCCACCTTTTGGAAGACAAGCTGCGGGATTATGGGGTGGATGGCCGGGTCACGGAAGTCTCAGGCGGCCCGGTCATCACCATGTATGAATACGAGCCGGCCCCGGGCATCAAGATCGCCCGGGTGGCCGGACTGGCCGAGGACCTGGCCATGGCCATGAAGGCCAAGGCCATCCGGGTGGCTGGTCATCTGCCCGGCAAGGGGGCCATCGGCATTGAAATACCCAATCTGACCCGACTGCCCGTGGCCTTCCGCCAGATGGTGGAAAGCCCGGCTTTCCAGAAATCGCCCTCGCCTCTGACCTTGAACCTGGGGGTGGACATTCTGGGCACCCCGGTCGTGGCCGATTTGGCCAAGATGCCCCACCTGCTGGTAGCCGGGGCGACAGGCACGGGCAAGTCCGTGGCCCTGAACGCCATCATCATGTCCATGCTCTACAAGGCCTCACCTGACCAGGTCCGCCTTCTGATGATCGATCCCAAGATGGTGGAATTCGCCCTCTACCGGGATATCCCCCACCTCATCTACCCGGTTTTGACCGAACCGATCCAAGCCAACCTGGCCCTGAAATGGGCTGTGGCCGAGATGGAGAACCGCTACCGGCTTCTGGTCGATAAGGAAGTCCGCCATATCGACACCTACAATGAAAAGGTGCGGGCTGAACGGAAAAAAGGGCGCCGCGGGCCTGACGAGGACGCGCTCCGGGAATTGCCTTATCTGGTCATCATCATCGACGAACTGAACGACCTGATGACGGTCGCGCCCAAGGAAGTGGAAGTCAATATCACCCGCTTGGGCCAGAAAGCCAGGGCCGCCGGCATCCACCTGATCCTGGCCACCCAGTATCCCACCGTGACTGTCATTACCGGCACCATCAAGATCAACCTTTTGGCCCGTATCTCCCTGAAAGTCTTGTCCCAGACCGAATCCCGCGTCATTCTGGACCGAAAAGGGGCGGAAAATCTTCTGGGCCACGGTGACATGCTCTTTTTGGCCCCCAACCAGAGTGAGCTCCAGCGGCTGCACGGACCTTACGTCTCAGAGGGCGAAGTGGAGCGGGCCACTGATTTTCTCCGGAGCTGGGGCCCGCCGGACTACCTGGAGGAACTGACGGTCCCCGAGATTGAGAACGAAGACAGGGACGGAGGGCCTGATGATAAGGACCCCCTTTATGACCAAGCCGTGGAATTGGTCCGCCGGACCAGCCGGGCCACCACTTCCCATCTTCAACGCCACTTGCGAGTCGGCTACAACCGGGCTGCCCGGATGATCGAACGCATGGAACGGGAAGGCCTCATCGGCCCTCAGGACGGCACCCGACCCCGGGATATTTTTTAAGGCTTTAGTGGGCCGAAGCCCAATTGAGGCCCACGCCTACATCCACCTTTAGAGGCACAGTTAGGGGCCGGGCCTCGGTCAAAGGAGGGGCGGCGGCCACGTCGGCCATTTCAGCCGCCAGAAGCTCGCTTACGGCCTGAACTTCGGCCTCGGGGGCCTCGACCACCAGTTCGTCATGGACTTGAAGGAGTAGCCTGGCCCGGGGGTGTTCAGTTGTCAGGCGCCTATCCACGGCCAGCATGGCCATTTTTATGAGGTCGGCCGCCGTGCCCTGGATGGGCGTGTTAATGGCCATGCGTTCAGCCTCCTGCCGGGCCTGGTAACCGCCGGTGAGGCCAGGCAGGCGGCGGAGACGTCCGAACCAGGTGGTGACCTGGCCGGCCTCCCGGGCCTGGCCCCTGGTTTCCTCCATGTAGCGCCTGACTCCGGGGAACCGCTGAAAATAGCGTTCAATGAAATCCCGGGCCTGGGCCTGGGGCACGCCCAACTGCTTGCCCAGGGCGAAGGCTCCTTGCCCGTAAACCACTCCGAAATTAATGGTTTTGGCTTCCCGCCTCAGGTCGGCTGTGATTTTTTCGGCCGGGAGGCCGAAAATTTCAGCCGCGGTCTGGATGTGGATATCCTCGTCCCGCCTAAAAGCCCCTAACAAGGCTTCATCACCGGAGAAATGGGCCAGTATCCGCAATTCTATCTGGGAGTAGTCGGCCGAGACCAGCCGGAAACCCGGAGAGGCGATGAAGGCTTCACGCAGGCGGCGGCCTTCTTCTCCCCTGACGGGGATGTTTTGGAGATTTGGCTCCGAAGACGACAGGCGGCCGGTGGCGGTCTGGGTTTGGTTATAGGAGGTGTGGACCCGGCCGGTGACCGGGTTGACGGCGCGGGGTAGTTTATCAGTATAGGTGCTCTTGAGTTTGTCCAGTGAACGCCATTCACGGACGGCCTTGGGCAGGGGGTGGGTGAGGGCCAGTTCCGCCAGCACTTCGTCATCAGTGGAAAACCCGGTTTTCTTGGCCGTCTTTTTAAGGGGGGTCAGGCCCTGTTCCTGAAAGAGCACTTCGGCCAACTGACGGGGCGAGGCGATGTTGAAAGAGCGGCCGGCCAGGCTGTAAATTTTTTCCTCCATGACTATCAATTGTCCGCCCAGTTCCAACGACAGGCGCTCCAAGGCCGGAACATCGAGAAGGACCCCCGCGCCTTCCATGCGGGCCAGAAGGGATTCCAAAGGCAGTTCCACCTCTTCGTAAAGGGCGGCCAGGGCCGGATTCTCCTTGAGGCGAGCCCTTAAGAGGCCGGCCAGCCGGAAGGTCAGGTCGGCGTCCTCGGCCGCGTAGTCCCGGGCTTCCTCAGGGCTGAGGTCGCTGAAATTTTTTTTCGGGTTCGGCAAAAGATCCTTATAGGCGATGGGGGCATGCCCCAAATAGCGCCGGCTGAGGTAGTCCAGCCCGTGTCTGGCCTCGGGATCCAGGAGATAAGAGGCCAGCATGGGATCATCGGCCGGCGGTGGCAGGTCAAGGCCGTGCCGGGCCAGGACCAGCCAGTCGAATTTGGCATTCTGGCCGATTTTTGGCGGCGCGGGAGCGGTCAGCCAGGAACCTATTCTTTCCAGGGCCTGGGGTTGGTTGGCGGCTCCCAGAGTCCGGTGTCCCACGGGGATATAGAAGGCCCGGCCTGGCTCGGAGCAGAGCGACAGGCCCACCAGGGCGGCTCGGCTGGGGCTCAGGCTGTCGGTCTCCAGGTCCACGGCCAGAACCCGGGCTTTAGCCAGGGCCGATTCCAGAGCCTCCCAGCCGGCCGGCCCGTCCACCAGCATATAGCCCTCGTAGGTCACGGGCGGCGCCTGGGGGCGAGTTTCCAACTCGGGAGCGGAGGAAGGCAGATCCCGGAGCAAGCGCGTGAATTCCAATTCATTGAACAGGGCGGCCAGGAGCGTCTGGTCCGGAGGGCGTGGCTTGAGATCCAGGACTTCAAAATCCACTATCGCGCCCTGTCCCAGAGAGGCCAATTCCCGGGAAATATAGGCCGCCTCGCGGTGGGCGGCCAAATTGACCCTAAGTTTTTCCGGCGTCACTTCCTCCAGGCGGTCGTAAAGGTTGTCTAGGGTGCCGAAGCGGCTGATGAGTTTCAAAGCCGTCTTTTCCCCCACCTGAGGCACGCCGGGAATGTTGTCACTGGAGTCACCCATGAGGGCCTGCATATCCAGAAAAGCCGCCGGATCAAGTCCGAAGCGCTCCCGGAAGGCTGAAAGGGTCAGGGCTGAATCTTTTTTCGGATCCGGGTCATACATGGAGACCCGGTCGCTCAGAATCTGGTAAAAATCCTTATCGCTGGAGACGATGACCACTTCCAGTCCCTGGGCCGTGAAGGCCCTGGCGGCCGCGGCTATAAGGTCGTCAGCTTCAAAGCCCGGCCGCTCCAAGCTGAACAACCCCAGGGCTTCGACCAGGCGACGGGTATCCGGGAGCTGGATCTTCAATGCTTCATCCAGGGGGCCGCGGTTGGCCTTGTAGTCTGGATAAATTTCATAACGTCGGCCGGGTTCGGGGCTGTCGAAGACCACGGCCAGGGCCGGAGGATTCTGGTCCCGGAGCAGTTTCAAGAGGGTATTGGCAAAGCCGTAAACGGCCCCGGTAGGCCGGCCGCCACGGGTGGTGAGATTGCGGACGGCGTGGAAGGCTCGATGAATGAAGGCGCTGGCGTCCATCAGATAAACCGGGCTGTCAGTCATAGGGGATTACCTTGATCGGCCCGGGACCGGGTGCTCAGCCAATAGGCCAGGGGCAGGGAGGCCTGGGCCTGGGCGGTCCAGATCAGACACAGGGTGGTGGGCAGGCGGGGGTCGGCTCCGGCTTTGTCCAAAGCCGCCCGGATATCGGCCAGGGAGTGGCTCAGAGGCGGTCCGGCCGCCTGGCCCAGCAGAAAGATCAAATCGGTCAAGCCTTGGACCTGGGTGGTGTAGATGAAGGCCAGCCTGGCCCGATAGTGGAGGCCTTTCCGACGGCGCAGAGCCCCGGTTTCCTCGGCGACCGCCTTCAGGATGAATTCGGCCGGCTGGTCCAGCCCGAGATCCGAGGATCGGATGATGACCTCGGCCAGACTCATCAGGCCATAAGAAAGGATTTCTTTTTCCAGGTAGTCGTCTGGACGCTTGGCCAGTATCTTCAGAGCCCGGTCGTTGCGGTCCAGCACGGTTGCCAGTTCGGCATTCTGGCTTCCATCCTGGCTGACCCCGGCCACTTTCGTGGCCACCTCGCTTAAGGCCTCGTAGTAGACTTTCAAGGCCCGTTGATGACGAGCGTCCCAGTCCCGGTTGACTGACCAGGATTTTTCGAATTCACTGGCCCGGGCCTGCCATCTGGCCTGATTTTCAGGGTCTTCGGTCAGGCGGGCCGCGGCCAGGGTCCAGGCTTGGGCAGTGGTTTCAACGGCCAGGCAAGCCAGAATTATTGGGTCTGAGTAGCGCTGGGCCAGGGTTTCAAAACGGTCTTTTAGGCGCAGGAAATTCAATTGATCTTCAGCCGTAACGGCCGGGGAGTGAGAGGGCGTCGCCAGGGCCGGAGTGTAGCTTAAGAGGGCGAGCAAGCCGATCAAAAGCCGTCGGCGGAAAGACCGGGTGATGTCGGTGAGGCTTTTCACTATGTTGGTATTATAGCAAAAAAAAGGCCCGACGCAAAGATGGTCAATCCACAGGTGTAGGGAACAAGTAAAATACAATGATGGCCCCCCACACACAAGCTGGTGTAACCGCCCCCACCGCTGACCGCCCTCTGCCCGCTGCCAAGGGCCGTTTCAAAACCAAGGCATTGGGCATACCAAGAGCCCCCGAAAGGGGGCTCTTCTAATCTGGCCCTGATAAACATATGACAAACTAAAAAAGGCATATTCAAAACAGTTAAGTATTGAATATACCTTATAATTTATGGCTGGGGAACAGGGATTCGAACCCCGACAGGCAGATCCAGAGACTGCAGTCCTACCATTAGACGATTCCCCAACAGCCGCCAAGTATTATAGCCGCCAAACCCATAATTGTCAATATGTTACGGTTGCTTCTTCAGGGCTGACGCATAAGTGTAGTAAGGGATTGAAAAGGCACAAGATATAGACAAAATAAAAAAATGCTGTACAATATATGGCATGAAGAATAAAAAAGCCGTATTTTTCCAGGCCTTTGAATCGCTGCCGGATCCCCGTTGTGAAAGCCGTAAAAGCCATGAGCTTACCGAGATACTGTTTATAGCCATATGCACGCTGCTCACAGGAGGTCGCAGCTTTTACGATATGGAAGCTTGTGGGCGTGGTTGGTATAAGTGGTTTAAGGAGCACATAAAATTGAAGGGCGGCGCTCCAAGCCATGACACATTCAATCGTGTTTTTCAAATGATAGACCCGGCGCGATTTGAAGAATGTTTCCGTCATTGGACAGATGAGTTGCGAGAAGATTTGGGGCGTGAGGTTGTAGCGGTAGACGGCAAGACCCATCGCCGTACGTCCAGCCAGGCCGGGTCTGGGGCCTTACAGGTTGTAAACGCGTGGGCCTCAGAGAACCGTCTGATATTGGGACAATTGGCGGTCGAGCCGGCAAGCAATGAGATCAAAGCGGTGCCGGAACTGTTGAAGACATTGTTGCTTAAGGGTTGTATAGTGACAGCCGATGCAATAAACACGCAAAAGCAAACTGTGGAGACGATAGTATCAAAAGAGGCCGACTATGTATTGGCTTTGAAAAAGAATCATCCGAAGGTCCATGAAGAGGTAAAGCTTTTCATGGATGAGTTGAGTGAAAAGGAAGCGGCGCATGTGGTGACCTTGGATAAAGGTCATGGTCGCCTTGAGGAAAGACGTTATTGGCAGAGCGAGGATATAGATTGGTTTGAAGATCGTGGCCAGTGGGCGGGATTGAAAAGTTTTGGTATGGTGGAGAGTCATCGTGAGACTGTGGATGGAGTTCGTCAAAGCGAGAGACGTTATTATATTTCCAGTTTGAAATTTGAGCCGAAAGTGTTTGCCTATGCGGTGAGAGAGCATTGGGGAATAGAGAATAAGGCTCATTGGAGCCTGGATGTGATATTTGGCGAAGACCAGAGTCGGGCCAGAACGAGAAATGCGGCTAAAAACCTGGGCACATTGAGGAATATAGCCTTGAATATAGTACGGACAGACAAATCCAAAGCTCCGAGCCTGAAAAATAAAATGTATAGAGCCTCCTTAGACCAAGGCCTGCTTGTCAAATGGCTCCGCCTTTAATCAAACCCGGCAAATAAAAAACGTCAAAAAGTATCTCGTTATGTATGTAATAGCTTTGCCTCTTCTGGGAACAGAGGCTCCCCCATATCCATTTCTTCGCTCCACTTTACCGG
>Ga0082212_10010183_pt1 | contig 12064 bp, 13 predicted proteins | sample TergutNt197P3_FD_71548 | JGI IMG/M metagenome (GOLD analysis project Ga0082212, IMG submission 71548) | Neocapritermes taracua P3 segment gut microbial communities from Petit-Saut dam, French Guiana - Nt197 P3 | ecosystem: Host-associated > Arthropoda: Insects > Digestive system > Gut ... | reverse complement strand
GATCACAATAACGACGATATTGGCAGCAATCCCAGCCAAGGACGCAACCCCGACAACTTTATCCCGGACGCTGGCGTGAAGGGAAAAGTCCGTCTGGTTCATTGCGTCGATTTTCTCCCGCGTTTCCGCTTGGATTCGCGCCGCTTCACCCTCCGATACACTGCCGCCTAACCGCACCCCGCATTCCATGCAAAAGAATCGGGAATCGGCCTGCTGCGCGCCGCAGGCATCGCATAGCTTCAAAACGCTCACCTCAGATTGTATCATGTCAAGCACGAACAGGGCCAGTGAATTGCCCTGCTGCGCGCTCTTCCGCCGCAGGCGCTACTTATGATACTTCCCGCCCGCCAAAACATTCATCGCGCGGTATATCTGCTCCTCCAGCATCGCCCGGACCATGTGGTGCGGCCAGGTCATGCGCGACAGGCTGAGGCGGTAGTCCGCTTGGGATTTCACCGCCTCCGGCAAGCCCTCGGAGCCGCCGATCAGGAAGCAGACGGACGACACACCGCGGTTCTGCCATGTTTGCAAGAGCCGCGCAAACTCCAAGCTGTCCGGCATGTCCCCCTCGGAGCACAGCGCCACGCGGAACGCGCCGCCGGGACACTCCGGCGGTTTCCCGTCCGGGACCTCCAGCACACTCAGCTTGCAGTACGCGGCCAAACGCTTTTCATACTCCGCGCAAGCGGCCTGCCAGTACGGTTCCTTCAGCCGCCCGGAGGCGGAGACGGTGACTTTCAGCACGCGAAGCCTGTGAACGGGATCGCGGCGCCTCCCTGCGGCGCGGTGTCCAGCAGCACGTCGCGGCCGGGCGTCGCGCCCATTGCGTACAGCCGCTCGGCCACCGCCGCCAGCGCGAGGTCCGGCGAATTGTTTTCCTCCGAGAGATGGCACAAAGTCACGCGGCGGAGGCCGGAACGCGCGCACTCCGCCACGGCATTGGCACAGGCTTCGTTGGACAGATGTCCCCGGCGGCTCAACACGCGGTCCTTCAAAAACGGCGGATACGGCCCGCGCCGCAGCAAGTCTACGTCATGGTTGGCTTCCAGCAGCAGATACTGCGCGCCGCGCAGACGCGCCAGCACCTCGTCCGGCACGAAGCCCAAGTCCGTGCAGACGGCGGCGCGGAACGCGCCCATATGTATCAGAAAGCCCATGCTCTCCGGCGTGTCATGCGGCGTGGGAAAGGCCGTGACGCCCAGCGAGCCCACCTCAAAATCCGGGCCGGAAATCTCGGTCAGCTCCGGGATATGGCCCTCCCGCTCCAGCGCGTCGCAGGTGGAGGGCGGCGCGATCACCGGAAGTGACAGATGCCGCAGGCCGCGGATATGGTCGCTGTGCTCATGCGTGACCAGTACGCAGGCGATGTCGCGCGGCGTCAGATGAAATGGTTTCAGCGCGGCCGCAACGCGCCGCGCCGAAATTCCGGCGTCCACCAAAATATGCGTCCGCCCGTCGGAGACGAGGGTGCAGTTGCCCTTGCTTCCGCTGGCCAGCGAACAGATGACCATTTATAGAGCCAGCGGCATGTCCGCCGCGTCGGGCAGATCGCGGCTCCGGATGTCCGCCCCCAACCCCCGCAGCTTGCCGACAATGTCCTCATAGCCGCGCTCGATATAGTGTACGCACTCAATTTGCGTCTCCCCTTGTCCGGCCAGCGCCGCAATCACCATCGCCGCGCCCGCGCGCAGGTCGCACACTCGCACCGGCGCGCCGGACAGGGCTTTCACGCCCTCGATCACGGCCACCTTGCCGTCCACCGTGATGCGCGCGCCCATGCGTTTCAGCTCGTCCACATAGCGGTAGCGGTTGTCGCTGATGTTCTCGGTGATCATCGACGTGCCGTTGGCCAAGCACAGGCAAGCGGCCATCTGCGGCTGGAGGTCGGTGGGAAAGCCCGGATAGTTCATCGTCTTGACGTTCGTCTTGCGCAGTCTGCCATCCGAGCGCACCCGGACGCTGTCGTCAAATTCCTCGACCTCCGCGCCCATCTCAATGAGCTTGGCCGATACGCAGTCCAAATGTTTGGGGATCACGTTGCGGATCATCACGTCGCCCCCGGCGGCGGCTACGGCGGCCATATAGGTCCCGGCCTCGATCTGGTCGGGGATAATGGCATAGGTCCCGCCGCCGATGGCTTGGCGGCCCTTGATCTTAATGATGTCCGTACCCGCGCCCTTGACGTCCGCGCCCATCGAGTTTAAGAAGTTGGCCAAATCCACGATATGCGGCTCCTTGGCCGCGTTCTCGATCACAGTCGTGCCCTCGGCCAGCACGGCGGCCAGCATAATGTTGATCGTCGCGCCCACGCTGGCCATGTCCAGATAGATCGGCGCGCCCTTCAAGCGGCCCTCGCTCCGGGTGGCGCACACGTAGCCGCCCTGCAATTCCACCGTCGCGCCCAGCGACTCAAAGCCCTTGATGTGCTGGTCGATGGGACGCACGCCCAAGTCACAGCCCCCCGGCATGGCCACATGCGCGCGCCCGAAGCGGCCCAGCATCGCGCCCATCAGGTAATACGACGCGCGGATCCGCCGCGCCAGCTCATACGGCGGCGTGACGTCGCGGATCATGCGCGGGTCGATCTCGATGGTGGTGCTGTCGAGCAAGCGCACCTGCGCGCCGATATCGCGGAGGATTTCCAGCATCGTGGTCACGTCGGAGATTTTCGGCACATTTTCCACGCGGCACACGCCACCGCACAGCACCGCCGCCGGGATCACCGCCACGGCCGCGTTCTTCGCGCCGCCGATCATGACCTCGCCCTTCAAAGGGGTCCCGCCTCTGACAAAATAGGAACGCAAACAGAGCACCTCGTTACTTCGTTTATTCTATCTGAGCTTTCGCTTTTTTGCGAAAATTTGGCATGTCCCGCGTATCTGAGATAGTATACCACCTTTGGCAGGAAAAATCAAAGCTTTTTTCACAAAAAACCCCGGCAAACCCAAATCCGTCAAAATTCCGCGGCCCCGGTCACGGCGTTAACATAACACTCATACGCCTCCCCCGTCTCCCCCCGCTCCAGCGTGACGCGCCAGTACGGCGTCAGCCGCGCCGTTTCCGGCGTGAGGGCCGACGGGCGGTAGCCCAGCTCCATGTCCCGCACCGTCAGCGGGACAAGGTTCTCCTCCCGCAAGGCCCGTGCCAGCGACAGCAAGGCCCAGCCCGCCGACCGGCTCTGCGTATCCCGGCGCGTGTAGCCGCCGTCGGGTAGGCGGAAGCCGCGAACCGCCGTCAGGCGGCCCTCGCCGTCCAGCTCAAACCGCACCGTTTCGCCCCAAACCGGCAGGGCGCGTTCTTGGATATAAGCATACCCGTCCGGCTCCCGGACCAAACGCGCGGCGCTTTCAGACAAAAGAGCCATCTCCCGCGCCAAGGCTTCGATATCTCCGGCCTCCGCCGGTCCCCGGGGCGTGTCCAGCTCAATCTCAAACTCACTCAGCTCTTTCCAAGAGAACCGCGCCGACCCCAGCGCGCCGGTGTACCACACGATGCCGCCGCCCATCTCCTCCTCTTGGCACGGGCCCAGCAGCGCCTCGGCGGCGGCGCGCTCCCCCTGCGGGTCCCGGCGGATATCCAATACGGACGCGGCGGCGTCCGGCAGAGCGCCGGAAAGATACAGTCCCGCCCCGGCCAGCACGCGCTCCAGCTCCGTGTCCATGGTCCGGCGGCGGTCGTATTCCCGCGCCTCCCGGCTGATCCACAGCCCCAGCAGGAATATGTTGGCCAGCGCCAGCAGTAAAATCAATAGGGTTTTCACTCGGCTTCGGCTCATGACGCGCCACCCCGAAGAATCCATTGCGGGGACAGCCGCGCCGCGCCGTCGTCCAGATAGGCCAGCTGCAAGGCAAACCCGTCCTCCTCCGGCGAAACGGCGGCCAGCGCCTGCCTGAGCGGCAGCAGCGCACCGGCGGCGGCGTCCCGGCGGTACTCGCGGATATACAGGCTGGCCTCCGCGACCCGGCCTTCCTTCACCGTAAAGAACGCGACCGCGCTGTCCGTTCCCAATACCGGACAGCCGCCGATGTGAACGCCGTACCGAAGCTCCAGACTGTCCCCGTTTTGCGTGACGCCGCGCAGCTCCCACGCCGCGTCGCCCAGCGCGTCGCCCGCCGCCTTGCACAGCGCGAACGCCGCCTCGACGCCGCCCAGCATCGCCGGGTCCGGGACCGGCACATGGCCGTCCGGCTCGGGGTTGTTGTAGTAAATCAGCCCGTCCGGGGATACCGTGCAGTACCGGCGGTAATCCACGAACGTGACCGAGCCGTCCGGCTCTTCCAGCGGATACGGCATTTCCGGGTCGATGCCCAGAGCCCGCAGCAGCGGTTCGGCCGCCTCCAGCATATCGGTCCGCCACGCGGCGGATATGCCGGGACTGTCCGGCGCGATGTCCGGCAACAGCAGCAACGGCTCCGGGTCCGCCGGTAATCCCGGCCGCTCCGAGGCCAAGCGGAACGGCGTTTCCAACGCCAGCTCGGGCAGCTCGCCCCGCGCGGCGGTGGCGCAGGTGAACACCTGCCCGCGCTCGTTCTCATAAAACAGACGCAAGGTCCGGTCCTCCACGCAGAGGGCCAGCCGCCATGCCCGGGTGTCCAGCGGGAAGCCGTGCGAGTTCCACGCGCCCAACGCTTGCAGCGGCACAGTATCGGTATATTGCAGGTATACGCTCTCGCCCGTCATCGCCGCCGCCCAAGACGCCGTGTCCGAACGCTCGTGCGCACCGGCGGAACCCAGCGCCTCGCCCAGCGCGCGGCTGAGCAGCGGCATGGCCTGTTCGATCGCCGCGCTGTCCCAGAACGCCCCCGCGCGTCCGCCATCCCGCCATTGGGCCAGCAGGGCCGGCTGGACGGCCACCGTCCATTCCGCGTACGGCGCGGCGCTCTCCGGCGCGGGCGAATCCCCCGGCGCTCTCCCGCCGGGCAAGGCCTCCCGCAAAGCCGGTTCATAGGCCCACGTCTGCCAGACTAAAAACGCCATCCCGGCGGATAGGAGGATAATGGCGATCGTTTTGAGGAGCTCTTTCATACGTCCCCCTCGTCCCACAGTTCCATTTGCTCGTTGTCGACCGGCAATGTGATATTGACCGTCGTACCCTGTCCCAGCTCGCTGTCGATGCGGATATGGCCGTTGTGCCGCCGGACGATCTCCCGCGCGATGGACAGTCCTAACCCGGTGCCGCCCTGCTCGCGGGAGCGGGCCTTGTCGACCCGGTAGAACCGCTCAAACAGGCGGTCGATCTCATCCTTGGGGATCCCGGCCCCGGTGTCGGTGACGCGGATTATAATATTTCCGTCCTGATGGCGCGCGCGAAGGCTCACATCGCCGCCCTCCGGCGTGTAGGCCAGCGCGTTGGATACGATGTTGAACAGCACCTGCTCCAACCGCTGGCGGTCGCCGCACAGCGGCGGCAGCTCCCCTTCCGTCTCCAGCGTCAGGTTCAGACCCCGGCGGCCGGCGTCCATCAGCATCGCCTGCCGCACACCGGTCAGCAATACGGCGATATCCACGCGCGAGACGCGCCAGTCCATCTTGCCGTAATCAAACTTGGATAAAGTCAGCAAATCCTGCACAATGCGCGTCATCCGGTTGGCCTCGCCGACAATGACGCCGGAAAAATTGCGCACGGTGTCCGGCGGCAGTTCGTTGTCGGTCAGCGTTTCGGCGTAGCTGAGCACATTGGTCAGCGGGGTGCGCAGCTCGTGGGACACGTTGGAGACAAACTCGCGGCGCACGTTGTCCAGGCGGATCTGCTCGGTGACGTCGTGGATCACGGCCATGATGCCGCCCTCGCGGATGTCCGCGCTGCCGTCCGGCCCCGCCCCGCCGAACGGGGCGAAAAAGACGCGGAAATGGCCGTCCCCGCGCTCCATTCTCTTTTCCACGTATCCGGGCGGCGTCAAACCGCTCAAGTCCTCCAACGGCGCCACATCGCCCAGCAGGGACTGAAAATCCGCGCTCTGGCTGTCCGATATCCCCAGCAGGCGGACGGCGGCGGGATTGACGTGCAGCAGCTCGCCGCCGCGCGTAAAAGCCAGCATCCCGTCGGCCATATGCTGGAACAGCGTGTCCAGCTTGTCGCGCTCGTTGCCCACGTCCTCCAGCGTCACGCGCAGGACATGGGCCATATGGCTGAACGTGCGCGTCAGCACACCGATCTCGTCGGAGGACGCGCTTTCCGGCATGTGCGAAAAGTCGCCGTCGGCCACGCGCGAGGCGGAGCGGGTCAGGCTCTCGATCGGCGTGGTCATGGTCTTGCTGAGCAGCAGGGCCAGCATGATGGAAATCGCCAACCCGAAAATCACGGCCTCCACCACGATGGTGACCAGCGAGGCGGACAGCCGCCGCAGGCTCTCTCTCGTGTCGTAGATATAGACGATATACCGCTGGCCGTCCTCCGCGTCCAGCGGCACGGCGCAATCGAAAATGCGGTCGGCCAGGGTCAGGGTATTGCCCGGACGGCCGTCCAGCGCGGACAGCACGTTCGGCGTCAGGTCGACCCACGCGCTCTTGTCCATATACGGGCTGCCCAGCACCTGCCCGGCGCGTCCGTCCAAGATGAAGAAAAACCGCTCGCGCCCGTCCACGCCGAGGAGGTGGGAGTTGGAGCGCACGACATTGGTCATCTCCCGCGCCGGCGCGCCGCCGCCGGCGGCCTTGAGCAAAGACCCGCTGAAATTTTCGTTGTCGCTGAACGCCGCCGACATCTGGCGGGAAAACTCGTTCATATAAAACTGCGAGACCCCGTTGATCAGAAACACGCCCACAATGGACATCAGCGAGACGATCAGCAGGATCAAAATCAGCACCAGCTTGATATACAGCGTCCGAAACATATCCGTTACCCTTCCGCGAACAGATATCCCGCGCCGCGTTTGGTCAGGATATACACCGGTTCGGCGGGGTTTTCCTCCAGCTTCTCCCGCAAACGGCGGACCGCCACGTCCACCGCGCGCAGGTCGCCGTAATACTCGTAGCCCCAGACCTTCTCCATCAATTCCTCGCGGCTGACCACCCGGTCCTTGTGCTGCCAGAGATACAGCAATAAATCAAACTCGCGCTGGCTCAGCTCCAGCGGCGCGCCGCCGCGGCAGACCTCCATGCGGCTCTGGCTCAGCGTCAGCGCCCCGGCCGCCAGCAGCTCGCCGGCGTCCTCGCGGGACGCCTCCAGCAGCGTGCGGCGCATGTTGGCCTTCACACGGGCCAGCAGCTCTTTGATCGAGAAGGGTTTTGTGATATAGTCGTCCGCGCCCAGCTCCAGACCCCTCACCTTATCCTCTTCCTCGCCGCGCGCGGTCAGCAGCAGAATGGGCAGCGCCGAATCGCGCTCCCGGATGGCGCGGCAGACGGAAAAGCCGTCCATTTTCGGCAGCATGATATCCAGCAGCACGATGTCCGGGTGGTCCCGCAGAGCCATCTCCAGCCCTGTGGGGCCGTCATAGGCTTTCAGGATCGCGTACCCGGCTTTTTTCAGGTTAAACTCCAAAATGTCCGCAATGGTCTTTTCGTCCTCCACAATCAGGACGACCCTGCCCTCGCTCACGCTCAGCCCTCCCGGTCCAAGATGTCCAGCGCCCGGCAAACGGCGGTGACGGTTTTGGCGTCGCAGACGCGTCCGGCGCGGATGTCGGCCCAGAGCGCGTCCAGCGGCACGCGCTCGATCTCCACATACTCGTCCTCGTCCGGGTCCGTCTCGCCCCATGTCAAATCGTTGGCCAAATACAGGTAAATCCGTTCCGAGCAGTACGCTCCGGTCGGAATCATCTCACCCAAGTCTATACAAAAACCCGCGCGCGCGCCGGTTTCCTCCCGCAATTCCCGCAGTCCGGCCTCTTTCGGGTTTTCACCCGGCTCCAAACGCCCGGCGGGAATCTCCAGCATCTCCCGGCCCGCGCCGTAGCGGTACTGACGCACCAGAACGGCCCGGCGCTGATCGTCAATCGCCAGCACGCCCACACCGCCGGGATGCCGCACGACCTCGCGTTCGGCACGGCTTCCGTTGGCCAGCCGGACTTGATCGACCTGCACGTCAAACACGCGCCCTTGGAATACCGTCTCGCCGCTCAGCCGCGTTTCGGTCATGTTTTGTTTCATCCCTTCCCAGCTATAATCAACGCGCCTGAAAAGCGGCTCATAGAATAGAATAACCCATTCGGGCTTCAAGCATGAAGAAAAACTCTCCCGCTGATTGGCGCGAATGGGCCTATGGGTAGAGGCTATTCCCTGCCCCGTTTGCCTTTCTGTCTGTGCTTGTGCCCGAAATTGTCCGGCAGGGAGGTAAAATTAAAGCTGGGGCGGCGCACCTCGGAGATTTCCTCCGGCGTCCAGTCCACCTCTTCGCTGAATGTCGCCGTCATACTTTGCTGAATGGAGTATATCAAATCCTCGTCGGTTTCCGGTTTTTTCTCTTGGGGTGCGGAAGCTTGCTCCGGCTCCGCCGGAGCGGCCTCAGGCTCGGACCGCGCCGCTTGCGGTTCTTGCGGCTGAGTCTGCGCCGCTTGCGGTTCCCGCACCGGCTCCGCAGCGCTCTCCGCCGGGGCTTCCGGTTCGGCGGACACTCTCACGGTCGGTTCCATAGGCGGCTCGTCGTCCTCGTCGTCCATCGCCAGCGATATCTTGATGGCCTCGGCGGTGGCGCGTACGGCGTCGTCGTGCTTCTTCTTCGGCGAGTCCTCCATCGAGGCCGTGAGAATGATCTCCAGCTGTTCCATCTGCCGACCGTAGCATTCTTTGAGGATATTCACAAACGACGCGGTCTGCTCCCGCATAACCGACAGGCGTTTTTCCTCGCGGGCCACCAGCTTTTCGATGTTTCCCGTGTATTCCTCCGCCTGCAAACGCGCCTCGCCCATGATCTTCTCGCCCTCGGCGCGGGCGTTGTCCAGCTCCGTTCTGGCCTGCGCGCTGATGGCCATATACGCCTGACGGATCGAGTCCTCGTTGCCCCGGTACTCCTCCAGCTTCTCGACCAGCACCTTCATCTTGTTTTTCAGGACCGCGTTTTCCTTGTAGAGGTTGGAGTAGTCCTCGGTGAGCATTTCTAAAAACTCGTCCACCGCAGGCATATCATATCCGCCCACAAAGGCTTGTTTGAAGGTTTTGTCCGCGACCTCCTGCGGTGTCAGCATAGTTTCACCTCGTTATACCCACGTAGGGGCCGATGCCCACATCGGCCCGATATTTGCGCATTGGATACGGCGTCGGGATGATGTGGGCGCATCCCCTGCGGGTTATTACATGTACCAGCCGTTGCTCTCTAATTCGTCCATCAAATCCCCGCCCATGATCTCTACGTTGTACGGGGTGATGATATACGTGCTCTTGGCCACGGGCTTGATCTTGCCGCCTTGGGCGTAGACCACGCCGGACAGGAAGTCGACCAGACGGCGCACGGCGTCGCGGTTGGCTTTTTCCAGATTCAATACGACCGTGTGGCGGTCCCGCAGATGGTCGGCGATGTCCGAGGCGCTCTCAAACTGCTCAGGCTGCACCAGCACCACCTGCAGCTGCGTGGTCGTGTGGATGTTGAGCACCTTGTCGCGCGGATTGTCCGCCGTGGCCACACGGCTCTTGACAGCGTCACGGTCCCGGTCGCGGTCCCTGCCAGAGTCGCGGTCCCGGTCGCGGTTTTGCGTAAATTCCGGGAAAATATCCTCTTCATCTTCCGCGTACGGACGCGCCAGCCTTTTGAATTCATCAAACAGTCCCATTATGTAATCCCCCCGTTATTCCCTAGCACCGAAGATGGCGGACCCCACCCGGACCAATGTGGACCCGCACGCGACCGCCTGCGCGTAATCGCCGCTCATGCCCATCGAGAGAATGGGTACACCGTCTCCAGTATGACTTCCTCTATTATCCTCTATGTCAGGTGTTATGTCAACATAAAGTTGGTGCATTTTCAAAAAAAATTTTTCGGCGATTTCCGGGTCCGCCGCGGGGGGGATGCACATCAAGCCCCGCACGCGCAAGCCGGGGCTGTTCAGCAGACATTTCAGCGCGTCCCGGACCGCCTCCGGCCGGAACCCTCCCTTGGTCGGTTCATACCCGATATTGACCTGCAACAGCGCCTCCTGCACGATCCCCAAAGCCTCGGCACGGCGGGCAATACAGGCGGCTTGCTCGATGTCCTCCACCGAGTGGATCAGCGCCGCCCGCCCAACGACGGACTTGATTTTATTCTTTTGCAGCCGCCCGATAAAATGCAGCGGCGCGCCGGCGTAGGCGTCGGCCTTTTGCAGCATCTCCTGTACGCGGTTCTCCCCGACGGCGTCCGCGCCCGCGCGGATGGCCTCCCGTATTTTGTCAACCGGTTGCCGCTTGGACGCCGCCAGCAGGCACACCGCGTCCGGGTCATGGCCGGACGCCATGGCGGCGTCGCGGATGCGTGACCGGACATGGGCAATGTTATGGGCAATGTCGGATATCATGACAAAACCTTCCCATCGTACAAATCCTTCCCCACCGTGATGATCTCGTCGCCCGGCAGCAGATTGCGGGAGTGGCCCGGCTCGTAGCGGCACAGATAAAAATTCTCGCGCTCCACGTCCATGATCACGTCGATATTCTTTTGGACCACTTGGGACAGCACGCGGCAGTAGACGAAATACCCGCCGTCCTCGTCCAACCGCACGGCCTCGCGGGGGACACGCAGACCCTCGTACTCCTGATAGATCACGGCGGCGTCCATGCGTCGGCGGTTGTAAAAGCGCGACAAATAGCGGCGGCTGGACAGCGTGACAGTACAGCGTCCGTCTTCGGCCTGCGAGATGGACTCCACGTCCATGCTCTGTGTAAACGCCGCCCGCTCGTCATGGAAGCGGAGCGTGACGCTGCCGCCCAAATGGCGGACCTCTGATTCCGGGATCGTGAAGACATAGCAATACACCGAGTCGGTAATCAGCTTGCCGGTGGTCACGGCAAACTTCTCCGGCTTGGCCTTCAGCAGCGCGTCCAGTTCCGCGGGGCCGATCGCGGCGGCGGACGGGTTTAGCAAGCTTTCGTAGCCGTCCGCGGCGGAGACGAACAGGCCGCCGCGCGGGGCTGTGACCGTTGTATGCGACATCTCGATCTCCGCGCGCAAGCTCGCGGCACTCGCGCGCGTCTCCCCGATGCGCTCGGTCAGGTCGCCGCGGTCGCCCAGGGTGTACTCCTGCCGGAACAGCGCGTCGCGCAGATCGTTGCACTCCTGCCGCAGCATCAGCCAGCGTCCGCTGTCCACAGTATCGCGCACGGAGCGGATGGCGTCGTAGACCATCGTCTTGGCCTGCGCGCTGTCAGAGGGGGACACGGCGCGGTTGTCTATGTATAACAGCTGCTCCAGACGGTTTTCCAGCGCTCTCAGCTCCGCCGCCTTTTCCAGCACGCGGCTGTCCTGATAGCGCATGGCCACGGCTTGTCCGCCGGAGACGCGCTCCCCGTCTGAAACCGCGTAGCGCAGCGTGCCGTCCGGCATTGGCATCAGCAGCTCATCCCGCACAAAAAGCCCGGTCACCGGGCGCGCGTCCTCTGTGCGGACAAGCACGCAGGTCACCGAGCGGACCGAATCCCGCAGGGACAGCGCGTCGATCATGTGGAAACCCATGTACCCAGCCACAAACACAATGAGCACCAGCGTAATCAGGCGCATGGCCCAATAGCCCTGGTTTTTCATTCCTCGGCCTGCTCTGTCCCTTCCGCTTCCTCGGCCAGTTTGACGGGCCGGGCCGGACAGATGGTGGAGATGGCGGACTTATAGATCAGCTGCTGTTTGCCGTCGGAGTCCACCACAACCGTAAAATTGTCAAACCCGCGCACCATGCCCTTGATCTGGAAACCGTTGATCAGGAAAACGGTCACCGGAATCCGGTCACGGCGGGACGCGTTCAGGAACAGGTCCTGCAAGCTGGTGCTTTTCATAGAAAACGCCTCCATGATGGTTTACAATGGTTTCTGTGTTAAGTATACCACATAGACAGGCTGTTTTCCACGAATTTTGCGACATTTTCAAAAAAGTTTTCATCCATGGCGGCAGACGGCTGCCGCCATGGCTCAAACCACCGCGTTTCGGTCTGGTGGGCAAACCACG
>Ga0082212_10010182_pt1 | contig 12065 bp, 15 predicted proteins | sample TergutNt197P3_FD_71548 | JGI IMG/M metagenome (GOLD analysis project Ga0082212, IMG submission 71548) | Neocapritermes taracua P3 segment gut microbial communities from Petit-Saut dam, French Guiana - Nt197 P3 | ecosystem: Host-associated > Arthropoda: Insects > Digestive system > Gut ... | reverse complement strand
ATCCGTTCGATTAATGCTACATAAATATGTTCACAAAGCAGGTGTTTTAAAAAAAATAACCCCACATACATTTCGTCATACATTCGCCACTTTATTGTTGGAAGAAAATGTTGACATCCGATACATTCAGAGTATGTTAGGGCATAGTAGCATAGCCACAACTCAGATTTACACGCATATAAATACCGAAAACCAAAAGAAGATTCTAAGGACAAAACACCCACGAAGGAAACTAAAATTTCCAACTGGCGAATAAGTGATAACTATTTATTATCCTCTATTGATCACCTATGCGGATTATTTGTTATTTCCCATAACCAAAGGATGTTTTTATGAAAATTGGGATCTGTTACGATACAAAAGAAAATTATGGATTTGATTCAATGAATATGGATTATACTGATTTCGCAACTTTTTCAACTGTTACGGATATTAGTAAAGCATTGCAGCAATCTGGACATGAAACTGGGTTTATAAATGGTATAGAACAAGTAAAAAATATTTTGCAAAATAAGTTTGAATATGACTTGATTTTTAATATTTCCGAGGGGTACGGTTCTAGGAACAGAGAAGGTTTCATTCCAACGCTTCTTGAACTGCATAACATACCTTTCAGTGGCTCTGATGCTTACGCATTGTCCTTGACTTTAAACAAATTGCATACAAAACTTATTGCTCAATACCTGAACATACCCACTCCAAAGTTCGTTTTCATGTCTGATATACGCGATATCAATAAGATAAAATGTATGGACTACCCAATTATTGTTAAGCCTAATGCGGAAGGCGGAAGCATGGGCGTAGTTAAAGTTCATAACGATTTTGAACTTAATGACAGGGCAAGTAATCTGTTCACTAAATATAACTGTGAAATACTATGTGAAGAATACATTTCAGGTATTGAAATAACTGCGCCTGTAATTGGAAACGGAGGTACTAGTAATTGTATAGGAGTGGCAGCGGTGCAACATTCTAATGGCGATAACGTTGATGTATATAGTAGCGATTTAAAACATTTTGGTGATATGATATTAACAACTAATTTTAACTGTCCCCAAAATGTAAAAAGAGATATTATTAGTTTTAGTGAAACCTTACATAAACACTTGTCTTTGCGTGATTATTCGAGGACAGACTTCCGTTTATCAAAAGATAACATTCCGTATTTTTTAGAAGTTAATCCCTTACCTGCTCTTGATAGAAAAGATACATTTGAGGTTTGTGGATATGCTATGGGTCTTACATACCATGAAACACTTAACCTGATTGTAAAAGCCGCTACTAAAAGAAATAATATTAATTATTAAATAATAGATATCGAGATGTTGTTGTAACGTTTTTTTTGCGATAACAATCTAAATAATGGTAGTCAAATGTAATGACTCGTTTCAAAATCGGGAGATCCTTGAAAATTGAAAATGGCTCTAATTTTAGACAATAGTGTACATCAGGCGGAAGATATGATACTGAAACAGAATTGGATTTTCCACAAAAGCTGTATTTAATATTTAGTTGTGTCGCTTCACCTTTCCCAGTATTCTTTATATTTAAAACCACCCAATCATCTTGTACTGTTAACATAAATGAAACAACAGGTCTTTTTTCACGTTTGTAGGTCAACAACGCAATCAAAAATGCCGCAAAGGATATAATAATGGATAATGATGCAATAATAGTATCCGATATTATTTTTACTGTTTCTGTGTTTAATGAACCTTGCACTGGCTACGCACCTCTCAATAAACTATTTCCAAAATAAAAAATCGCAAATTATTATCTGTGAATTTATACAAACGTCTCCTAAAATGTTGCGTCTGGATATATAGAATTTAGCTTTATCTGAGATATTTTTTCCATTATATTTTTTAAGCATTTTTGCACAAACAAAGCCCGGCAAATTGAAGTTATCGTTTTCGTAATCACATAATTGAACCACTTTGTTAAAATGATCATTAGCCAATTCTATCTGCTCATTTTCAATCGCAATAAAGGCTTTCACTACTTGTAAATTGATATAGGGAAGTCGTAGTTCCATATTATCGCCATTTGTTTTTTCAAGATCATCAAGAATTAAAATAGTATTATTTTGCTCAGGCAGTTTTTTTCGATATCGGGTTTCACAAAGCATCTTATTTATCAAAACGCTATAAGCACAAAACGGTTCGATGATTTCGATATCTATACGATTAAAATAATGATGTGCTTTTTCAAAATCACTTTGAATCATATGCAAAATCCCAATAGAATTTAAAGGGACATAAACTTCGCGACTTTTAATTTTTTGAAAACCTTGCATAGATTGATACAAGTATTGGTTTGCTTCTTCAAAATTGCATGATAATAGATACGAAAATCCAATATTATGTGCGCATTCCCATGATTCCTTATATAGATTTAGCTCTTGGAAGCCCTTCATGGCCTGTTTCATCAACATTTGAATTTCTGGAATGTTGAAATCATAAAGCATATTCGCCTTTTTGTTAATCTGACAAAAAGCAAGCTTTTTTACATCTTCCGAAAGGCGGCTTTGTATTTTTATTGCTTTTTGAAAATGTTTTTTCCTGTTTTGGGCATTATTTTCCCAATCATATACAGACGCTAATAAAGAGTGTACTTGAAAACTAAAATAATCTTTCTTAAACCTTGAAAGCTCCTTTTCTAAAACAAGTAACACTTCTAAACATTCATCAGGTTTCCCTATTTTATATAAAACATCAGCATACAATAGTTGAATTTGAGGTGTTTGCATTAACTTGGGATATATTATGCGGTTTTTACTAATTAACGAATATGCTTTTTGATTTTGTTCAGCATTTATTAAGGCTTGAATCAATAAACGAAAATATTCTATCCTTGCGTCATTATCCTCTGTATGATTAAAACAATATTCATAATGTTTTGCTGACGAGTGAAATATACGATGCTTTGAAAAGCACTCGCCTGCATCATGGTTATATTTTACAGATCTTTCTATATCATATCTTTCGTAATAATACCCGATTGTAGCGAGAATTACACCCGCCATATGAAGCAAAATATCTTTTTTAGGAAAATCATCGTATACTTTTTCTAAATACTTTGCTAGTTTAGGGTATATGTCGTCCTTTTCAGTTGTTGATGAAATCTCTCGTATTGTTTTTAACGCGATATCGTTAACAAAATTATACACCTCTGAATCGCTAAACAATTGTTTCCAAAAATCCAAAGAAGCATCTTTTTTTAACCACCCTGTTAGATTTTTTATTTTCTCAAGTTTCTGTTTGGGTATTGGCACATTCAATGGTTGGTTTAAAAGTGTTGACAAAATGAAAGGTCCCATTAATGCGGAATATCTAGCAATAAGTTTAAGCGCCTCATCAAGATTTTCATATTGTAATATTATTTTAGTCACTTCATGGTTTTTCAAATTGATTTCTAAATTATGTTCGCATATAATTTCATTGTTTTTACCATATCTTGCAGAGCCTTTTTCAATCAACATTAATAAAATATCATCTAATCGAGAAAAATTTTGTTCACTATTACTAAATATTAAATGCTTAATATGCGAAGGAGCTATTATGCGTGTTTCAGATATTTGGAAAAATACTTCTGGTGACATTTTTTTAAAAGGAACCATGTATGAATTACGAATTGTTATTAAAGAATCCAAAAAACATGAATATCTTTGATTTCCATCAAATTCAAGAATAATACGAAGGCGATTATTGTTGGAATGGAGAGTGTATTGTATAGAGGATAACAGAATAGCGGCATCATCCGGCATTAACAAATGAGGGTTTTCAATAACAAATATGCTATCACTTGTTTTACACAAATCTTTTAGTAATTCAGCCTGTGATGTTATCAAGGGTTTATATAATGCCGCACAAAGGGCCATTAATGGTTGACTATTTTGGTAATATTTTGCTTGAATAGTAACTATTCTAACGTCAGCAGCCACAAGTGTTTTTATTTTTGAAAGGATAAAAGTAGATTTACCTATACCTTTTTCGCCAAAGGTAATAAAAAAAGTTTTATTTGAATCGAAAAAGTGTTTAATGCTCTCTGTGTTAGGTGATGAAAAAGAATCGTCCACTTCATGTTTCCATATTAATCAAGTCAAAAATAATAACAAATAATCCGCATAGGTGATCAATAGAGGATAATAAATAGTTATCACTTGTTAAAAACATGAGCGATTTGTACATTACTAACCCATTCGTTTCGTCAACAGCGATATTCCGATGCGCTACTGACGCTGATGCCAGCTCACATATTGCTCCAAAACGTGGTTTATGCGGGTCTGGTAGCCTGGACCGTCTTTTCTGAAAAACTCCAACACGTCATGCACCACTCGAATATGAATGGGAATTTTGCGCATATCCGGTTCTTGCATATCCACTTCGGCCCAGAACATGGCATTGGTGGGCGCATTGTCGGGGTCGGTTATAGCGTTGGCTACGGCATGGTGGTCAGACATGCCCTTTACGTTATCCCACATGCTTTTGTCTTGCACGTTCATATATGCTCCGTTCCCGAGCAGTTGCCTTCCTGAGGGAAACAGGTCTAAGTTTTGCCATTTCAAAAGGTGGCGTGGTTGCGGTGTTGGAAAATCGTTCCGCTTCTATTTCTGCGGAAAGTCGTTCTGGTTTTGCGTCGATACGCGCTCGGCGCTCTGGCGACATCTTTGCACGTAACTCCTTGAATTTCTTAGCCATTGAGCAATCCCTATCGTATCCCGTGCCATTTAAATCCGTGCGGCGACGGTGGGATCGGCGGTGGCAGGTAAATTTTCACTCTCGAAACTTGGAGTTTTTATAGTGAAATCGGGAAGATTGTCTGTATTAGACAGCCTTTCCGCCCGGATTTCCGCCAAAATTTTTTTTGCTTCGGCTTTGGATTCCGCAAGTAAATGTTTCGGCATTTTCGCTTGTAATTCCTCAAATTTTTTAGCCATTTATCAACCTCTCACTTTTGAGCTGTTCAAGATGTTCATCATACAAACGATCTGCTATCGGTACAAATTTTTCATACCAACGGTTATCCCCGGTCTTGTTCCCACCGATCAATAAAATCACGGTTCGGCGCGGGTCAAATGCGTATAAAGTACGGTACGGCTGTCCGGCGTGTTGTGTCCGCAGTTCCCGCATGTGATCGTGTTTTGAACCGCGAACGCCGCTACTATACGGAGATTTCAGCGTTGATCCTTCTTCCTTGAGAAGTTCTACAGATGTGCTAACGGCTTTTTGTTCACCAGGGTTTAACGTATCCCACCATGCTTCAAATTCGTCAGTGTATTCAACATCCCAAGTCATAGTTGAAATTATACCATACCGTTGTGCAAACGGGAAGCGTGGCGGCGGGACCGAAATAATCCATGCCGAACGCGTGCGCAAGGGATTCATCCATGCCACAGGAACAAGTTGCCGCATTTACAAAATAGTCTGCCTGACGAACGCGGTATCCCTTCGCCTCTGCAGTGAGATTGAATATCTCGCATTTAAAAACCTATCCGTCAAGAATCGCCGTGGCGATTACCGAATTGCCCGGAAAATCAATTCCTCGGCAAAACCCTTGTTTGACCGTGACGGCAATGGACTTCGTTTCATAACAGGCGGAAAGAAACAACCCTCTGACGGACCGATAGATAATTTTCACCTCCAATCTCAATAATATGTCAAGCACACTGAACGCAGGATAATTATTTATTATCCTGTTTATTGAAAATAAATTCTGAATAAATGGGGCATTATGTATGAATAATTTGATGGAACGTAAGATTTTTGTTAAAAACGACAGTAATAAACGTGAACGTGAAAATTTTAGAAACTTTATTTTCGATAATTTAGAAATTGACAATGATATGCAGTTTTCGTTTTACCGTAGCGATTTTCGTGGTGCACATTTTAACAACTGCACGCTAACGAATATTTTGTTCGACATGGCTGACTTTATTGATACAACTTTTCTTAATTTAAAGTTTTCAAAAATAGAATGGGGACTTTCAGAAATCAAGAACTGTTACTTCGACAATGTACATTTTTCAAATAATACATATAGTTCATCCATTCAAAAAAGTATATTCCACAACTGCCATTTTATTAATGAATCTTTTAAGGCAATAGCGCATAATGTCACTTTTGTCGATTGTAGTTTTACAAACTGTGATTTTGAATCAGCAACTTTTGAGGACATTAAATTCATAAATACTAACTTCAACAATTGTGAATTGTCTACTATGCACGCAGAAAATTTTTCATTTGAATATTGTCGGCTAACTAATGTTGTATGGGGTATTGAATACTGGTTTACATATTTAATTTATAGGAGCGAGTTCGATGACATTAAATTAAAATACCGTGGCGAGTATGTTGACATGAATAAAGATAAAGATTTGTTTGCCGGTATTTTGTTAGATCTAAAGAAAAGTAAAAATTACGTCGAATATTTAAATATTATGATATTGATGCAAATATTTAGTGGCATCAATACTATCTCGATTTTTAACCACAATATAGAATATAACAACGCTTTTTACGATTTATTACAAAGTGACAACGAAATGCATCGAAACAAACAAATGGTTGGAATGTTCAAACTTATGCAATTTTATTTTTTTAGAGATAACTTTAGCCTTTATGATACAATGTACATTTTAGAGCTGGTAAATTCGCTCGATTTGTCTAAATTGCAATCAAGTGAGGCACTTCAATATCGCGCAGAAATATATAAAATGAATGAAGTTTTTACAACTGTTCCGTTTGAATACAAACAAATTGTCGAATTGCCCTATGAGTATAAAATATCAGCAACTATAGGCTTAGATTTTGAAAGACAAGAAGATGCAGAAGCGTTTTTGAATAAAATATTTTTGAAACTGACTCGTCAGCTTCAAATAGACGATGATATGCCTTACATAATCATTGATACAAAGAAAGGATCATGGCAATTTCAGATTATTTCTTCAGCAATCCTAATAACTATGCTTCTTAAAATAATTAAAAGTAGCGTTGATTACTATATTAACACGAAACTAAGGTTAAAGATAGCCTCTTACGTTCTTGATGGGCTGGAGGATTCAAAACAAATAGAAAAGCAACAGATAGATAAAATCCAAAAAACCGTGCATTTACTACAAAGTACAGGCATGCTTTCAAGTGAGGACTTTAATCCTAAAATTTTTTCGACCGATGATCTCTTAAAATTTATCAGCGTCATTATAAACCTGAAGAATTTCAAGGATTTGTTTAAATAGAATCTATCCATCGAGGCATAATTCGATTAGAAAGAACAACATAGAAAAGTGTTACTATCACTAAATATTGGGGTTGACATATTTATATGTACGATATATAGCGTACAAACCATACAAATCTGCATTCTCCGACCTTCCTTTATTTGTATAAAATGTCTTACGTTATCTGCTATATGCGTAACGTATTGCCACACCTAAAATTTTTGTCTCTATTGCCTACGGAAAATATCAATCTAACTTTTCAAAAAGACTTTGTTTGTTTTAATTCAAGTAGTTCTCTGATAAACTTAAGTAGTAGGGGCTTGTTTTGCAACAAATTAACACGAAAAGTATAATGTCCTGAAATAATATACCTGAAGATAGAAAGCGGCAAAGTTATCGTATCAAACCTGTTTAATATATTATTAAAAGCTTCACTATCATTTTTAACTGATAGCGCATTATAAGGTATACAAAGGCTCGAAAAATACCCCGCATCAGATGGTAATATTTTAAATTGACTATTTAGAATTAGCGATGATATCAAGGCATAGGTTTCTTTTGCTGAGTCAATAAGCTGTTTTATATTTTTTAATACATATTTTTTATTTTCTGTTTTATACAGCTCTTTGATTAGTGATAGTTGTGTACTTGTAAAGCTACCAAAAGTGTATAATTGAAAGTTGTTAATCGCATTTATAAAGCTACCATTAGCAAACAATAATGCAAATTTATTGCCATTAATACCAATTCGTTTTGATAAAGAGTCTATAAAAATAGCTTTATCATATTTATTAATTGCTTCAATTTTCGGATTCGGCATAATACTTTGTAATTCCGCATTCCATTCACAGCCAGAGTAAAGCCCGTCAATAAACAACCACACATCATATTTTTTGCATAATTGATATATGTAGTCGTACATAGCAATATCTATCGCTTGTCCTATTGCAAATATTGGGTCTGTCAGTATTACGACCTGAATTTTGTTTTCAACAAATGCTTTTTCAATTTTGGTGTAGTCTGGACGATTATAATCACATGATAAAAACGCCATATCATTTCTTAAATACTGTAGAATATCATTGTAAAGAAAATAAGAAGGGGTAAATAATAAAAATCTGCTGCATTCTTGAGTAAGAATTGATAATGCCGCAAATATAGCACTTGTGCCCGAATAGCAAATTGCGATGTTTTCAGGGAAAATATTCAAGTTGCTATTTTTAATGATATCGTTTTTCAAATCTGAATATTTTTCATCAGTAGACAAATAATCATAAGCGTTTTCACCTCCTTGTAAAAATGCTTGTATGGTGATTTCTTTTATGTAAATATCATCATTGTTTTTGATATTCCAATCAGAAATAAAGAATACTTGCTTCCCATCTATATTTGCTTTAGATATGCTTTGCATTATAAGCCCATAAATCGGATCTATTTGCAGAGGGGTATTCATGTGATCCTCCATGGCAACAAAACTTATTTACACATTGAATTCATTAACTCTGAATTCGTAACAATCTAATAACAAAAAATTAAACTAAATAGCTACAAATAATGCAACACTTTCATAATTTTTATTCAATAGGAAAAGATACCACTCCTTAAATCCGAATTTTGCTGATTTTGATAACATTTCATTCCAAGATTACGGATTCAAACACAGGATAATAAATAATTATCCTGCATCTATCTATATCGTACCCCAGTATATCTGGCTTGTCAATCAAAACGTAAAAAATCTTCATATTTCGACGGTAAACCTGTTCCTTGGGTGTTTTGTGGTGAGGATTTGACGCTGTTTCTCCACGGTAACTTGGGTGTAAATTTGCGTTGTCACTATGGAACTATGGCCTAACATACGCTGAATGTAGCGGATATCCACGTCTTCTTCAAGCAGCAGTGTCGCAAAAGAATGCCTGAACATATGCGGTGTTATGTTCTGACGGACATCCGCCTTGGCACACAGCCGTTTTACGAGAAAACGAACGGATTGTTCAGAAATTCGGGATGACAGCCGGTTGACAAAGAAACAGCTCGATTTGTGTATATTTGCCGCATTTTCTTCAGTATATCGCCGCAAAATTGAAAGAACTTCAGGATTTCCAATCTGCAACACACGTTCTTTTGCGCCTTTTCCCATTATGATGATACTGCCGTTATTCAAATCAATACAGTCCACGTTAAGTGAACACAACTCCGATACACGAAGCCCTGTAGCAAACAATAGCTCAATCATTGCAACATTTCGTAGCGCTACGTTCAGCGCATAAGCGGTTTGCGCCTCTTTCAATTCTTGATATGCTACACGTAAAACGCTTTCAATTATTGTGATTGAAATAGTTCTAGGCAATATTTGTGGGATCTGAAATTTTATCTTAATCTTTTTTATTGGATTATCAGAAAGGATTTCTTCAAATTCCAAATAATTCAGGAAAGCGCTAATACTAGCGATTTTACGTTTGGCCGTTCTTGGCATATAATTTTTATGTAGACACGTGATATATGTAGTAATATCCCCTTTTGTGGGAATATTGTCGGATGCGACATGTCGCCTTAATTGCTCAAGATCAATAGCGTATGCCTTGATTGATTTCGCACTCAGTTTTTTTTGATGTTCGCAGTATGTCAAATACTCATTCATCGCTTGTTTCAATTCGATCATTGCTCTCGCCTCCTAAAATAATCGTTACATCCTTCGGATTATCTCTATTTTGGGAGGTGAGTTTTAACGAAAAGCGTACAGACAAATGAGATAGCGGTTCTTCATAGCTAAAGCCATAAAAATACCGGCGTACATTAATTATTTTAAGAATTATTTCGTGCTGTAGCGAATAACCTTTTTTCGACCAGACTTCCCACACATTGATTTCCTCATCCGAATGACGAATCAGGGGACATGTAAAAAAATCCGGATCGCCACACATTGCTAAAACCATACCAGCGTCGGATACGCCACTAACAATCGCACCAATGCCGCGCCGAGTCCAGTTTTTACCACGTCTTTCCCCGCGAAATTTGGAACTTGACATAAAATTCGTGGACTCTTACGATTTTTTCATAGAGATGGAGATGCCCTGAAAAATTTTTCGTATGGTTAGCGCGTGAGGTGAGAGTTGACTGAACAGTCACAAAAAATCGGCAAAAAGTATGATATACTGATGTCAGGAGCGGTATACCTATGAAAAATAGAGCATTTCTTCCGGTAAAAAGCGATGTCATTTTCCGGCTGTTTTACGCAGACGAGCGTAATCAGGAATTTTTAATCAGCCTGCTCAAATCCATGCTGAGGTTGCCGGAATACGAATACCACAAGATAGATATAGCTGACCCACACCTGTTGCGGGAGTTCGACAAGGATAAGCTTGCGATCATCGACGTGAAACTTTATACCAAAAGTAGAAAGGTCATTCACATCGAAGTCCAGCTACAGGTTTCGCCGGAAGAGCTACAGAAGCGCATTACCTACTATGCCGCCAAGCTGATTACAGAGCAGATCGGGAGTGGAGACGATTACGATGCAATCAAAAAGGTCATCAGCATAGTCATAACTGATGAGGAGCTTATTCCGGGCAGTTCGAGGTATCACCATCGTTTCCCGTTTTATGACCCGGAAGCCGGAGTTGAATTTTCTGACATTCTTGAGATTCACACGTTAGAATTAGGGAAGCTCCCAAAGAGCGCGGACGGCACGGAATTGTGCGATTGGGCGAAGTTTATCGCCGCTGAAACAGAGGAGGAATTGACGATGATAGCAGAAAGAAACCCGCAAATAGGAAAAGCCGTCGTCAAGCTGCGTGAGTTGTCAGCCGACGAACGGGCGCGTGATATGTACGAACGGCGCGAGAAAGCGCGTCGGGATATGGTATCAAGGGAAAAATGGGCGGTTAAGCAAAACACGTTTGAGATTGCCCGGAATCTTTTGGGAATGAATATGTCGTTTGACCAAATCGTTACGGCAACCGGCCTGACCGTTGAGGAAATAGAGATTGAGCAGCGCCGAATGACGGGAGCGCAGTAATCATAGATGTGATCACCCAAATGGCAAGAGAGAAAGCAATCTACAATGACGTGATTTCCGCCGCCCTAATCGAAGGCGAGAAGATCGGCGAAACCAGAGGCAGAGCGGAAGAACGGCTTGCCATAGCCTTGAAAGCCTTGCATATGGGCATGACTATTGCCGATGCTTCACGGCTCACCGGCGTAGCCGAGGACGAAATTAGAAAACTTGCCCGCTGATTTTATACCAAAAAAATCCAGCAAAAATACGTGAGCAACCTGTTTCGGGTTGCCCACGCATTTTCTACTTCTTATGATGTTTTCCTGTACTCATCCAAATAGGCGCGAGCGTCCAGACAGCATTCTGAACACCGCGACATGTGGGCGACCGCATTCCTTATGGTTTGAACATCGGTTTCCTTGCGAAAAACAATGTTCCTGAGAATCTGCGATTCTGGGCACCCTGCCCGGTACGGATTCGGATAGGCGCGTTCCATGACCGCCGTGAACCATTTTCCGAATAGCTCTTCCTCCGCTTCGCTGAGAAGCGGATATTCCTCATCGTTCATAATGCCGCTCCACATCTTGCTGCTTTTTGTGTTTTCTATTTTTCCGGGGTATCCCGGAGTGCCCCTGCGTGTGCAGATCACGCATACGCGCCCCAAACGCTTTTCTGATGCCGGAACTAACGGCCTTGCGTACCGCGACACTGGACGAATCGACCGCCGCCGCTAACTCGTCAAAGCTATAGCCCAGCATATACTTGAAAATTGCCATTTCCCGCAACTGCGTCGGCATGAAGCTCAATATTTCGTCACACAGTATCGCATTTTCAAGCGCGGCAAGAAAG
>Ga0082212_10010181_pt1 | contig 12065 bp, 1 predicted proteins | sample TergutNt197P3_FD_71548 | JGI IMG/M metagenome (GOLD analysis project Ga0082212, IMG submission 71548) | Neocapritermes taracua P3 segment gut microbial communities from Petit-Saut dam, French Guiana - Nt197 P3 | ecosystem: Host-associated > Arthropoda: Insects > Digestive system > Gut ... | reverse complement strand
TGTGCTTGATAACACGCTCATGGTGGAAGAAGTTATGGCTGCTAATATGTCGCCTATACGAATAACGGATGTTGGTACCGATATGCTAATCAAGGAAAACAGTAATTTGATTTATACATGGGAAAGACGAATTGGCAAAACGGTTATTAGCAGTACTCTTATGGCAGACCCCATTGCCATTCCAATTTCTAAAGAAAAAATTGAATACAAATATAAGTTTTACGATACTATTGAGGCTATTGACACATTAGTTTACCGTATCAATGAAGGGGAAAAAATTGGCGAATGGAAGACTGTAGCCGGGGCCAAGCGCGAAGACACGATTTATATTGAGCTTCCCAAAAAAGTTGGTAAATACAAGTTAGAGTTTAAATTGGAACTCGTTCCCAGGTACGAATATAGCGGAGGAAATTATGAACGCAAATATGTCCCTCGCCAGAGCTGGACACATGACCTGTATGTGCTCTTTGACAAACCGGTTTCTGCCAAAGTTGTTAATACCGGTAACTACTATGATGATGCCGATACCGCAATACCCAGAGTAAGCTGGCTGGATATGGCCATGGAATTTACGCAAGGCAAAGACGCAGCCCCGGAATTGCTAATGGAAGCATTAACACACGGCATATACAAAAACCCCGGAAACTGGGAATATGGTTACTATGGTAATAGTATGGCAACTTATAATGCTACCTGGCTGATTGAAGGCAGGAAACCGGATTCATTTATGGGTGATAATCCCCGGTCGGATTGTAAAGGCTTTAGCGAGGTGCTGTCGATCCTGGCAAACAGTATAGGAATACACGTTACAGGTGAGGTTATTACAGAAGGGGCTTTATTCATGCTAAAGCCGGGGATAAAATCATTGGATCATGAAGAAAAATATTGTTTTGGAAATGCCCATGAAAATACGGATCAGAAGGAAATTGGTGATACCGTATGGTTGCTTGCTAAACATTTTGTAATAGTTTACGGAAACAAGTATTATGATCCCACGTTTAATATCATTACGACTAAAATGAAATATAAACCGGATAATTTTTATGCCTTCCGGGTTGCTAATGCCGAAAAGTTTTTATACTATGATGAAAATAAACCCGAAGCCATACTGATCCAGAAAAAATCTATGAATGATCGCGGCTGGCCTACCTACGCCTATTGGGAAGTGCCCGAAGGTTGGCCGTTCAACCTAAAGTTAACAGATAAGTTTGGCGTTAAGAACATAAGTTCCCGCTTAGTAGACGAAGCGGATACCGGCCTGGCAAAATGGCTGGCAGCGGATATAGCGGGCTTTGTCACAGACCCCGGGGAATACTATGTATCCGCAAATCTCTACGCGGCAAACGGCGACTATATCGCCACAGGCAGCCTTAGCACAGTGCCAAGCTCTCTAAATTCTACCGCCATTTATGTGGAAGAGGAAGATTTTACCTGTACCGTATACTTCGATGGCAGCCAAATCAAAAACTTGGGGCAAGATGGGCCCTATACGGTGCAGGTGCAAATAGGCGATTTTAGCGAATATGCATCCGAAGCGGAATTTACCACGCCCAACCTTTTAAGCAACGCCTTCAGGTCAAACCTATTGACAATTGCCTCCATAAACGACGAACTCATCAATGATGGAAAAACCCTGCGCCTTACAGCCACAATTCTGGCGGAAAAAGCGGGAACATACGGTTTTTCCGGCTCCTTGTTCAAGGATATGGAAGACGGCCAAACCTGGTTGGATCATATGGACCGGGAGGTTTATCTCGCGGCCGGCAATCATACGGTTTCCTTTGATTTCGACGCCGTAAAGATCAGCGGCAGGGGATTTAGCGGCCCCTATCACTTCTACCTGCATGCGCAAGATGATCTGTACACGGATGCTAAAGATCATATTACCGCCGCCTACCGTTTTGACGACTTGGCCCCGCCCGCTGTTTATGTTGAAAGCAATATCTCCCTGGTGCCTCAAAGTAACGAGGAGGAATTATCGGTATCTGTGCCCGTAAAAGTTACCTTACCCGGCACATATACATTCTCCTACTCTCTGTGGGATGATGAGGGTAACTTTATTTCCGCCGATGATGCGCAAAAAACCCTCTCTGCCGGTTCCTCCCATGTGCGGCTCGATTTTGATCTCCCGGCCGCTGACGAGTATGATCCTACCTGTACGTATACGGTTGTTGTCTCTCTTTTTGATGACGAGGGGAACTTATTGGGCAGGCATAGCGCAACCTTTGGCGAAGGTGAGTCCGAAGATGAGCCGGAAGATGTTACGGTATCTGACATAAGCGAATTACGGGAGGCCATTGCTAAACTAAGCCCCGGCGTGCCCACGGAGATAGCGCTTACGGACGATATTGTTATCGGCGAAGAGTTGGTCGGCGAAGGCCTGGGGGGAATCGTCATACCCGCCGGAGCCATTGTTACGCTGACCGGCGACGCGGGCAAGCCGCTTACAATTGATGCTGACCAACGCTCGCGGGTTATCTATGTAAAAGAAGGCGCGTCGCTTACGCTGAAAGATATCCGTATCACCGGCGGAAAGGTGCCCAATGGCCATAAAGGCGGCGGCGTGTATGTAGAAAAGAATGCCGCATTAACAGTTGAAGGCGGCGAGATAACCGGCAACACAGCCTACAATGGCGGCGGCGTATATAATGAGGGAGCGTTCACCGTGGAAGGCGGCGGGATATACGATAACGCGGCCACCGATGGCGGCGGCGTGTACAACTACCATGGCGCTACCTTTATCATGAAGAGTGGAGAAATATCAGGTAACGAGGCCATCTCGGGCGGCGGAGGTGTGTTTAACTACAACGGCGCTGTCTTCACCATGAAGAGTGGAGAAATATCCAATAACCATGCCATTGCGGCGGGCAGCGGTGTGTATAACTACAACATGGCTACCTTCGTCATGGAAGGCGGAGAAATATGCGGCAACCGGATGTCTTGGTTAGGCGGCGGCATATATAATGTTGGCAGGCTGACCATGTTGGGCGGAAAAATATGCGGCAACGAGGTCTCTCACTATGGCGGTGGCGTACATAATACAGGCAGCTACGCTACCTTTACGATGACGGGCGGAGAAATATCGCGCAACACAGCCGGCGAAAACGGCGGCGGAATATGGACAGACGAATTAGCTTCTATTACTGTATCTAATGCGGTATTCACCGGCAATACCGCTTCACAAGCCTACTGGATGACGGATGATACCGATATCAACACGCACGACCGGTATATATCCGATATTTTATCCCTTTCCGCTCCACCCGAAGGGCACAAGCCATTCCAGTACGCCTACAACAATTACGACATCTTCTATACAAAGGGCTTAACGGAAAACCCCACTAATGGCCCAACGGTTCTAAGCGCAACCCCCACGGCCGCCGTTGAAAAAATCAGCGGTAACCAGAACGTATTATCTATTACCGTTACGGAAAAGCTTTCCAACGGAACAACCAATACGATCTTTGCCACGTTTATGATCAACAACAATGCGGCAGGAACGTACAATGTGGGCGCTTATCAAGTGTATGTAGATACCAAAGGCAACACCCAAATACGCGAATGCTATATTGTAACACCCTGACGGACGCCCGTGATAGCACAATAAGAGCAACAAAAGAGCATAATTTAGCCATGATAGCACAATAAGAGCAACAAAAGAGTATAATTTAGATATGATGGGGGGCGAAATATGTTCGCTCCCCTATCATATATATGGGAATATGTATCATTGTCGAAATTTGTCGGAAAAAATAACAATTGTCTAAATGCAAATTTGTAAAAAAAACTTCTTTACAAATACATGGCTATATGCTAAGATAAAAATGCTGTCAATTGTCAAGATTTGTAAGGCTTAGCGCAATTTGGTAATATTTTGTAGATATGGGTCGTTTTACGGGAAAAATCTGTTACATTAAATCAAAATGAGAGCATGGTGTAGAAATTAGTATGCCGGATAAGCAGATTACGTTGACGTTGAAAAGAACACCGGATCTTACTAAAGGGTAAATGACCCTCTAGTCTGTTTCGGTTTTTTATATACATAAAAATTTGAAGTGGGGGATCAAGGATGAAAAAGAATTTGAGGAAGCAAGTTGCCTTGGGAATTGCGGTGCTGTTGTTGATAGTATGCGTAGCCGCCTTAACCGGCCTGGAGCAGGCCAAAGCTTTGGGCGCAACATTTGTGGCCTTCGTAAGCGCGGAATCCCAGGATAGTGAACTCCTGGAAAACGGGTACCTGGCAGAGGACGGATCATCAGAAGAGGAATTATCGGAAGATGAGGGCCTGTTGGATGCGGAAGAAGAAGCCTCATTCGTCATGGAGGTCATGGATGATGAGTTTGTAAGTACAAGTTCGGGGGCAAACGAGGTAACAATCAATGCAATCGCCGGCAAAAGATACGACGTGAGCATTGCGGCAAGCGGCATCACCACCTTCAGCGGCGTATCGATTACTGTCAGCTATAACGCGGCTGCACTGGCGCTTACCGACCTTTGCGCCGCCACGAAAGAAAAGGAGTTGACCGCAGGCTCAGTTGCGGCCCTTGGCTTGAATTTCACCAGCGTAACCCCAGGTGAGGTGACTTTTACTGTCAACAAAAGTATCCCGCCTGGACAAGCCTGGTCTGGAATTTTAAATATTATAAGTTTTCGCGCAATTCAATCGACCACGACTACCGTCTCTCTTTCCGGCACGGGCGTGGTGGCTCCACCTGCGCCGGAATGGGAACTGACCCCCTCCATCATAAATTTCACCTCCGCGACAGTAGGATACGGCGTACAAGCTGCGCGACAAGCAATGATTATGAACATGAACTTTGGAACCGTGGCCTTGACCGCAGTGAACGCAAGCATAACCGGCGGAAGCTCCTATTTTGAGATAACTGCACCACCGGCGGATACCATAGTGGCGTTAGGCTCTTCTAGTGTGAGCGTGAGGCCTAAGACAGGGCTTTCAGGGGGCATTTACAGCGGCGAACTGACGGTCTCCACGGCCAACGGCGGCAGCAAGACGATTCGGCTGCTCTTTATTGTTGACGATCCCGCGGCATGGACACTGACCTCGCCCAGCATAACATTTTCACCCGCAAATGTAGGATACGGTGTGCAATCTGCACAAACTGCAACGATCAACAACACCGGAACCGTGGCCTTGACCACGGTGGGCGCAAGTATAACCGGCGGGAGCAGTTATTTTGAGATCACCACCTCTCCCACCGGCGCAATCGCGGCGGGAACATCTTGTCCTGTCGGCGTACGGCCTAAAACCGGCCTTGCGGCGGGCACTTACAGCGGCGAACTGACAGTTTCCACCGCCAACGACGGCAGCAAGACAGTTTCGCTCTCCTTTACGGTCAACCCAACAACAGGCGGCTTCCCGGAATCGGCCCACCCGTATACCAATAATTTCGACTATACCTGGACCTATTCCCTACCAGGCGCGAGTTCGCTGAATATAACTTTCTCCGGCGACACGGAAACAGAGCTAAACTACGACAAGATATATATCACAGACGCGAACAACCAGAATATCCCCGGCTCCCCTTTCAGCGGCACGCAGCTGGCAAACGCGACGAAAACGGTACCCGGCAACACGGTCAAAATCCGCCTGACCACGGACGGTTCTATCACGAAGTATGGTTTCAGGGTAACGAACATTACGGAAGGCGGCGCCCCCGATCCTACCGGCGAATTCCCGGAATCGGCGCACCCGTATACCAATAATTTCGACTATACCTGGACCTATTCCCTACCCGGCGCGAGTTCGCTGAATATCACCTTCTCCGGCGACACGGAAACAGAGTTGAATTACGACAAGGTGTACATTATGGATTCAAACGGAAACAATATCGCCAACTCCCCTTTCAGCGGCACCGCGTTGGCAAACAGGACTGTAACGGTACCCGGCAATACGGTCAAAATTCGCCTGACCACGGACGGTTCTATCACGAAGTATGGTTTCAGGGTAACGAACATTACGGAAGGCGGCGCCCCCGATCCTACCGGCGGCTTCCCGGAATCGGCGCACCCGTACACGAATTATTACGATAATACGTGGACATATAGCATACCCGGCGCGAGTTCGCTGCGTGTAACCTTCTCCGGCGACACCAAGACCGAACTGAATTACGATAAGATATATGTCATGGACACTAACGGGAACAACATCGCGGGCTCCCCCTTCAGCGGCGCTGCGTTGGCAAACGCAACAGTAACGGTACCCGGCAACACAGTAAAAATTCGCCTGACCACGGATGTTTCTGTCACCGACTACGGTTTCAGGGTGACGAATATTACGGCGGGGGCAGAGGAAGAGCAAGCTTTGGAGGAGCAGGCTGTGGAGGAAGAGGAAACTTTGGAGGAATAGAACCACCCCGCCCTGCGGGCACCCCTCCAAGGAGGGGAATGGGGTAACGTATATTGTAGTTTGGGAAGAAAATAATAAACTTTGGGAGGAAATTGAGATATGAAAAAGATCTATAAACATAAACCGCTGAATTGGGCATTCTGCCTTATGATAAGCCTATCCCTGGTGTTTTCCAGCATAGCCCCGGCAGCGGCTTTTGCGCTGGATAACCATGTTTACGCAGCCACGGCAAGGGAAGATAATACTACCGTAGCGCAATTAGAAGGCGCTGATTCGCAAAAATCGGCGGAAAGAAGCGCGAACAATGGGTATGCGCGGCAACTATCCGAAGAAAGCGAGGATGATTTTTCGGAGCTGTTGATACCCTACTCCGATAATTTGCCTACGGTAAGCGTGTTTAGCAGGGAAGTGCAGTATGCTTTGGATTTATTGGAGAGCCACACATATTTTTCGGAGTTGTCCGCACAGGATATGGCGATATTATGCGCGGCTTTGGAGGTAAACAGGAGCGCCATGGAGGAACTGGAAGCCTTGGGGCTGAACCTGGCGGATTCTATCATCTACGCGCAAATTGAATACGCTCATGGCTTTGGCGTTGCGGAGATGTTGGCCAATTATCCCACGCAGGAGGAGTGTGAGCAATTGCGTTTGGAACTGAGGAGGTATTCGTATCACGCAACTTGGCAAGGGGAAGGGTTTGACGCGGACGGGATGTTTAAACAGTATATATTCGACGGCCGCCCATTCCAGCAGGTAAAGAATGCCTATGAATTAAATGAGCAGTCCGGGGCAGATATTGAAGAACTGCTACTGGAAGAATTTGACTTTTCAACCTATATAGAATCGTTAGCGCCACATCTTTTGGAAGCCCAAAGGCCTTTAACGGAAACACAAACCCCTGCAGGACAAATGACGGCCATGTCGGAGGCCGGCATTCCGTTACCTAATTTAAGGGAAGGGGAGCGGGAGGCCATGCCGTTGAATCAGATAACCGCGCCTTATGCCGCAAATAACGGTGACGACGTAAATATGAGCACGGGAGAGGTCACCTATCAAAATGTTGACGCGGTCATCCCGGGCCGCAACGGCCTGGATTTGGTGATTGGCCACCGCTATAACTCGTCCAACGCCAACCTTTTTAACCCGGAAATTACATATACGCAAAATGGTATAAATTGCTATTATGAAAATGGCAGACGTGTGGATGCGCCAGAGGTGTATTATGTGATTTGGGATAAATATCTTTTTGGACCGTGGGGCGGTGTTACTACTGATGGTGAAGCGCTTGATCAAGGACCTTTCTCGCGATTCTTTAGAGCGGATGAATACTATGAATTCTATGAGTTTTTGAGTGACCTGAATTATGAAGCGAGGCATTATGAAACCTACCCGAATTTTGATGGCGCGGGAAATACGGGAATTTTGAATACATATATAATTGAATATGGTTGGTTCAACTTGGAATCTGCAAGAAATGGCAGCTATTATGTTGATGTTTATGAATCCTCTCAAAAAGAAAACACCTATTTGAATAACTTATACGCGCTAGGGAACGGCTGGAGCTTTATGTTTTCATCCATCGAAACATGCGACAAAACGCAGATACTGCATTTGAATGATGGCCGCAGTTTTCAAATTAACAGCACCTTTAGCGCAAACAGTTCCAACCTGAAAGATTATACGCTGACCGATTTACGTATTATGAGAGAAAACGGCGGATACAGCGGGGCTACCTATACGCTGTATTATAAAGACGGGAAAAGGGAGCATTTTGACGCCCAAGGCAGGCTGATTGCCATACGCGACCGTTACAATAACACCATTACCTTAACTCATTCCACGCAAAACGGCTTGCCAAGGATAGTGATAACCGACACGCTAAACAGGGTAACCACCATATCCGGAACAACCGTAAGCGGCGGCCATATCATGACCGTTGCCCTGCCGGACGGAACATCGCTGAGGTATACTGTTAACAAACTTTCAGATATTTACAGCGGCGCGCAAAAGTCCTACTCTTTGTTGAAAGTTCAAAACCAGCTTAATATAGAGACATCCTATACCTATAATGTACAAAAATCCAAATACAGCTTTTTTAGTAAAGATACCAGTTTCAGCCCGCTGGTGTGGGGGCCAACCGATGATTATTATGTATCCAATGTGATCTGCCACGGAATAAATGAAACCTCTGTATTACATTTAAGAACAATAACCCACCCTACGGGATATAAAGTAGAGTATTCCTATAATGCCAGCAATAATAAAAGAACCAGGCTTCACAATATGGGAGATGTCGGGTTGCGTTCAAGCTATGTGCCACAACGCCGTGAGCTAACTATAAACAACGCGCTTGTGAATCAAACAAATTATACCTGGGACAGAAACGATTATACCGGATACCCAAATTATAGCTACCCGGACTGGTTGCCAAGTAATTACGTATATACAAACACGAATACTACTTATGTTTACAGTGCCCCAGGTTATATTTCGGACTATTTTAGTAACGCTACCAGATTCAACAATAAAAATTTACCCGTAAGATATTACGATTCTTGTGTTGAAAATAATGACATATCCGGTTATCATACGGTCAAAGATGTTACCTATAACGCGGATAAACTGCCGGTGGAAGTAATAACGAAGACATTTAACACGGGAAGCAGCAGAGGATACGACCCGTATGACGACTGGGGTACGGAGCCGGCGCACCGTACTGCCATAGAAGCCTATCAGTACGACAACAAAGGCAATGTAATATCCTCCTGGTCGCCCCTAGCTAACGGCAACACCGCGAACACGGAGTATAAGACCACCTACACCTATGACCCTAACTACAGCCTGCCTCTGACCAAGACATATAAACAGGACGCCAGCACCACCATTACCGAGCGCAATACCGTAAGCGGGCCTAATATTATACGCCAAGAAGTGCTGGCAAACAATGTGGTAAAAAACAAGGCGGAATATGATTATGACGCTTACGGCAATATCACGGTGGCGAGAAAGTACAAAGACGATTTATCCTCTTTTGTGCAGACAAATTACGCCTATCAAAGCAGCGCATACCTCTCCGAAATAAGGAATACCGGCATACTGAATTCCGACGGCAGTTTAGCAACAGGAACACCCGGCCAAGCCGCCGGCACCATCGTGAGCAAATTAGAGTACAACAATATGGGCCGGCTGACCAGATCAATAGATGCCAATAACCAGGCGACCGCTTACGCCTATAACAACCTGGGCGATATAACCACACAAACAAACCCGGATAACACCACAGTTACCTATAACAGGAACTATACCCAAAACACGTTGACCGTGAAGGACGAAAACAATACCCAGCTCCGCTACGATTATACCCCCTTCGGCCAGGAATCCGAAGTGCGCGACGTACTAAGCGGCACGGTGCTTTCCAGAAAAACCTATGACAAAGTTCAACGTTTAGTTACAGAAGAAGATTTATTGAACGCCACCACCACCACCTACGTCTACGGCAATTTTTCCCGCGTGACCTCCAAAACCACGCGCAACAGCGCCAACGCCATCCTGGCGCAGGAAACATATGCCTATGACGACGTATACGGCAGCGGCCCTTACCAACGCATACAAAAGACCGTGGTAGGCGAAACCAACGCCCCCAACATCGTGACCACACAGTACACCGACAACATGGGACGGGTCGTTCAGGAAGGCAGGATACTGAACGGCACAGAGTATCTCGACTATTACACCTATGACTACATCGGCAACAAAACACAAGAACGCCTGGCCTACGCCGTGCAAAAAGGCTTGACCTACTCCGCCAAATGGGAATACGACCACGCCGGCCACGTCACCAAAGCCATGAACGCCGACGGCGCCTACGTCACCAACACCTACAACGCCCTCGGCCAACTAACAACCGCCACCGACCTAGCCGGCACCCCCACCACCTACACCTATGACGCCCTAAACCGCCTCCTGGAAGAAAAAGGAATTATTGAACAAAACGGCGCCACAGTGTATAATAGCTTTAGCCGCTACGACTACGACCCCGCCGGCAACATCTCCACCACCCGCGTCAGCAACAACCAAGTCGGCGCGGCCACCACCTGGGCACGCACAGAGCACGACTACAACAACCGCAACTGCCTGGAATTCGTGACCCAGTATAACGGCGCCACAGTGGACAGCGTGACCAAATACACCTACGACGGCGTAGGCAACACGCTGACCATGCGCACCGGCATGAGCAGCAAAACCTCAGGCGGCCAACAAACCACCTACACCTACGACCGCCTGGGGAGAATCCTCACCCTGACCGATCCCTTAAACCAGCAGGAAACCTACAACTACAAAAACAACGGCCTGGGCCTGCTCAACACCAAAACCGACCGCAACGGCAACGTAAGCACCTTCACCTATGACGCCCTAGGCCGCCTACTTTCCCAGCAAGTAAGAACCCCGGAGAATGTTACAGAGACAAACAGCTACACCTATTACTTGACCGGCGCCAAAAAGACGGAAGAGAACCCCACGGTAGTTACGGGCTATTCTTATGATGGGCTGGGACGACTGTCGTTTGAAGCCGAAACAATCGACGGCGTTATGACGACTAAGTATTATTTCTATGATATAGCTAACAACCGGACAAACTTTAGTACATATAGGGGCGGAGTTAATGCTATTCATAGCACCGCCTATACCTACGATAACCAAAACCGCCTAAAAACGGTCAGCGACTACGGCTCTTTGAAAGCTACATACAACTACAACGCCAACGGTGCCAGGGAAAGCCTTATCTACGCCAATGGCACAGCCGAATACTACACCTATAACAAAGCCAACTGGCTCACCCGCCTGGAAAACCGCAGTGGCAGCACAATCGTATCCGCCTACAATTACACCTACTTCACCGACGGCAACCAACGCACCAAAACCGACCACACCGGCCGCACCACCACCTACGCCTACGACGGCACCGGCCGCCTAGCCAGCGAAAACGAAAGCACCGGCTTCAGCGCGTCCTACGCCTACGACCGCTTCGGCAACCGCAGCACCATGACGGTCACAGGAGCGGAAGCCTACACGGTAGCCTACAGTTACGACGCCAACAACCGCCTGACGCAAGACATAAAAACCGCCGGCAGCGACGTCACCACCGGCATGTACATCTACGACCGCAACGGCAACCAGCTCGCCAAAGTAAGCGAAACCCTAACCCCCGCCACCGGCGCCGCCGCGCAAGTTGGCATCAACGCAAGCGGCGTGGAGCTGTACGACTACGACGGATTCAATCGCATGATACGCTCCAACGTGAACGGCGTGGAAACCGACTACAGCTATCGGGCGGACGGATTGCGGAACAGCAAGGAAACCGCCGCCGGGAAGACCACGCATTTGTGGGATGGAGCGAATATTGCGGCTGACATGAACGGCAGCGCGGTAATTGCCAGGTACGTGCGGGGTATTGGGTTGCTGATGAGTGACAGCGCGGAGGGGCAGAGGTACTTCCTGTACAGCGGGCACGGGGACGTGGTGCAGCTGGTGAATGCTTCGGGAGCGGTGGTGAAGAGTTACGATTACGACGCGTTCGGGGTGGAGCGAAACCCTGATGCGGGCGATACGAACGTGTGGCGGTATTGTGGGGAATACTTTGATAGGGAGACTGGGAGCATATACTTGCGGGCGAGGTACTATAGTGCTGTGAGGGGAA
>Ga0082212_10010180_pt1 | contig 12066 bp, 12 predicted proteins | sample TergutNt197P3_FD_71548 | JGI IMG/M metagenome (GOLD analysis project Ga0082212, IMG submission 71548) | Neocapritermes taracua P3 segment gut microbial communities from Petit-Saut dam, French Guiana - Nt197 P3 | ecosystem: Host-associated > Arthropoda: Insects > Digestive system > Gut ... | reverse complement strand
TTTCGCCTTAGAAACCAAAGGCGTGATGTTCGACTCGGCTCTTCTTCGATAACCAATAATCTGCGAAAAGCGTAGCTTGTAGCGGATTGTTGGTTATTTGACTTTCAAAAAATCGCTCTCTACGAGGGTTCGCTTTCCTGTGGTTTCTTTATATTTTGAAAAAATATTTTTATTTTTTTCAAAAAAAGCTTGACTTTTAATAGTTAGTCACCTCCTGTCTGGTCGTTATTCCTCTCTTAAAATTCTATAGACCTCCTCCATGAATATTTCAGTCAGCCTATTGCGTGATTCCTCATCTCCCAAAAGTATTTTATAAAAATCTTGATTGTCGTCGTAACCTTTTACCAAGGCATCGGAAACACTATCTTTGTATGTGAATTTGAAATCCGAAAGTGGATTGTTCTTTGCGCTCGCTTTAAGTCTTTGGTCGCTTAGTAAGAGGTCTTTTATCTGCATAGCTGCTTTAGTCCGAACTTTGACATCTCCTTTGCTACCATGGAGTGTATTGATTTCCTCAATAATTATCGAAAGCAACTTAAGTTGTTCATATTCCGGTTGTGCTGGTTTTGGTGCTTGCAACTTAATCTCCGGCTTAGATTCGATTGTGGCTGTAGATGTCGTTCCTGTTTGTTCTTGTTTAATGCCACTGATTGTGATTTTATCTGCAATATCAAAATCATTGCCGCCGATAATATCCAACTCTTTTATCAAGTATGAGAGGAAATTATACCTCTTATGAAGCCCGATGTCTTCGTAACAGGTCGCTTGAATAAGGAAACAATACACTTTTAAGAAACGGCGGATTGTTGTCCGAATGGCATATTGCTCCTCAATGTTGTGCTTGCGGACTTCTCGTGCAGCATTGTCAATCAATGCCCACATACGTTGCTTTTGCTTTCTTGTGCGTTTCGCAAGGTAAAGTAGGTCGTTGAGTTCGTCAATGTCGTTTTGAACAAGAATATCATATAAGTCAATTTCATCTTCTAACCGCCTTATATCCGATATTGAAATCGTAGAAAATAACTCGGTTTCCTCATAAAATGGTGCGAAGGCTTTCTTTATGTCTTCTGCATTGTTCTTAAAGTCGAGTATAAAGGTGCGTTTGTTGTACGGCTTGCACGTTCTGTTAAGACGTGATAATGTTTGAACAGCCGCAACCCCCTTTAGTTTTTTGTCAACATACATCGCCACAAGTTTCGGTTGGTCAAACCCAGTTTGATACTTGTTAGCGACAATAAGCACTTGATAAATACTTTTATCAAACTCGTCGCGCAACCTATCGGGGTGAATGTTATTCATGCCTTGTTCTGTATAAGATTCATTGTCCACTATAACTTTACCGGAAAAAGCAACCAACGCTGTAATGCCTGTATAACCTTTCTTTTCGATATAGGCTATGAAAGCTTTCTCGTACTTAACAGCCGCTTCGCGTGAAGATGTGACAACCATAGCCTTCGCCGCACCATCAAGTTCGCTTGCTACGTTATGACGAAAATGTTCTATAATTATTTCTACTTTTTGCGAAATATTCGTGTCATGTAAATCGACAAACCGAGCAATTTTACGCTTTACTGCCATTGACTCAAACTCTGGGTCGTCCTCGACGTTCTTATTAACTGTGTAATAAGTCTTCCAAGTAACATAATTATCAAGAACATTAAGGATATACTCCTCCTCAATAGCTTGCCGCATGGAGTATAAATCAAAAAATGTTTTCTTGCCTTCGTCGTTTAGAGTGCCGAAAAGTTGAATTGTCCCGGGTTTTGGCGTAGCGGTGAAAGCAATCATTGACACGTTGGGTTGTTTTCCCGCCTTAGCCCGTTCTAATTTAATCTTTTCATCTGTTGATGGTTCTTCAGCGTCACCGTCATCATCATCGGCATTTTCGTCAATGTCTGTTATTTTCCCTCCCGCCAACACATGAGTAACCGCCCTCATTAAATCACCCTCGGTTGATGAATGAGCCTCATCTATGATAACTGCAAATGTTTTATTACCTAAGTTATCAAGTAATTTATTTTCAATAATGTAGTAAAATTTATGCACCGTAGTCACGATAATTTTTGTGTTTCCACGCAAAGTGTCGGCAAGGTCGCCTGAATCGCAAGTGTCGTCCATAACTCGAAGTTGTCCCGACTTATGGTCGATTCCTTTAATAGCTTCTTGAAGTTGTTGGTCTACAACTATTCTGTCGGTTATAACAATAATGTTATCGAAGACGTATTTGTCTTCTACATCATACAATGAAGCGAGAATGTGCGTAAGCCATGCAATGGTGTTCGTCTTGCCGCTCCCTGCCGAGTGTTCAATTAAGTAATTTTTACTTGTCCTGTTTACACAAATATCATCAATTAGCTTTTCAATCGCTCTCAATTGATGAAAACGCGGGAAAATCAGCGTTTCTTTTTTACTGGTTTTGCCTGTATCGGGATTCTTCTCTTTTTTTACTTCGACAAAGATAAACCTTTCAATAAGTAACGCTATTTTATCACGAGTCCATATACTTTCCCACATATAAGACACATTTATGCCGTTTTCATTATGCGGGTTGCCTTTACCGATTGAATACGGCTTGTCAACGGCTTTCGGAACGCCCATGTTAAACGGTCTAAAAAATGAATCTTGCCCACATAAATCGGTACAGTAATACACCTCGTCCAAGTCCATTGCAAATGAAGCAAAAACGCCAATTTTATGAGTAAACAAGCGACTTTTATAGTCACGCTTTTTATATTGTTTTACCGCTTCCTCGTAATTCTGTCCCGCCGTGTTACACTTCAATTCAATGGCGAATATAGCAAGTCCATTCAAGAACAACACAAGGTCAACTCGCTCATCGCCTTTATGATAAACCTCTTCCATAACGGAAAGTATATTCTGCCCATATAGCTTTGCTTGCTCCTCATCATGTGAAGAAGAAGCCGAACGGCGGTGCATTAAAACGACTTTTGTCCCGTTATCAAATTCAACGCCTTTCTTGAAGACGTATACAAGGCTTGTTTTAGAGATTTCACGTACAATGTAGTTTAGTGATGTAATTTTCCATTTATCACCGTAAAAATCTTTGAGTTTCTCAACCGCATCGGGTTGAGTACTCTCAAGAAACTCGAACAACAACGCCTCGTCCATAGCGATGTCAGCGTTCCAGTCGGTCTTCGCTTTGCGAATCCTGTAGCCGTTGATTTCTTCAAGTTCCTTCAATATTAGCTGTTGGTAGTCTTCCTTTTCACGAAGTTGGTTTCGCATAAGCATAACTGCGAGCCTCCTGTTTTATATTTTCACACGTTTTTTACCAGTGACATATTCGTAAATTAGCGATTTTTTGTATTTCCGCATTGTATCAATTGACCGTAACTTTTCGTTGATAAGATTGTTTATTTCGGCGCATTTGCCGTCAAGAAAATTGGCAATTGCTTGTTGCTCAGATAATGTGGGAATAGGCACCTTAAAGTAATTTACGTGCTTATTGTTTATCTGCGGAATTGTGCTAACATCTCCAATATCCGCAAGACTTCTCCCGAAAATTAAGTAAGCGTAGTAACGAATATTTTCATTTATTGCAATAGCCATAATGTTTGGGTCGATACAACAATCAACATTAGTTATTCTCACTTTGTTCGTGTAAATTGCAGCACCTCGTTTTGGCACAAGAATCAAAGGAGAATTTAACGGTTTGTTTTTACGAGGTGTGAAAATTAACTCTTTATCATACTCCATCTCAAAACCCTCTTGTGTAGCGTTCATGTCATCTACCTTGAAATACAATATTTTGTGCCACTTTTCTACAGGAATAAGTGACATATCATTATCACTTATTGAACCACCAAATATTTCAAAAATCACTTTTCCGTTGGCGGTTTTCCAATGCTCTGGAATTTCCCCAATCCACTCAATACAGCTGTCTTTCATTTTTACAGAATTGTTCAAGCCTTTCGTCACTGTTTCGGTGACGAGGGCTTTCTTGTATTTCCGCAACAACTTTACTTGCCTTTCCATATCAGTGATTATATCGTCAATCTGACAGCAACGCTCGTCAAGGAAAGATACGATTACTTGTTGTTCCTTTTCGGGTGGAAACAATATCTCAATGTCCAATAAGTTTTCATTTGTAAGTTGATTTATTGTTGCGGTGAGAAACGAACTCAAATAAAAACCAAATATATCAGACAGCATTACATATCGAATAAAACGATTATACTCGCTCCGATAAACACACATGAACGCTCCGTAAGTGTTTCCTGCTGTTTCTTCATTTATCAATGCACATTTTCCGATAAGTGTGCGGCTGCCATTCCGAGAGCAGATGAGTAAATCGTTCTCACGCAAGACAATTTTACGCGGGATACGCATATCAACATATACGTTATCGTCAAACGCCAATTCATTACCCTGTATATTTGATGAACGTAGCACCAAAATTCCCTTATCCGTCACGTTTTCGGGTTTGAATGTCAAGCCATTACGTGCTGTTCCAAGATATTTCAATCTTTTTCTTTTCCACCCTTTTGGAACACTTGCTATCCAACTCATATTTTCCCTCCGTTCAACGCAGAGATTTTTGACATTAAGCCTTTCTCTATATTGATAAACTCCGCAAGCAAATCATCTGCTTTTTCAGGTGGGTGGTATTCATAAAAGTAGCGAGTAAACGGGAACTCTGCCCCGACTTTATCTTCATCATAGTAAATTGCATCGGGAACGTGCGGGTAGACTTCGCGTTTGAAATATTCCTCTACATCTACAAGCAAACCGATAATTTCAATATCCTTGGTGGTTGGGTCGGGAATTACTTCGCCGTTCTTGTCTTTTTGAACTACGGCAGTTTTATCCATAACAGACATTTCCATAGCAATTGAGTTCAGTTTACTTGGTGTCATATCGGCAACTTTACCGAGTAAACTCTTTAATCGTCCGACAAATTTCGCATAGTCGTTGTATTGAGAGCCGTCAGCGTTATCTTCAAGAATGGCGATGACGGCTTCGATAAATTTCTTACCCTTTACGAATTTTTTATATTTCTTCTCTGATTTGGTGTCACGTGGGTTCATTTCAAGAAGTTCCTCGTAATCCGCCTCGTTAAAAAGGTGTGCATTAGCAGTGAAATAGACACTTGTTTTCAGTTTTTCAACTGTTTCAGAAGAAAAAGTTGCACTTCGCTGTAATGGTTGGTAAACAGCATATTCTTTGTACATAAACTCTTCGTTATCGAAAATCTTGCAGAATTTGCCTGCTTTGAAATCAGAATAAATCTCGGTTATAGACCGAATATCTTCACGAGTTATTTCCTTGCGTTTCTTGCCAAGTGAAGTGCGAAGAGGTCTATACATATCAACGGCGTTAATCAACTGAACCTTCCCACGTCGCTCTGGGCTTTTATTTCTTGAAAAAATGAAAGCATATATACCAATACTCGTGTTGTAAAAGAGGTCAGTAGGCATAGCAATAATCGCCTCAACAAGGTCATGTTCAAGCATATATCGACGGATTTGGCTCTCGCCGCTTGCGGTGTTCCCAGAAAACAAAGGTGAACCATTACAGATAATAGCCGCACGACCGTCTTTGCTTAACTTACTGATTGCGTGTTGCATGAAAAGGAGTTGCATATCTCCTGTGGTTGGAAGCCCCCACGGAAAACGACTTTTCCCAATTCTTTTCAATCCGTCGTACGCTAAGGCAAGTTTATGTTCGGCGTTTACAGAAGTTTCAACTCCGTCTGCGGCATCTTTACCGCCCCATGCTTGTCCGAACGGTGGATTGGCAATAACGATTCGCATATCCTGTTCTTCAAAGCAGTCGGCTTTCATCGTATCTTGAAGTCGAATATTGTCTGCATTCTCGCCTTTGATAAGCATATCCGCAAGGCAAATAGCGTAAGATTCCGGGTTTATCTCTTGTCCAAATAATCTTATTTCCGCATCGGGGTTCATTCGCACAATTGCATCGTGTGTCGTAGAAAGCATTCCACCAGAGCCGCAAGCCATATCTAACACGGTGGCAACGCGCCGTTCCGTGTAAAGGTCATCGCACCCCTCAGCTAAAAGAATACTAACAAGTAGTCGTATAACTTCACGAGGCGTATAATGGTCTCCCGCTTCGGCATTTTCTGAAAAGCGACGGATAATTTCTTCAAACATATATCCGGCTTTAATTCCGTCTATGGTATTAGGGTTGAGGTCAAGTTCAGAAAACTTTCGGACAACGCCAAGAAGTCGGTTGTGCTTGTCCATGTAATCTATTTGTTTCTCAAATTCAAGACTACTGATTATACTTCGTACATTAGACGAAAAACTCTCTATGTAACGCTTAAAACGACTAACAATATTGTCAGCATCATTCAAAAGCTCCGCGAGAGTTAATCTGCTTGTGTTGTAAAACTTATATCCCGATTTGACCTCAAGTATCTGTGCGGGTAATTCGTTATTCTTCTCGAATTCCTTAACTACTGTCTCCTTCGTATCAGCAAGCGCACACTCAAAACGCCGAATGATTATCATCGGTATAATTACATCTTTATATTTATCGGGCTTGTATGCCCCTCTCAAACTGTTAGCAATAGAAAAGACAAGGTCAACCTCTTTAGACACATTGATAGTATTATCGTCCATCATAACTTCAGTGATACGTGCTTTTGCCATTTCATAAGCCTCCATTAATAATCATTTATATCTATTCCTGCTTGAAGAAGTCGAGTATATCGTTCATTTGACATAACGACCACTATAGGTTTTCCATTTTTAAGAACAAACGCCGTCTTGTCACTTTCGGCAATAGATGTGAGTATCTTAGAAGATTGACCTTTCAAAAAATCACCTATGTTATGATGTTCCATTGGTTGTATCGGCTTGTTATCCGGCATTGTTGCTCCTCCTTATAAACATATTCAAGACCTTACTTCTCTCTATTATAGCATAAAGTAATTACAATTGCAATACCTTTTGGAATTAAAAATTTTGAAATTAACCCTCTTCATAAAAATATTTATTCACACGCCGTGTGAATTCTCGAAAGCGAGATTGTCTTAGCGAATACGGACAACCTCGCTTTTTTCGTTCTTGGTAACAAACACCACTCTTGTTCAAAGACTCTCAAACCCTTTTGCAATGCGGATTATTCTTTCTTATGCCGTGGGAGGAAAGAGAATATAAAAAAAGATAAAATCGGTACATGGACAGGCTCGTAATGGCTAATTATTAAGTTTTCTTAACTCTCGTTCACGGTTAAAAATTACGCACTCTTTGAAAAAATGTCTACTGGTTGTTTGAGAGAGGGAAATCCGCCCGAATACGGGACAAGGCACAAGCACCCTACCAAAAAAGATGATAGGTAGGAACTAATTTTAGGAGACTAACTATATGAAGTCAAGTGTTTTTTGAAAAATATTTAAGAAAATATTTACCAAATCAAAATTCGCAAAGTAGGCACAGCAAGCCGAATACGGAAAGCGTGTCAACATGGACGAAAGGACGGTAAGAAGTGAGAAACAGTGTATTCTTGCCAAGATAAGGAATTCATGCGACAAGAAAGGCGGTGCGAAATGACACTGAACACACGGATATTTAACCGCTTTGAGTATTATCTCGAAGATTGCGCGTGTATGTACTGCGTAAACTTTCGCGGCGAAACACGCAAATGCAAGCAGAGCAAATGCCCTTGTGAGGACATCAAAAAATCGGCAGTCGCTAACGGCAGAATCGAAAGAAAAGGCGGTGCGTGATATGGATATAATCATCATCTTATTGTTATCGGTAGTCACGATAACCGCGATTGTTAAGTTTCACCATGAAAACGCAAAGAAAGACGAGGACGATTCCAATGAAGATTAAAAAAGTCAAACGCGGCGAAATATATCAAGCCGATTTATCCGAAGGCATAGGCAGTGAACAAAGCGGTGTACGCCCTGTGTTAATTTTACAAAACGACATCGGCAATGAACACAGCACGACAACGATTATCGCCCCGATTACATCAGCACACGGAAAGAAACTCCGCGTTCATGTTGAACTTAACAGCAACAGTGTAACGCCGGGTTCGACGGTGTTGTTAGAACAAATCAGAGTGATTGACAAGAGCCGTCTTATAAGGTATAAAGGCTTTTTGTATCTGCACGAAATGGAAAAAATAGACCGCGCACTTATCACAAGCGTCGGATTGGAGGATTTCTATGGCTAATACAATAAACCAACAAACAACCTATCACGAAGTTAAAGTCGGCAGAACGCTTTACAGGGTCACAAGCATTTTCAAGGGCGAAGTTGACCTTGGCAAAGCTCTCGAAAACCTAACGGTCAAGAAAGTCTTACAGACAGCGGCTCCGCTGCTTACAGCGTGAAAAAATATTTTATAAAAAAGGCTTGAAGTTTCGGCGATACCGCGCTATAATTAAAGAGTAAAATCTTTCGCCGAAACTGTGTAGCCGTGGATATGGAGGATATAATGGCTATTACGGAACGCAGAGTAGGCGCTTACGCTCGGCTCAGTCTTGAAGACAGCCGTGCGGGGGAATCGGTCAGCATAGAAAATCAAAAATTCATGTTGACAAAACACGCAAAAGAAATGGGGTGGAAGTTAGTAGAAATTTATGCGGACGATGGATTTTCGGGAACAAATCAAAATCGTCCGGGGCTTCAACGAATGTTACACGACATCAAGCAGGGGCATATCAATACTCTGTTGGTCAAAGACCTTAGTCGGCTCGGCAGAAATTATCTTGAAGTCGGTAATCTTGCGGAAGTCACACTCCCCGAATACGGTTGTGAACTTATTTCTCTCAACGAGAAAATCGACGACATGATGTTTATTCGCAACTGGTTCAACGAACAACACAGCAAGGAAACAAGCAAGAAAGTTAGGGCTGTAAGAAAAATATTCGCCGAAAACGGCAAGCACATGGGAACGGTTGCGCCTTATGGTTATCGTAAAAATCCCGACAACAAGTATCAGCTTGTTATAGACGAAAACACCACCCCGATTGTTCGGCAAATTTTCGGGCTTCGGTTGCAAGGGAAAAGCTACAGGGCGATTGCACTTCATCTCAACGACAGCGGAGTAATGACACCAAGCGATTATACCTACGAAGGAAAAGACGGCAGTAATCCGCAAAAAACAAATCATTGTTGGAGCGGTACGGCAATAAAACGTATTCTCCTTAACGAAGTTTACATCGGGAATCTCGTGCAAGGTAAGAAAGGTACAATTTCTTACAAAAATCAACGCTTGGTAGAAAAGGACGAGTCTGAATGGATTCGCGTGACCGATACCCATGAGCCTATAATCTCTATGGAAATTTGGGAACGTGTTCAAGATTTGCACAACAAAAAATACAAGCCGCGAAACAAGTCAAATGGCAAACCCCCAAGTGTATTCACAGGACTTTGTTACTGCGCGGATTGTGGTTTCAAGCTAAAAAACGATAATAGGTGCGAACCTAAAAAAGATGGCACGTACTACGAACGAGCGTCTTTTCTTTGCGGCAATTATGCGAGAAGCGGCAAGGGTGCTTGCACGGCACACGTTATCGGCGAACCCGCATTGATTGAAATTATCACCACGCAAATTCGTACTCATGCACAGCTTGTCAAGTGTGACGAAAAGCGGATTGTTGCAGAAATCCTCCGTCAGCAAAACGCAGAGAGTTTATCAACGCAACGCGCCTATCAAAGCGAATTAAAGGCACATCAGAAACGAATTGCCAAACTGAACACCTTTATAGAAAAACTCTATGAAGACCGCGTGAATGGTATTGTTCCCGAAGACTTCTTCCGCAGGCAGATTGAAAAATACGAACAAGAACGTATTGAAAGAGTACAGACTGCCGAAACACTTGAAAAGAAAATCAGCGAAATCAAGCTAAAATCCGACAATGTAGGCACATGGGCAAAGCAGATTAAGCGTTATACAGAACTTGAAACACTCGACAGCGAAACATTGTTATTGCTCGTAGATAAAATCGTGGTCGGCGAGGCGCAGAAGATTGACGGCAAGCGCGTCTGCGACGTTCGTGTTTTCTACAATTATGTAGGGAATATCTCTGAAATAGCGGAGATTGGGGGTGCAGCATGAAAAATCCTCAAAAACTCTACAACGTCGGAATGTATGTCAGACTTAGCAGAAATGACGAACTTTCTGATTCGCAAAGCATAGAGAGTCAAAAGCAAATTCTATCAAAATTCATCTCTATGATGCCGGGGTGGATTGAGAAGAAAACTTACATCGACAACGGATTCAGCGGAGGAAATTTTCAACGCCCTGCGTTCCAAGAAATGATGAACGATATTCGGGGCGGCGAAGTCAATCTGTTGTTAGTAAAAGACCTTTCGCGGTTCGGGAGAAATTACCTTGAAACAGGAAAATATCTTGAGGAAGAACTCCCCGCTCTCGGTTGCAGATTCGTAGCACTCATGGAAAAGACCGCTTTTTAGAGAACCGACTTATTCTATCAAAAAACATCGGAAATACGGTTATTCGCAAACCCAAACCGCCAGTAACAAGGGTACTGGCGGTTAAGTATTTTCTATAGACGAATTACCACTCATGTCCGCATCTATAGCAATGGCAAATACCGTTTTGTTCATCTATATCTTGCGTTTCGCCGCATTTTGGACATTTACCACCTCGAACGCCTATTATACGCTCTAAGAATTTCGCAAACATAATTCACATCTCCTTTCTTCATTATTATAATCGTTTAAAAAACCTTGTACTTTTTGTTGAAATTCTTCGCCACCATAAGCAATTAATTTTTCTTTTCGAACGAGGTCTACCCCCCAATATTCCCTACCTTCTCTCGTCCAAAATATTTCATGTGCAATTTGCTCAGCCGATTTCATTTGATTTAAAACAATCACTTCATCTTCCGTATAAGCATCTGTATAGTCTGACAAAACATTATCATCTGAATTTATAAATAGAAACCACATACTAAACCCCGTTGTTACAAAAATTACAGAAAAAATGGTTATCGCAATAATCAGTTTTTTTCTAAAATTTTCTCTTAATTTTTTTAAATCTTTATTCAATTTGTTTTTATCTTTAGCTAAAGTATTCCTTTCGGTTGTTAAATTGCTTTTATCATTTGCTAAGCCATCCCTTTCGGTTGACAAATTAGTATTCTCGTTACTTAAAATAATATTTTTATTGCTTAAATCAATATTTGCGGTTTCTGTAAGTTTTAGTTTTTTCTCTTTTTTTATGTTTTCTTGTTCCGAGGTTTTTAAATCTTTTCTTAATTGAACAACCTCTTTCTTTAGTTTGGGTACTTCTATTGCTAAATCGTATGGATTATCAATAACATCAACAAGATTATAACCTAACAGATTAGAATAAAAATTAATAACACAATATGTTATTTTTTTGGGTATTATAGTTATTTTACAATCACATGGAAATGTATCAGCAATGATTTTAATTCTACGTTCCCGCTCTTGTTCGTTGAGAGTGCTTAATTCAAACAGTTTTTTTGGAATTTCATCATCGTTTGCAGTTTTTAGAAACCAAAACAATGTTGTATCTCTATTCAAATTATCATCAAGAAGACGAAACAATCTAACGGGAGGCTCAAGAAAAATATGCCTTCCGTCATTTACATTATATTGCATAATCGCATTTTTAAGTTTTTCGATATGCTCAACAATAATAGTTAAGCGTTCATCATAAAGCTCACATAAAGTCTCATTATATTTTCTTTGTATAGGATTAGTGTTTTTCATAAAACCTCCCTCCAACGAAACAATGATTTAATTTGAATTATTCTTTCCCTAATGAATCCATAAATTTTGTTTTTATTATTTCTGTTAATCTAACTGCGAAGTTGCCATCTATTATTACTACATCACCGCGTGCGATTAAGTTTCCGTTCACAACAATGTCCACAGGTGCTCCCGCTTGTCTCTCAAGCTCAATTATTGTTCCTTGTGTGAATCCTAAAATTTCTCTAACTCGCATTCTTGCCGTCCCTATTTCAACAGAGACTTGTAAAACAGATTCTTCTAATAATTGCAAGTTGGATTTTTCTTCTTTCTCAAATTGGTTTGATTGATTATTATTTAATGTTTGTGTTGTATAAGCTCT
>Ga0082212_10010179_pt1 | contig 12067 bp, 12 predicted proteins | sample TergutNt197P3_FD_71548 | JGI IMG/M metagenome (GOLD analysis project Ga0082212, IMG submission 71548) | Neocapritermes taracua P3 segment gut microbial communities from Petit-Saut dam, French Guiana - Nt197 P3 | ecosystem: Host-associated > Arthropoda: Insects > Digestive system > Gut ... | reverse complement strand
GAAAACCAAAGGGCTCTGTGTCAACCTGCCAGTAAATTCCAACATAAACCAAGTCAACATGAATTTAAAAAAGGGATTTATCGTCTATGAAGGTCAGTTTAAAAGTTCTGACCGGATTATTGTCGATAAATTAAGAATCAAAATTAAAGGCGTGTACCAGAAAGTCAATAATCTTTCCGGCGGTAATCAACAAAAGGTGTTGCTCAGCAAATGGCTTGCACAAGATGCGGAAGTGTTTATATTGGACGAACCTACGCGAGGCATTGATGTGAGCACAAAAGTTGAGATTTATGAATTGATTAGAGAATTGGCCCGGGCCGGCAAAGCCGTGCTAATGATCTCCAGTGAAATGCAGGAGTTGATCGCGATATGCGATCGGATACTCGTAATCAATGAAGGCAGGATCGTGGGCGAATTTGCAGCGGCGGAAGCCACGGAACAAAAGATACTGGAAAAAGCAATACTTGGAAAGGAAGCAAAAAACTATGATAGAAGACCGTTCTAGAATGAACCGCAAATCTGCACTATTAAAAATGAATCAGCCTGAATACTATGTGGGGTTTGGGTTGATTGCCCTGTTTATCGTTTTTTCAATTGCCTCACCATATTTCCTGACGGCTACGAATCTATCCAACGTATTATATCAAGTCAGCGCGATCGGAATTTTAGCCGCAGGCCAGACTATGGTGATACTGACAGGCGGGATCGATCTTTCGATCGGCTCTGTTTTTACGATATCCGGCTGGATTATGTGCTTCCTGGTACAGAACGTCGGCTTGGCCATTGGGCTTCCGGTCGGCTTGATTGTGGGGCTGACGGCAGGGCTGATTAACGGCGTTTTGGTGTCCATTGTCAAACTTGAACCGTTTATTGTTACACTGGGCACGATGTCTATCTTCAATGGCGTTGTATATATCATTTCGAACTCGAAAGCGGTGTCGAACCTTCCGCTTGTGATGGCGCAGATAGACAAGTTTAAGCTCTTTGGCGTGATCCCAAGTTACTTGCTGATATTGTTCATTGTGTTGATATTGGGGCATCTGTTCCTTACATATTCCAAACCGGGGCGTATGATCTATGCCATCGGCAGCAACGAACAAGCCGCGCTCTATTCCGGCATCCGAACCCAGTTATATAAGATCGTTCCTTATGTATTGGCAGGAGGCCTTGCCTTTGTTGCCTCTTTTGTGCAGTCATCCCATCTGATGGCCATTGACTGCAATGCCGGCAACAACCAAAACTTAGACAGTATAACGGCGGTAGTTATCGGAGGCACCAGTCTGCTTGGCGGACGGGGTTCCTTGATCGGCACGTCTATTGGTTTTCTTTTGATCGGTGTTCTTGGTAACGGACTCAACTTGCTTGGCGTGAATTCTTATTGGCAACGCGTAGTTGTAGGCATCATTTTGATAACGACGATCGGACTGCAAAGACTCTCTTTCGCGAGGTCCAATAAATAATCTTATATGTTCGTGCAAATTGAGAAGGGAGATGCCAATGAACTATAAAAAGCGCGGCGAACTGCAGGGGGATTTTTTACCCGGCCGTATCATTACCAAGGTAACGGGCAAGGATTCGCCCATGAAAAGCAAAAAAATGACTATGGGTTTTGGCCGTTACTGTAAAGAAGCCGGTATTATGGCGCCACACCAGCATGCGGAGGAAATCGTATACGTAGTGGATTGCAAGGGTGCGTGGACCCGTTATGGCGGCACTCCGGATAACCTGCTGTACAAGCTGTCGTTGGAAAAGGGAATGACCATGTTGTTTGATGAGTTGGAATGGCATGTGTTTGAATATGAGGAAGACGGTTTTTTGGAAATTATCTTTTTCTACGGTCAGACAGATAATATACGCCCGGAAGAAATAAAGTAAGAAATGCCTCCAGATCGAGTAACGTTTGGATCACGCCTGTTCCTATTGAGTCCAGGGGGTGGAGTACAAAGCCCTGCGGCATACCACTCCATTCGGGTTGGCGAAGCCGGTTTCGTTGTAAATAAAGCGACCGGCGGCAAGGAGCAGCATGTTTTGGGAGGAGGAAAAACAAGGAAAAACCAAGAAAACCCATTGATAAATCGCTTGAAAAAGGATAAGCTTGTAGACAATCATCCGCTGGATTCATATCACAGAATAGGAGGATGTTCCATTTATGAAGCGTTACGTCCTCCGACGGCTCATCATAACCCTCGTCACCTTGCTGCTCATCACGTTGTTAACCTTTATCTTGATGCACGCGATACCGGGCGGGCCTTTCACGCGTGACAAACAAATCCCTGCGTCCGTGCTTGCCGCGCTGGAGAAAAAATACAATTTGGATAAGCCGCTGTTTCAGCAGTACTTTGAATACCTCCAGGGCCTCCTGCGCTTTGACTTGGGGCCCAGTTTCAAGTACAGCGGCAAGACGGTCAACGATTTTATTGAAAGCGGGTTTCCCTATTCCGGCAAGCTGGGATTGATCACGTTGCTCTTCGTACTGGCGGCCAGCATTCCGATGGGCATTATCGCCGCGTTGCGCAACGGACGCTGGCAGGATATGCTGCTCATGGCGGTCGCTACCTTGGGAATCACCATTCCCAGTTTCGTCATTGCCCCAGGGTTGCTATATGTATTTGCATTCCAGCTGGGTTGGGCGCCCACCTTCGGTGTGGACAAATGGCAGGGGTACGTGTTGCCGGTGATTGCCCTGGGCGGCTACTCGATCAGTTTTCTGGCGCGGCTTATGAGATCCAGCCTTCTGGAGGTCATGGGGCAGGATTATATCCGTACCGCTCGCGCTAAGGGCATCACCGAAACCCGTGTCATCCTCCGGCACGCACTGCGCAATGCTTTGATACCCGTGATCACCGTATTGGGACCCACGGTAGCTAACCTGCTTACCGGGAGTTTTGTGATTGAGAAAATCTTTGCTATTCCAGGTATGGGAGCGCACTTCGTGAACAGCGTCACCCAACGAGATTACACCACCATCATGGGCATGACGGTATTCTATGCCGCGTTTCTCATCAGCATGGTGTTCATCGTGGACCTGTTTTACTGCCTGATCGACCCGCGCATCACCTACGAATGAGACAGGCTGAAAAGAAGGCCAAAAGTCGAGAAAGAGAAGGAATGTAGCATGACAGTGGACCGGTGGGCGCGAATAACGTCCAGCGACGCGGATCGGGAAAAAATATGGCGCAAGCCCCGCAGTTTCGCCCAGGACGTATGGTTCCGTTTCATGCGCAAACCCACCGCCTTGGCTGGCTTCATCGCCGTCGTACTGCTGATCGCTTTCGCGGTAATTGGGCCAGCGTTTACCCCCTACGATTACGAGAAACAGACCCTCAGCCTGGCCAATATCCCACCGATATTCGACACTACCCGCGCGCCGGACCCGGGCCGATTCCTGTACATCACCGGTAACATGAAGGTTGTGGAAGTCGATGAGACCGGCAAGCTGATCAGCCAGCTTACAAAGCTGGAGGACGACTTTGTGAGTATGCGCCTCGCCCTGGCATATGGGGAAGGCGGGACGTCGCGGGTGTATCTGGATTACGGTGCGCAGCCGCCGGTTCTGCTAGACGCAGGGGAGAACCTTCTCCAGGCTGGACCACGGCTTTGGAACAACTCCTATATACTGGGAACAGATCATCTGGGTAGGGATATCCTTACAAGGCTCATGTACGGCACCCGTATCTCGCTGGTCGTAGCTTTTGTGGCGGCAACCGTCAACCTGGTGATCGGCGCTCTCTACGGCGGCCTCTCGGGATATCTGGGCGGCGGTGTGGACTCCGTGATGATGCGTGTGGTGGACATCATCAGCACCATTCCTCTCACACTATACGTTATTTTGATCAAGGTAACGCTCAGCAACGGCCTGGGCGGCATCATCATCGCGCTTTCCAGCGTCTATTGGGTGGATATGGCGCGGGTGGTGCGCGGGCAGGTGCTTAGCCTCCGCCAGCAGGAGTTTGTGCTCGCCGCCCGGACCATCGGATCAGGCACGCGGACCATTTTGTTTCGCCACCTGATTCCCAATGCCATGGGTCCGATCCTCGTTACCATGATGATGCTTATCCCAAACGCTATCTTTATGGAGGCGTTCATGAGCTTTATCGGTATCGGCATTGCGCCGCCCATGGCCAGCCTGGGCACCATGTGCAGCGATGCCACCGAGGCGCTGCGGGCTAACCCATACCAGCTTTTTCTGCCGGCGCTGGTGATCTGCCTGATCATGTTCGCGTTTAATTTCGTAGGGGACGGTCTGCGCGACGCGCTGGACCCGAAGCTCAAAAAGTAGGAGAGCAAATGAAGCGGCAAACCGAGCCTGTTTTGGAGATTCGCGACCTTCATACCTCCTTCCTAACCGGAAGCGGGACGATCCCCGCTGTGCGCGGGGTAGACCTGCGCGTGGATAGAGGCGAGTGCCTGGGCGTCGTGGGGGAATCCGGTTCCGGCAAGAGCGTCACCTTTTTGTCGGTGTTGCGGTTGTTGGCTTCCACGGGGCGGATCATAGCCGGGGATATCCTTTTTGAGGGCAGGGATTTGACCCGTATGACACGCCGGCAGATTCGGGAGGTGCGGGGGTGCGGTATCGCCATGATCTTTCAAGACCCCATGTCCAGCTTGAATCCATTGCTGCCCATCGGCGACCAAGTGAGCGAGATGCTCTGGGCCCATGACCGGTCTTTGAGCCGAAGCGACCGGGAGGCTAAAGTGGTGGAGCTTTTGCGTATGGTGCGTATCCCGGAAGCAGAAAAGCGTTTGCGGAGCTACCCTCATGAGTTTTCCGGCGGCATGCGTCAGCGGGTGATGATCGCCATGGCGCTGGCGTGCCGGCCAAGCCTGCTGATCGCCGACGAGCCCACCACCGCACTGGACGTGTCCATTCAGGATCAGATTCTGAAGTTGATGCGCAAACTGCAGGCGGATTTAGGCATGAGCATTGCTTTCATCACCCACGATTTGGGCGTAGTGGCTGAGTTGTGTTCCCGCGTGATCGTAATGTACGGCGGGCTGGTGATGGAGGAAGCGCCGATTGACGACCTGTTTGAGCAGCCGCTCCATCCCTATACGCAGGGGTTGCTGGCCAGCATCCCGGACATCCGCCAGGATAAGTCCCAGAGGTTGCGCCCGATCCCCGGTTCGCCGCCGGACATGAGCCGCCCGCCGGAGGGTTGCCCCTTCGCGCCGCGCTGTCATTTCGCGCGCTATGTGTGCGTGACTGAATTGCCGCCCGTGACGGCTTTTGAAGGCAGCCGGAGTTGCCGGTGCTGGCTGTGTGGTCCCGACGCGCCGGCAACGGACAATCCCTTTCGCCCGGTTCCGACAGGGATAGGGGGTGCGCCGGCATGAGCATGGATACCGAAAGCCGGGATACGCCTTTGCTGCGTGTGGACAGATTGGCCCAGCACTTTCCGGTGCGCGGAAGCCGCCATAAAGTAGTACACGCGGTGGACGGCGTTACCTTTTCAATCGCCCGGGGACGGACGTTGGGCTTGGTGGGCGAAAGCGGATGCGGAAAATCCACCTGCGCACGGAGCATCATCCGTATTTACAGCCCCACCGCGGGCAAGGTGGAACTGGACGGGCAGGACATCACCCACCTGCGGGAACCTGAGCTGCTACCGGTCCGCCGCCGGATGCAGATGATCTTTCAAGACCCGTACTCATCGCTGAATGCGCGTATGACGGTGCGCGACCTGCTTGCGGAGCCGCTTCAGGCGCATCGGGTCACCGCTTCCAGCGGGGAAGAGGATGAGTTGGTGCGCGAGATTCTTGAAAAGGTAGGGTTAACCCAAGAACACGCCGGTCGGTATGCCCACGAGTTTTCCGGCGGCCAGCGCCAGCGTGTGGGTGTGGCGCGGGCGTTGATCCTTCGGCCCGAATTGGTGATCTGCGACGAACCGGTGAGCGCGCTGGACGTATCCATTCAGGCACAGATCGTTAACCTGCTGCGCGACTTTCAGCAGGAACTGGGCCTGACGTACCTGTTTATCGCCCATGATCTGTCCATTGTACGTTACGTGTCCGACGAGGTTGGGGTAATGTATATGGGCAAGATCGTGGAACTCAGCGAAGCCTCGGACATCTATACGCATCCGCTGCATCCGTATACACAGGGGCTGCTGAGCAGCATCCCGGCTGGCAATCCGAAACTCGCCCGCCTCAAGGCCAGCGCCGGGCTTGCCGGAGACATTCCAAGCCCCGTCGATCTTCCGGGGGGTTGTCGGTTTCATCCGCGGTGTCCCTGTGCTGCCGAGCGCTGCGCGCGGGAGGAACCATCCTTGGCGACGGTTGGACCCCGTCACGCGGTGGCATGTTTCGCCGTTGCCGGCTAGGGCACACCCTTGGATCCAAAGATTGTTCCCAAAATGCCGGTTAGGCATTGGGCATAGATTCATCTATTTTAAGGAGGAGATCGAAATGCGTAAAACCCTTGTATGGCTGTTGGCGATTGCCCTGACTGTCGTCGCGTTCCCCATGGCCGGCGTGTTGGCGGCGTCTGCCCAGGAAATGGTATTCGCTTTGCAGAACCAGCCCGACGGCTTTGACCCCAGCGTGACGAATAATAGTTTCGCCGCGCCCTTTCTGTTCAATGTATTTGAGGGTCTGGTAACCTATGACACCGCCGACGGTTCAATGGTCCCCGGCAATGCCGAGAGCTGGATCATCAGCGACGACGGCCTTACCTACACGTTCACCCTGCGCGAGGACCTCAAGTGGTCTGACGGAAGCCCGCTGACCGCCAAGGACTACCTGTATACCTTCCAGCGCGTTCTGACCCCGACAACCGCCGCCCAGTACTTGGACTTGCTGACCGACTACGTCGTTGGCGCGCAGGAGTACTACGACGGAGAGGGCTCGGAAGAGGATCTTGGCGTGAAAGCCCCGGATGACCGGACGCTGGTGCTCACCCTTAAGGTACCCGCGCCGTTTTACCTGTCCATTCTCACCATGTGGACATTCAGCCCCGTGCAACAGGCCACGGTAGAAGCCAATGGCGACCTGTGGACCAACAAGCCGGAAACCTACGTGGTCAATGGCCCGTTTAAGGTCAGCGAATTCAACATCGGCGAGAGCGTGGTGCTGGTGAAGAACACCGAGTATTACAACGCCGACCTGGTGAAGCTGGAGAAGATCACCTTCCGCTACATTGAGGACAGCGCAACGGCACTGCTGGCTTATGAGGCAAACGAAGTTGACGGATCGCGTACGATCCCTCCCAGTGACTTCGCCCGCTTGCGTGCCGCCAATGCCGGCGTGGTAATCGTGCCGGCCTATGCTACCACCTACTATGATATCAACAACCTTAAGGCTCCGTACGACAATGTGCTGGTGCGAAAGGCGCTAAACCTGGCCATTGACCGCCAGGCAATCATCGACGAAGTCATCCAGACCCCCGCGTACCCGGCTTATAGCCTGATCGGCCCCAGCTACGTGGTAAACGGCGAAGACTTTGTTGAAGGCCGTTCCACTTTCGGGCTGTCGCCCACGGCAGATGTGGAAGCCGCACGCGCCGCCCTTGCTGAAGCGGGCTATCCCAACGGCGAGGGTTTCCCACCCCTCCAGCTGTCATACTATACCAACGATGTGGTCAAGAAGACCGTGGAAGCGCTGGCCGCCATGTTCACCGAGAACCTGGGCATCCAGGTGGAGATCTCCAACGAGGATTGGGCGGTGTACTATGAGAATATTAAGGCCTTCAACTATGAAGTCGGCGCTATGGGTTGGGGCGCGGATTATCTGCACCCCATGACTTTCCTGCCGCTGCTCAAGACCGATGACGCCAATAACCTGGTTGGTTACAGCAATCCCGACTACGACGCGCTGGTGGCTCAAGCGCAACAGGAAACCGACCCGGTAGTGGCGCTGGACATCATGCGCCGTGCCGAGGCGATGGCTTCCGCGGACTACCCGCTGCTTACACTGTTTCATCGCGCCAACACAATGCTTATGAATGAGAAGGTGCAAGGTTACTACTTCGACTACTCGGGCACCATCTGGCTCAGGACCACTTTCATTAGCGAGTGATCATGGTACAAGCATTCATAACCCTGGAGGATGGCCGGACCATGAATTTTGAGCTGTTCCCGGAACGCGCTCCCATTACGGTGGCCAGCTTCGCGCAATCCGCCAATGAGGGCTTCTATGATGGCCTGGGCATTTGCCGTATTGTGGATGGCTATGTGATACAAGCCGGCAGCCCGGACAACGACATCATGACTGACAGTAACTTTCACATTCGGGGTGAATTCGCGAAAAACGGCGTAAATACCGGTTTGGACCATCGCAGGGGCGCTCTTAGCATGGCGCGCGACGAAGACTTCGATACGGCGGGCACCCAGTTTTTTGTGGTGCACCGTGACGCCTATAAGTTGGACGGCTATTACGCAGCCTTTGGGTACATGCTGGAAGGTTTTGACGTGCTGGACGCCCTGGCATCGCTGCCAACCTCCTGCAAAGGAACCTGGAACAAGCCGCTTCACATGCCTCTGTTGCAGCGAGTTCGTGTGAAAATTACCGGAGAGGGATCTCTGCCGCCGGTGCAACGGTTACCGTAAAGCCGGCGGACTTTCGGGTGTATTCTGCAAAACGGTTTGTGTGAAAAATATCCCCCGGAGCGTCATAAAAGGCATCCGGGGGATTTTTATCGCGGCATCCTAAAGGAAACTCCAAGCGGATTCATATTGCCTACTCTTTTCGTTTATGATACACTGCTTACTGAGATATCGACGTGGAAATTGAATTTTTACCGGATTGTGCATATTGCTCGTAAGAGCAGCGAAAACCAGAGCAGACAGTTGCTGGGAATCCCAAAGGCCAACGGAGTTACGTATAAAGATAAGTCTTCGTGATCGGCGTCACACGTTTTTGTGCTTGAACTCGATTTCATCACTATTTGTCCCTGAACGGAGCGAAAAGAATGGCTATATCGATGGGAAAAAAGATGGGAATCATCGCCTGCGCCTTGCTGCTGTGCTTCGCGCCGTCCGCCCGGGCCGGTGACAGACGGCTGTCAAAATACAGCGCCTGGGAAGCATACGGCCGGGAGGAACAGCTTGAAGGCAAGGAAACGCCGGAGGTAATTAAGCGTATGCTGGATACGGCGTATAACGAGTATACGGAGGTGGGCGGAAAGCGCTTGAAGCGCTCCAACGTGTACACGCGCTGGTATGGCGCCAAAGTTGCATGGTGTAACATATTCATCGCGTGGTGCACTGCGCGGCAGGATATTACGTTATACCTCCTTAAGGAAGTCGCCCCAAGGCCCGATGATGAGATATTCAATTTCAAGATGCGGCGGATTCCTACGTTGTTCGGCGCGTTTGAGACTGTCGGGCGGGTCAGCGCGGTGCCCCGTCCGGGATATACGATCATATACGCCACCAGAAAGGGCCTGTGGGAGATGCACGTGGGGATCGTATATAGCGCCGAGCTGCAGGCGGACGGCCGCTACCTGACCGAAACCATCGAGGGGAACCAGGGAGACACCATCCGGCATTACCTTTTCCTGTACGACCCGCACGCGCCCTTCCAGCAGGGAAACATGAGCTTTTTAGAAAGTTCGCCTGAGGGCGCGGACGAGCGGCTGAACATCGCTCCCCGCAACCCCACCTGGTGCGTGAAGGGCTTCGGCGCGACGTGGAAATAAACGATGCGGGGCAGCGAGATCGGCGGTCTTTTGATTGATTTATTTGGCAACCCATTTTCGCGCAAAGCTTGTGAATGGTGAGGTCTTGCGTAAGGTGGCAGCCACGTTAAGGTTCATCCACGGATTGCCTCCTTATCTTTCGAGCTTGTTTCAGACCACGGAGATACTGATTCCTTATCCCTGTATCAGTTTCCTGTTCGTACAATGCCGTTACCACGCCAAGTAGCTCGCTGTTGGCATGCTGAGGGACGGATATAATTCTGCCGAGCGCATACGCACTGCTCCATCGGATTACAGTCCCATCATTGCTCGTATTTGCCAACAGCTTCTGGGTTGCCGCTTCCAAGTCATTTGGGAAAAGGTGCGCGATGTTCCCAACGATTCTTGATGACTCTCTTTTCAAGTTATTTGATTGTGACGTGATATATTTTTGGGCGAACTTGAGCCAACCCAAATCTGCTATTTCTGGGTTTTTTTCGGTGACGGCTTCCATGGCTTCAAAGACTAACGAGATTCTTTTGTCATCAACTGCGCCCTCTAAAGCTTGGACTCCTTGAATCGTTAGGGCGCCTGTTTTGATTGCTTCCTCAATTTCATTTCTTTTTTCAACGGCCTTCATGGCTTTGTTGTTAAGCAAGCCGATAACATCCATAACATACACCTCTCGCAAAAGTTAAAAGCTTCGCTTCAAGATTTCTATTGGAATCATACCACAATCACAGGTCCAATGCCAGGTTGAACTGGGTGGATTATAACCGCGGCGAGCACCGTATCCGAACACTCCAAGGTTAAAATGGCGAGTGCGATTTTAAGGTTTCTACCGTTCTCCGTTTGTGATAGAATGAGTATACAAAGCGGCCCGGCATGACGAAACCGCTTTTACCCTTTGATGCTCCTCCTCACTGTTCGAGGATAACGTTTTGGGTTTGAGAAGGCATGACTGTCCTACTCCCGCTGGCGGCGGTGGATATCACGGCAGCAAAGTAATGGACAAAACGTGGGGGATTCGGTTATGAGTAAAAGGCTAGCATATTGCGTCAATTAAAATTTATGATATAATTATTCTCCGAGGGGGAATAATTATGAAGCCGAAGAAGTACAAGGTGAATCTACGAGAGGATCAACGAAAGGAACTTGAAGGGATAACCAAACGAGGGAAGCATTCTGCGGCCACAATAAGGAGAGCAAACATTTTACTGAGTCTGGACGAAAATCATGGTGGGGATAAGAAACAGACCGAGATAGCCGAGCGGTATCATACAACAACCACGACGATCTATAATATCAGCAGGCAGTTTGCAGAGGAAGGATTGCAAGCGACAGTATATTGCAAAGTTCGAGAAATGTCGCCAATTCAACCTATTGCGACAGGGGATGTAGAAGCTCGGATTATAGCGCTTGCTTGTGGAACGCCGCCGGAAGAAAGAGGTAGATGGACATTGCGACTGTTAGAGAAAAAAGTTGTGGAGCTTCACATCGTGGAGGCAATATCAGGCAATACCATTGGCCGACTGTTAAAAAAACACCACTTAAGCCTCACTTGAAAAAATGCTGGTGCATCCCACCGAAACAAAATGCGGCTTTTGTCGCCAACATGGAAGATGTTTTGGATGTCTACCAGCGCGAGTATGACGAATCGTGCCCGTTCATTTGCATGGACGAGAAACCTTACCAACTACTGGATGAAAACCGTCAACCTATTCCTATGAAGCCTGGCAAGGCTTTTCGGTATGATAGTGAATATATCCGACATGGCACATGCAGCATTTTCATTTTTACCGAGCCATTGCAGAGTTGGCGAAAAGTCTTTACGTCAGAGCGCCGCACCAAGAGAGATTGGGCGAAATTGATAGCTGAAATCTTGGAAGTTCACTACCCCCGCGCCGCCAAAGTCTGCTTCGTTATGGATAATTTGAATACACACGCAATCTCGTCGCTTTATGAAACCTTCCCGCCAGACAGGGCTCGCGCTTTGGCAAAGCGTATGGAGATCCACTATACTCCCAAACACGGAAGCTGGCTGAATATCGCGGAGATCGAGTTGAGCGCTATGACCTCGCAGTGCTTAAGGCGGCGTATACCGGATATCCGTACCTTGGCATCGGAGCTTGATGCTTGGAATACTGTCAGAAATGATTCCGCTGTTGCGGTGAATTGGCAATTTACCAACGATGATGCTCGGATCAAACTTAAAGGATTATATCCAGATCTTTAATTGACGCATCGTACTAGACAAAACCATGAGTAATCTATTTTGTTAAACCGCCGTTTCTCCTGTCCAGCCTGTCAAGGCGGGTAGTATTTGCTGCGCAAATCTCCAGCCCTAAAGCCTTGACTGACTGGATTTTCGCCGTATCATCTCGCTGCCGACAGCGGGGAACAGAATTTCATTCTACCCCGCCGCCGTCCGCTTCATTGTACGATGAAACCGAC
>Ga0082212_10010178_pt1 | contig 12068 bp, 8 predicted proteins | sample TergutNt197P3_FD_71548 | JGI IMG/M metagenome (GOLD analysis project Ga0082212, IMG submission 71548) | Neocapritermes taracua P3 segment gut microbial communities from Petit-Saut dam, French Guiana - Nt197 P3 | ecosystem: Host-associated > Arthropoda: Insects > Digestive system > Gut ... | reverse complement strand
GCCTTTGCCCTGGGCCGTTATGCTACGCCCTTTCAGGGCGTTTGAACGTGCGCCTTCGGCACACTTCTTATTTCTATTTCTATCGCCATCCCATATTCGAACTATGCAAAATGTACAAACTCCGGAGGGCGAACACATAGGTTCGCCCCTACGCATCACGGCGCGTCGGTTTCGATATAATCGGTTTCCGACCGGTTCAAAACATCCAGGCCTTCGGGATCCGCTACTTTTATTGACGAATCGCCGCTGATTTTGGTGTAAACGCCTTTTTCGGATGAATGGCCGAACGCGCATTCCGCGATTATTTCACTTCCCTTTTTCAGAACGACGCGCATTACAGGCGCTTCGACGCCATACTCAGACAGAGACGCCGGGTTGTCTATCCATTCAACTACAGGCTTTTCCAGCACATCGAGAATGCCGTTTATTTCACTCCAGCTCGCTCTCTTTTTTGAAGGGCCGTCAATGAACCAGTCGCCATCGGTTTTTACAAACTGATATTTTCCATTGGCGTTTTCAATCAACAGAGAGTCCACGTCCCAACGCTGGAAGGAAATAAGAGATTTATCCCTGATATCGTTTGACGATCGCGATAATTTGTCCAAAAGTTCTTTTTCCACGAAAAACAGTTCGTCCCGCGAATCATCCCTTGCGAGATATATTTCTTCCGTATCGTCAGCACTTTCCACGTTTCCGGCCGCTGCGCCAGGCGATTTTTTCCGCAGTCTGGATTTTTCCGTACCAATAACCAGGCGTTTAGGGGCAATGCCTGATTCGAAGCCAAGCTGTACGTCGATAATGGGCGTGTCAAGCGCCGTATTTACATAGTCTTCTGCGTTGTCGTCGAAAAATTCCGGGATTTTTCCAAGTTGCAGCGCGTTCAGCATTTCACGAACAGCCGGGCCGCCCGCTTCGCGTTTTTCAGCGCCGCGGAACCACCAGCGTTCATCGCGGTCTTTTTCAAGTTCGATAACGCCTTTAGGGTTCCGAAGAATCACGCTTTCGATCCTCGCGCGTTCAAAGCTGAGAACGTTGCGATCACGAAAATCCTCCGCCGTCGCGTCAAAAGAACGCGCCGCGTCAGCCGAAACAAAGAAAACTTCCTTTTTGCCGGTCAGCGCTGAATAGGTGTAATTTCCGGATGGATTGTTTTCACCGAACGCAATTCCATATTCCCTGCCGTCCTTGGAAGTCAATCTCAGTTCGAGATTTGCCGGTGAAAGGCCGAACTGCGCTAGATCGGCCGCGTCGGTCTCAACCACGCTTTCGCGGTCAAGCCTGGCTGCGTAAGATGTAAGACGGTTTATTTGCGCGTTGTCTGCAAGCCATTCACGCGGCGAGGTAATTTTCCAGTTGCCGTCTTCCCCGCGTTTTGCAGTCATTAAGCCGCCATGCGAGGTCAGTTCGACGTGTATGATATCTTCGGTGTCGAACTGCCATATCCGGTTTTCGACTTTTTTTGCGGCTTCGCGTTTTTCGCCGCCTTTGTATTCGTAGAAATAGATGTAGCCGCCGAACAGGATTGCCGCAACCAGCAGCGCGAATGTCCCCTTAAAACGCATCTCTACAATCTCCGTCGCCGCACGATAACGATAATTCCAATGACCACGGCCGCGCCAGGCAGCAAAAAGACCGTGAACATGCGCAGCATCAACAATTGTCCCTGCGAAAGAATAATACGCCGGTCATCGACGGGTTTGGGACGTATGGATATCAGGTCTTCATCCTGCGCCAGCCAGCTTATCATGTTCAGGAACAGATTTCCGTTTCCCTGCACAGGGAAATAGGCGTCAATCGCGAAATTTGAAGTCCCTGTAACCACCATGCGGGCAGTGCGTGCGGGCTTTTCATCCGTGGCCTCCTCGGTTTCCCTGATTGCCGCTACGGCAAGGGAAAGAGGCCCTTCCAGATCTTCATCAGGGTCAAAAGCCGCGCTTGGACTGTTCAGATCGGTTTCACCCCAACTGTTTTCATTGCTGTAAAAAAGCGGCTGAACATCAACGTCATCCGGAATATCCTCGGCAAGACGTATCGATCGTGTCAACGGGAAAAACGACATGGAGTTGAAACGCTCGGTAATCGGATGTATTTCGTACCTGAGCACAAGGGGCATGCTTTCGCTTGCTCCCATCAGCCTTCCAGCGCCGCTGACATCAAGCACTACATCGTTGTCAACCTCGACTCCCCACCTGTCGAAAAAGTCAGGAAGCGCCGGAGACGGCGGAGGATCCATCATAAAAAGCGCGCCTCCTCCGGCGTCAAGGAAGTTTTCGATAAGATCGATTTCAAGCGGGAAAGGCTCGTACTGAAGCCCGGCTATTACAAGTACGCGGGCGTCTTCCGGAATCATGCCTTTTTCGGCGATATTGACCGTATCAACAACGTATCCCTGCGCTTCCAAAGCCCTTTTGGCAAGAGAATATCCGGACTTATCGGAGCTGTCGGGGTCTTTCTCACCGTGCCCTTGCAGAAAATATACTTTCTTGGTTTCAGTCCGTCCCACCTTGATAATAGCGTTGGTCAGGTCTTCTTCCTGGATATCATCGCCGGGGCCTTTTTCGATTCTCTCCTGCCGGTCGCCAAGAGCAACGATAACCGTGCCGAATCTGAGTGATTCGCCCGTCAGCGGATTCCGAAAAGCGCCGTAACTGCTGACATCGTATTGTCTCGCCAGGTAGTTCTGTTTGTCCGGATCGATGAATTCATACCGCAAACGGCTTGAAAGCGCGTTGTATTCCGTAAGCAATTCTTTGAGCGTCCCGTCGTTGCCTCCAGGGAAAAAGGCCAGTATCTGCACGTCATTATCCAGCGCCGAGAGTATCTGGGTTGTTTGTGGCGCCAGGGTATAACGCCCGCTGCCGGTCATGTCGAAACGCTTCACATGCCGTGTTCCGACGTAGTTCAGTCCGCAGACGATGGCCAGGACAAGAATCAGGGAAAACACGTAATTACCGGCGTATTTCGTCGAGCGTTTTCCAAGAGTCCCCATAATCTGCCTGTAATTGGCGGCAAGGCCGACGAGTATGAGAATCGCGCCCGCAATCGCCAGAGCCAGATTCCCGCTGTTCCAGACTCTTGATACAGAATTCCATATGACGGCAGCAATAAGAAGGATCACTCCCGCTATGTCACATTTATGCAGAATTTTTTCCATCAGCCTCTCCACCGCATGGATTCAAGTGAACGATACGCCAGGAAAAGCCAGACGAACGCAAAAGTTAAGTAATAAATGACATGAGACGTATCAATGACGCCTTTTATGAAGTCGTCAAGGTGGTTGAGAATCGACAGGTAATTAATAACTTCCTTCGCGGCCCCCGTTGCGTAAGAGCCGAAAAGGCTGACTAACAGGAATATCAGGGAGACTCCGAAAGTTATGACAACGGCGATAATCTGGTTTTCCGTCAGCGTGGAGATAAAAAGCCCCAGTGCCAGGAGCGCGGCGCCGTAAAGGAACAACCCAAGGTACGCGGAAATAATCGGCTTAACGTCCGGCTGGCCATAAATGAAAAGCGGAGAAATCGTAAATCCTACGGAAGCAAGCAGAATCAAAAGAAAAGTCAGGCTTGCAAGATATTTCCCCAGCATGGTCTGCACATTGTTAATGGGCGCAGTCAACAGCAATTCGAGTGTCTTCTGCCTTTTTTCTTCGGCGAACAGCCTCATGGTCAGCATGGGAATCAAAAACAGCAGTATGACGGTCAGTGTGTCGAAAAGCGTCCTTATCACATAAGCCGGAACGTCAATGGGCTGTCCCGGCTGCCCCATCTGCGCCTGGCTCAGGGTATACTGAACGACTTCCGCCAGATTGCCGAAAAAAAACATGCCCGCCAGAATTAGAAAAATGGCAAGCACCACATAGGCAACCGGCGAAACAAAATAACTTTTCATCTCGCGCTGCCAGATCGCCAGAATATTTTGCATTGCAAATACCTCTTGTTTACAGGGATTTGTCCTGTTCGTTTTCCACAGGTTCCCCAGGGCGTTGCCCTGGGCTGTTATACTCCGGGCATTCAGCCCGGTGTGGTACGGCGGCGACCTGGTCGTTCTCTAATTTGCCCTTTTCGTTTTCTTCCTCGTTGGTAACAAGGTTCAGGAAAACGTCCTCAAGGCTCATGGAGAGGGCGCGAAGTTCAAGCAAGCCCCAGCCGTTCCCAACCACCTCGGCGGCCAACGCTCTCCGCAGGTCAGTGTTCAATTGACATTCTACGATATAGTCAAAATTAGACGCGCCCGCATCTTCAATGTTTTCCGGATTTTCCATTTCCCGCACATTGACATTCAGCACGCCGCCGACTTGCAGCAGTTTCGCGCGAACATCGTCCGCGGGGCCGTCCACGGTAAGGGAAATCCGTTCCGCCCCTTTCATCTGGTTTGCTAAACCTTCCGGGGTATCCATGGCGGCCACTTTCCCGTTGTTTATAATGACCACGCGGCTGCATGTCATGCTGACTTCCGGGAGTATATGCGTTGAAAGAACGATGGTGTGCGCGCCAGCCAGATTTTTAATCAGAGAGCGAACTTCATGGATCTGTTTGGGATCCAGCCCGCTGGTTGGTTCGTCCAGAATAAGCACTTCCGGATTGTTCAAAAGCGCCTGCGCTAACCCCACACGCTGGCGGTAGCCTTTGGAAAGCCTGCCGATAATGCGTTTTCTGACGTCGCCAAGTCCGCATTTGTCGACGGCGTCGTCCACCTGTTTTTTCCGGAGCCAGGATTGCGCTCCTTTTATGCGGGCGACGAAATGCAGATATGAATCGACCGTCATGTCGGGATAAACCGGCGGATTTTCCGGCAGGTATCCTATACGGCGGCGAACATCCAGGCTGTTGTCAAACACATCGTAACCCGCAACGCGGGCGGTTCCCGCCGTTGCCGGCATATAGCAGGTCAAAATGCGCATTGTGGTGGTTTTACCCGCCCCATTCGGTCCAAGGAAACCGAGAACCTCCCCTTTTTCCACTTTGAAAGTGATGTCGTCCACGGCCGTGCGTTCACCGTAAACCTTGCTGACATGTTCGACTTCAATCACAGGACACCCCTCCCGGAATCTTCAACTCTTTGAAAGTATGGTAAACTAATAATAATAAATAAAAACGCGCCATTCGTCAATCAAACTGGTAATTTGCAATTACCTCCAAAGAAGGTTATTCTTATAAGTTTATTTGGAGGAAGACCGTAATGCCTGTTTATAACCATCAGGCCATCGAAGCGAAGTGGCAGGAATACTGGGAAAAGAATAAAACCTTCAGCGCGCCGGACGAAAGCCCGAAGCCGAAGCTATATGTACTCGACATGTTTCCCTACCCTTCGGGTGAAGGCCTGCATGTCGGACATCCGGAAGGCTACAGCGCCACGGACATGTTCTGCCGCTACAAACGGATGCGCGGGTATAACGTTCTTCATCCCATGGGTTATGACGCTTTCGGTCTTCCTGCGGAGCAGTACGCCATTAGCACGGGAACTCATCCCAAAATCACCACGGACAAAAACATCGCAAATATACGGCGGCAGATTAAACAACTTGGTTTCAGTTACGACTGGGACAGGGAATTTGCCACAACGGATCCTGAATACGTCCACTGGACTCAGTGGATATTTCTGCTTCTTTTCGACACCTGGTTTGACGCTGATTTTGAATGGACGGACACACTGGGAAAGGCGCGCAGAGGAAAAGGCCGCCCGATAGCCGAACTGCCGATTCCCGCCGATACCGCGGATCAGGGAGAAAAGGCCGTTTGTCTTTATCGCGATTCGTTCAGGCTCGCATACCAGGCGGAGTCTCCAGTGAACTGGTGCGCGGAACTTGGCACCGTGCTTGCCGACGAGGAGGTTATCAACGGGCGGTCGGAACGCGGCGATCATCCCGTGCAGCGCCTGCCGTTGCGACAGTGGATGCTGCGCATAACGAAATACGCCGACCGGCTTACTGAAGACCTTGAAACACTGGATTGGCCCGACGCCATTAAGGAGATGCAGAAAAACTGGGTGGGACGCAGTACTGGCGCCGAGGCGGATTTCTTCATCGGCAAACCAGAGGCGTTCAACGACTGGAAGTCTGCCCGCGCGGGTTCGGGTTTTCCGGCAAATCCGGACGAAGACGCCCTGCGCATTTACACCACGCGGCCGGACACGCTTTTCGGCGCGACCTATATGGTGCTTGCGCCCGAACACCCTCTGGTAGACCGTGTAACGACGAATGAAAATCGGGAACAGGTTGAAAACTACCGCCGGATCGTCGCCGAAACCAGCGAGGAAGACCGTATCGCCGGGCGCGGCGAAAAAAGCGGCGTTTTCACAGGCGGATACGCTATTAATCCGGTCAACGGCAAGAGCGTTCCTATCTGGATCGCCGATTACGTGCTTATCAGCTACGGTTTCGGGGCGATTATGGCGGTTCCCGGCCACGATCAGCGCGACATCGAGTTCGCGAGAAAATTCAATCTTCCTGTAATCGCCGTCGTCGCCCCTACAAATGAATGGTTTCAGCGCGTCGCGGCGAAGTTCGGCGGCGAGTTTGCTGGAATGTCGCATGCGGATTACGAAAAAAGAATCGCCGATATTCCTGAAGCTTTCGCAGAAGACGGCGTTTCCATACAGTCATCGGGTGATATGCTCTCGCTTAATGGATTGCCGACGCCTCAGGCGAAAGAAAAAATGATAGAGGAACTTGCGCTAACCGGTCTAGGACGCGCCTCGGTCAAATACAAACTGCGCGACTGGCTCTTCAGCCGCCAGCGATACTGGGGAGAGCCGATTCCGATTCTGCATGAACTTGACGCCGACGGCAAAGCGACGGGATTGATACAGGCAGTCGGAACTGATGAATTGCCTTTGCTCCTTCCCGAGCTTGAGGATTTCAAGCCTACGGGCAAACCCGGCGGGCCGCTGGAAAAAGCCGACGCCTGGATGAGCGTTGAAAAGGATGGCCGCCGGTTCCGGCGCGAAACCAACACTATGCCGCAATGGGCGGGGTCATGCTGGTACTACCTTCGTTTCTGCGACCCGAAAAATCACGGGCGCATGTGGGACGCTGAAAAGGAAAAATACTGGATGCCTGTCGATCTTTACGTCGGCGGAGCGGAACACGCCGTGCTGCACCTGCTTTATTCGCGCTTCTGGCACAAGGTTCTTTTCGACCGGGGCTGCGTCTCAACAATGGAGCCGTTTCAGAAGCTGGTCAACCAGGGGATGATTCTTTCAATAACCTATCGCGACAAAGCCGGGCGCATTATTCCATACAAACAGATTCGCTTTGAGGAAGGCCGGGCGCTTCACGCCGAAACCGACGAGGAACTGACGGGTGAAACCGAGAAAATGTCGAAATCGCGCGGAAACGTCATTCCGGTGGACGTGCCGATTCAGAAATACGGCAGCGACGCCACGCGGCTTTATGAAATGTTCATGGGGCCGCTTGAAGCCGTAAAACCGTGGAGCATGCAGGGAACCGAAGGCATAAGCCGCTTCCTGAATCGCGCGTGGCGCATGATTATCGACGATGAAGCCGACGAAACGCGGCTGAACGCGAAAGTAACGGACGCCGCCGCGTCGGAAGAACAACTGCGCGTAATGCACAAGACAATTCAATCGGTGACTCATGGAATGGAAAGCCTTAGCTTCAACACTGCTATAAGTCGTTTGATGGAGTTTGTGAATTATTTCACCGCTCAGGAAGTCAGGCCGCGCGTCTGCATGGAAAATTTTGTATTGCTGCTTTCGCCGATGGCGCCGCATATCGGCGAGGAATTGTGGGAGGCGCTCGGGCGCGGGCAATCGCTCGCGTTTCATCCCTGGCCGGAGTTTGATGAAAAATATGTTCGGGAAAGCGTCATTGAATTGCCTGTGCAAGTCAACGGCAAGGTCAGGGGGCGCGTTGTCATAGCCGCAGATGCCGACGATAAAGATATTAAAGAGGCCGCGCTGAATGATCCAAAGGCGCAAAAACATCTGGAAGGTCTTGCCATACAAAAGGTGGTAATCGTTCCCGGAAAACTCGTCAGCATCGTGGCAAAATAATAATAAAGCGTGCCGAAGGCGCGCGTTCAAACGCCCTGAATGGGCGTAGCATAACAGCCCAGGGCAACGCCCTGGGATTTTGTAGGGGCGGTTCGCGAACCGCCCTATTGAAGCGTGCTTCGCACGCGTTTTTTAGAACTGTGCCGGCGGGGACGCCCGCGCTCCCATGTCAAAATTGAAAGGATAATAAGTGGGTAAACCAGCGGAAGGCAGAACACGAAGCGACATGCTCGCCAATGAGAAGATAGGCAAACTTCTCATGACGCTGTCGATACCGGCTATCGTCGGAATGGTCGTACAGGCTCTTTACAATATTGTAGATACGTTTTTTGTCAGCCGCTTCGTTGGAACCATGGGCATTGCAGGCACAGCCGTTGCGTTTCCCATTCAGATGATTTTAATAGGAATCGGCATTTCTGTCGGCATCGGCGGCGCGTCAATGTTGTCCCGCCGCATGGGCGAAAAGGATCAAGAAGGCGCGTCAATGGCTCTCGGCAACATGACCTCGCTCTCTATCGTTACAGGGATTGTCTGTTTAGCGGGCGGTCTGATTTTTATGGATCCGTTGCTGCGTATCTTCGGCGCAAACGACGCCATAATGCCTTACGCAAGGGACTATATTTCCATTATTCTGCTGGGCGGCCCATTCTTTATATTTTCAGTAGTCGCCAGTTCCGCCGCCAGGGCCGAGGGTAACGCCAGAGTGGCAATGCTTTCGCTCGTCATCGGCGGCTGCCTGAACGTACTGCTCGACCCGATTTTTATTATCGAAGGCGGCATTCCGCTTTTTAGCCGTATCGTCATTCCGACACTCGGACACGGCGTAAAAGGCGCCGCTGAAGCCACGGTAATTTCCACCATCGTTTCCTGCCTTTTTCTGCTTCACTATATCTTGAAAGGCAACAGCGAAATCATTCTAAAACTGCGGCATCTCCGGCTGAAATGGCCGATCGTCAGGGAAATTTTCGCTGTGGGAGCTTCCGATTTTGCCCGTACCGCGGCCATGAGCGCCACATCGGCGATTTTCAACAACATACTAGAAGGACTCGGCGGCGCGCTGCCCATCGCGGTTTTCGGCATTATATTTCGCATTATCAGCTTTGTTTTCATGCCTATGATCGGCATAGCGCAGGGAGCGCAGCCCATTCTCGGTTTCAATTTCGGAGCCAGGCAGTTTCACCGCGTTAAAGAGTGTCTTAGCCTGGCCAATATAAGCGCAACGGTTCTGGCCTGTGTGGGATTCGTCATATTCATGGCTTTTCCCGGACAGATTCTCAAAGTATTCAGTTCTGATGAAGAACTCATTGTAATGGGAACAACCGCGACCAGGCTGCTGGTGCTTGCGTTTCCACTGCTCGGTTATCAGAATATCGGCACAAGCCTGTTTCAGGCGCTTGGCAAAGCCAAACCGGCTATTTTCCTCGCTTTTTCCCGCCAGGTGCTTTTTTTGATTCCGATGGTCATCATCCTGTCAAAAATGTTTGGATTAACAGGCGTGTGGATGTCTTTTCCCGCCACGGATGTAACAGCTTTCATTGTGACATGGTTCATGGTTTCACGAGAATTGCGTATGCTGACCAGGATTTCTAATCCGTGATCAGGCGCGTAGCGCCTCTTGATTTGACATGCGATACAACAGAAGTAAAGGAGAAATCAGATGAAAGTAAAATCATTGATAGTAATCGGCTGTTTGATGATGTGCGTGATTTGTCCGGCGGCTTTCGCCGAGGACGGCTATTCCAAATATGAGTTGTTCTTTGGCTATTCGCTTATGAAAATCGGCGAAGAGTACGATGACATTGAAGATGAACGAGATTGGTTAAATATGTACGAGGGAGGCAACTTTAAAAAGTCAGATTTTCTGGAAAAAGGATTTGCCGCGTCGTTTACCTATAACTTTACTTCGATTATGGGCGTGGAAACAGCTTTCCGTTTAAATTCAGGCTACATCCTCAGCGAGAAATGGAAGGAATACAATTTCTATTACACTGAAAACCATGAAAGAGGCTATAAGAGAAGAGATATTTCTTTGCTTGTCGGGCCTCGTCTCACATTCAGATCCGGCTCCATCGCGCCTTTTGTGCATGGACTCGTCGGTCTCAGCCACGACAGGGTGGCATCTGCTTATGATATTAAGTATGAGAATGTTTATGGAGACCGCGACTCTTACTCCGACTCAGATACTTTAAACAGCAATTCTTCTCTTGGCGCCGTTCTTGGCGGCGGTCTTGATATTCTGGTTCACGACAACATCGCTATTCGGGCGATTCAGGCCGATTATTACATGACGAACCATCCGGCGAAGCTATACGACAACACAGATAACGGAAACAAACGATACAATAACATCAATTTGTCTTTTGGCATTGCCTTCCGTTTCGGCAAGTAGTTTAGGGAATTTGCGCAAACTATTTAATTTTTTCTTAATTCCTTCTTGATAACTGACGGAATTTATATAAATTTGTTCAGTATGAATGAAGGAAATTACATAGAAAGGGATGTATATCCCTTAATAAAGAAAGTTCTTTCACCAGGCAAAGTCGTGGTTGTCTACGGCCCGCGCCGTACGGGAAAGACCACGCTCGTGTCGCGGTTGGCGAATGAAGCGGGTTCTTGCGCGATGCTGGCATCAGCCGAGGATATAACCGTCCGCGAATACCTTGCCAGTGAATCCATTGAAAAACTCAAGGCTTTCGTTGGCAGCAAGACACTGCTTGTTATTGATGAGGCGCAGCACCTTCCAAACATCGGTCTTGCCCTTAAACTGATGGCCGATCACATACCGGGATTGTTACTGGTCGCCACCGGTTCTTCAAGTTTTGATCTGGCGCGTCAGACCGGACAACCGCTTGCCGGGCGTCAACGTACCATCACATTGCTGCCGATTTCCCAACGCGAACTTTCCGTCGGCGAATCCTCGCATGAAACCGCAGCCCGCCTTGAGCAGCGGCTTATTTTTGGCTCCTATCCCGAGGTCGTTACTTCTTCAGGCGACAAGGAACGTGCCGCATATTTACGCGAACTTGCGGGCGCCTATCTTTTCAAGGACATCCTTGAGATTGAAGGCGTTCGCCGCTCGGATAAACTCATGCGCCTCCTCCTGCTTATTGCGTTCCAACTCGGACATGATGTTTCTGTTGATTCTCTGGGCCAGTCGCTCGGCATTTCCCGGAACACAGCCGACCGCTATCTTGATCTCCTTGAAAAGGCGTTTGTAATTTACTCCCGTTCCGGTTTTTCACGCAATCTCAGGAAGGAAATTACAAAAAGCCGCCGTTATTATTTTTTTGACAACGGTATTCGCAACGCGGTCATTAACAACTTTTCGCCGCTCGCCCTGCGCGACGATGCGGGCGGTCTCTGGGAAAACTACATCTGCGCCGAACGTATCAAACGCAGCATTGCCATAGAATCAGTCCCGCAAAATTATTTCTGGCGCACCCACGACCAGCAGGAGATTGATTTGGTCGAAGAACTTGACGGGCGCCTTTCCGCGTTTGAAATAAAATTCGGCAGAAAAACGCCTGCGCCGCCCAAAGCGTGGAAAGAAGCGTATCCCGGTTCGTCGTTCAATGTGATTTCACGGGAAAACTACCTGTCATTCATATAACTTTCAGTTTCGCGTATCCTTCCATCAGTGTTTTTTTGCCGACGCGACTGAATGTGATTGTCAGTTTGCAGCCGTTTCCCGAACGTTCGCGGCTTAATATAATGCCGTCGCCGAACTGTTCATGACGAACGCGCATTCCGGTACGCAGACCGGAATCGGTGCTTTCTTTTGACGAAGGAGGCCGCCATGCCGCCGCCTCTTTCTGTTTCTTTTCAAGATAGGCTTTGAGTTCGGCGATGGTTTTTGGCGGGGCTTTTGTATCTGATGCGGATTTTTCCGTGGTTTCCTCGCGTGAATAAGATTTTTTACTTGCCTGAGGGTATTTGTTAGAAAACGAGTCGGCGTTAGAAAAATGCGTCCGGCGTTTTCCCGATAATTCATTGAAACGGCCTGGGAAAGAAGCCTTAAACCCGGACTGCCGGGCGAAAGAATCAACGTTCTG
>Ga0082212_10010177_pt1 | contig 12068 bp, 12 predicted proteins | sample TergutNt197P3_FD_71548 | JGI IMG/M metagenome (GOLD analysis project Ga0082212, IMG submission 71548) | Neocapritermes taracua P3 segment gut microbial communities from Petit-Saut dam, French Guiana - Nt197 P3 | ecosystem: Host-associated > Arthropoda: Insects > Digestive system > Gut ... | reverse complement strand
TGATAACCCGCTCGGCCCGGGTATCACCGCCCGCCTCGTCCAGATTGATATACCAGCCATAGTCGTTCGACGCGGTAAGGTTGGTTGTGACATCGGTAAGCACACCAAACGGAACCGAAGCTTCGCACGTAAAATCGATCATGTTCTGATCCGTATAGCACGGCTCTTTGACCCCGAAAATCCTGCGCCGCGCGGTTCCGTCATCAACTCCCGCGCTGCCGCTTTCTATCGACGGAATATCGTAGAAATAGCGTCCCGTGCCAAAGAACAGCCAGTTCGTTCTCATGTTATTGCTCTGAAGACGCATGACAGACGAGGTAACCGGGCCGATTCCGTCCATTATTCTGCTGAATGTCCATCCGCCGCCGGCGCCCGGAGAGATGTTTTTCGTCAAAATCCTGCCGATGCCGCCGTCGTTCCACTGCACGGGCGTTCCTGTTCCTCTCTTTACGTAACCCACGTAAATAGCGTCATCCTGGTAGTCAAGGTTGAAGTCCGCGACGGTGTTGAGCATCGTTCCGGAGAAAGCGTTCGCAATCCCGGTTTCGATCGTCTGCACCAATTTCCCGGTCTTGAGTTCGAGCACGAAAAAGCGCAAGTCCTGGTTTGAATTGCCAAGGAACTGGTTACTATCGGCGTTAATCGGCCCCGTAGGACCGGACCCTAACACAACATACCATTCCCCGTTCAACGACGAGTCGCGCGCCGAAGCGGCGTCCCTCATCGCGTTGATCCGGACAATGGCCGGGCCGGTCGTCGTAAACCCTAATCTTTCGTTCTTGAATTCCCACAACAGGATCGGGTCATCCGGGTCGCTCACATCCAGCGCGTAATACGAGGAATAACCGACATCTTCGCCCGTCGGAGTTTTACCCGGAGTTTTGACGCAATTATTCGCCGAAGTGCAAGCGGCGGCGGCGCTGCACGCTCCGCCGGTGCGCATGCCTCCTATAACAATCGTGCGCCAATAGGTTTCCGAGCTGCTTGTCGGCGTTCTGCTCAGTTTGCTGACGTCTCCGGCGCCAGGTTCTCCTATGCTTGCATGGAAGACATACGGCGGAAGATCGTTGAAATAGAGGTGGCAGTAATCAGGCGCCTTCAAATATTTCAGGTAAGGCAAAGAGTTTTTGGGAATAAATGCCCATGCCTCTTCTCCCAACCCGAGGTTATCCGCGTCAATCAAGCGGCCTTTCTCCGAAGACGTCTTTCCGCTCCATGAAAGCTCCAGCCTGCCAAGATGGAAAGCGTGAAGCATGCCGTCGTTGCCGCCCACGAAAACCAGCCCACGTTTCTTGTATGGATTAAGATTGTCGATGAAATTCTTGTAGGTTGCGTCGTAATAGGTCGTATCGTATTTGCCCAACGGCAATCCGGCAACCAGCCTCGGAGTGGAATTGATCACATCTCCCAGCTTCCATACTTTGCCGTCAACTGTCCGCGAGCGCGCCGCCTCCCCGTTGTCCGTGTTGTCGATACCTGCCACGTATTTGATGGTAGCGACAGCGTTATCGACGCTATTTTCGAGCATGTACGAAGCAAGAGCCGACGCGTTGCCAACAGAGAAGTCTATGAGGGTCGACACGCCCTGATGCGCGCCGTCGGAGTTATAACGATCGGAATTAACAGACGTTTTAATGGCGCGCGGCTTGTGGGACAAGTCTCTCTCCAAAAGCTTTTGCCCCGCCTCCCACAAACTGGCGACATCTTCAAAGTTGATGATGGGATGCTCAACTCCTTTTTTTGCGTATTGGTCGGAATCCCATCTCCTTACCCTGGTTTGCCCCATGGCCGAGTCAAAACCAAATTCAGCTATATAGTCGTTTGTGAGATTCAGCACCCTGTCTTTGGTTGTATCCTCGTAGATCGTCGAGGCGGCGAAAAACGGATCAACGTAGTACCACATGTTCTGGATCATGCTGGTCCACGTGACGGTATCGTTTCCTATAGACCGGCGGGGGTAATACAGAGCCTGGATAAGGTTTGCCCCGCTGCCTTCTCCGGAAGCAAGCACCGACGCCGCGGTTCCGGAGGAAGCGCGCCTCAGAATTCCGATAAAAGCGTTCCTTACGGCATTCTCCAGATCCGCTCCGTCGGTCGCCTCGAAATAGGTATCGGGTCTTCCGGCGCCGTGTGTATCCCAGTTATATGGAGGTCCGGCGGCTATAGGGGTCGGCTTACCGCCGGGCCCGGATGTGTCGAACCCGCCGTTGATCGAAGCATACTTCAAAAGCGTGCCGCCCGGCCCAAACGCGAAAACCGAGTACAACGTAAGGTTTTGAAACCCCGGGATGTCCGGCCTCAAATCATTGGTATGCATAAACAAAGCGACATCCTCGAGTCCTGAGGCGCCTGGGCTCGAGCCGGGAAAGCTATAACCCGCGCCGGGGTTGCTGCGCTCCTGACAATTAGTGTTGCAGAAAAAGTCCGACCTCCCGCCTTCAGCGTAATTCAAGATGTTGGAGGGAAGCTTCCCGTCTTGCGTAGGTTCGCCGTCGGTCAGAAGCAGAACAAAGTTTTTCTGGCAACTGGGACGTACTCCGTTGAAGGCCATCGGATCGGAATTGCCGCCCGTGCTGAAATCGCCACCGTTGTAAAGAGGCCCTCTGCCTGATTGGCCGTAACCTATAACGGATGTCGTCTGCTGCGCGAAATAACCGACCGCGGTCCACAAAGTTTCGCCCAGCGGCGGATTGGTTTCCATTTTTGAGTTGTTGATGCTGTTGACAAGCGCCGAAAGACTGGAGTTGGGTATGCCCAAGTCCACTTTTCCGCCATCATCGCCCCTGTTGGGGGGATTGAAATACATCACTCCCACGCGCGCCCTGGCGCCGACCACATTCTGCAACACCCCCATCGGCGACCCGGCAATATCGATCCGGACCTCTATGTTATAGGTAGTCCCGTTAACCGTGAACCTGGGGTTATTCGTTGCGAAAGTAAACGAGGTATTTCTGTCCGAAGGGGTGTAAGCGCTGGCAAAGGCCGAAGAGATCGATCTACTCGTATCCCGGTCCGGAGTTGTCACAATAAGACTCTTGGTGTTACCGGTGGAAGGAACTCCGCCCGTCAATATTTTCTTAAGAACATCGGAACGCCGCATCGTAAGCCAGTTCAGGAAGTTTCCCTTCCATCCCGCCGCGGGCCTCGAAGCCCCCGCAGGCACGAACATTTTATCGTAGACGTACCATTGCTCCGAGTCGAAATAGCCGTAGTAAGAATGGCTATCATTATAATCAGGGTGACCGCTGTCAGCTTTATAAGCATGTTCATTCATACTTCCGGAATTATCGAAGATAATCAATATGTTCGGAGTGACGTTCTGCGTGACATGAGCCGGAACCTGACAGTAGTCAGACATCTCCGCGGATACCGCTTCTTTGGGAACCAGAACCGTAAACAAGGCAAAAACAGCGACTAACAAAACATTTTTAAATATCCGGCAACAGAAAAATGATTTCATTAATTTGTCTCCTTTATTCCGGCATGGGCGGGAAGAGCACCAAAGACTCTATTCTTGCGTCGCGATACCATATTTCCGCTCTTTTTCCATGGAGCGCGCTTCCTCTTTCCTTGATAACCACCATGTTCTCACCCATGATTTGCACTCCCACGATATTGTGCACTTCCGAGGTATTGGTCAGCTTGTTTCTTACCGTGAGGGTTTCTTTGGTCGCGTATTCCACAATCCCTTGAACCGAACGGATCTCCTCGGCGCGCCCGATGCCTTGCGCCGCGAATCCCAAGATAAGCCCTGTAAAGATTAAAACCGCCACCGCTCTCCACATCCGCCCATTCACGGTCATCTCAACCCCCCAAGTTATTATGTAAATACGCAAACCATACATGTCATACCAATCGTGTTCCTATTGGAGCAAAATACATGCCACTTGTTTTTGGCAAAACTTCAGCAAATCCGGCGGCGTTTTTATCATTGCCTGCGTGCCGCCCCAAAAAACAAATCGGCTCAAAAAATCCTTTTTGTATTGAATAGTTTTCGCATGCCTGAAAAAATGCTGAAAGCGCGCGCGCGCCTGATCGCCGCTCAGTGAAGCGCTAAAAACGGATGAAATTAGTTTTATAAATATTAAAAAATTTAATCCTCATTGGCGGGAAATGTCGCAAACAAAAATCGCCAGAGAGGAAAACACCGACAACCAGTTGAACGGTACGGCCTTTAATTTTTCCCGCGCTTTCAGGCAGACCTCATGTCATATCCGCCGGCATATCTTTATCTAACATTGAATCCGCGCTATACGTTTAATTTAATTCTTCCGAACGAAACCATTGCTGATGACGCCACCTGTTCTTAAAACCAAAAAACCGGCATAGCTTCTCGCTTATTTTTTTCGTACGCCCACGAACAATCCAATATACAGGCACTTCGAACATGACGCATTTTAATTTCGAAATCTCCAAACCAGCGCTATAGGGGTCCAAATGCCATTGCGGCCTTGAATACGGTAGTTTTTTAAGAAGAAAGTTCAGGGGGATTCCTCCTGGTTTCCGTGGTACTCGATAATCAGACGGACATCCGCGGCCTGGTTAAAGCTTTTGAACCACAACTGCCGGCAGCATCCCCGCCGATTCGAGTTCAGCCAACTTGCGCACGCACCACATTGAACACCGCCCCTGCATGAAGCAACCCCTACATTCCCGTTTGAATCAAAGTAGTTTCACGGAAATCACTTTCCCTAAATGATAAAGTATCACTACCTCTCTTCCCTGAAAGACATCGCCTTCTCCCTGGATATTTCCTTCTCTCAAGATATTTCCTTTTTCATTAATGATCATCGCCTTTGTTATATCGTGTCGCTTGCCCTTCACCACAATGATGTCTCCTTTTTCGCTTTCAACAATTCCAGTAACCATTTTAAACTTAGTGGAACCTTCTAAGTCATATTTTGAGACAATCATTCTATGTTGCTTTTTTCGCTCATCTGCTGTCATCGCAACCTCCGTGGCATACAAGTTTTATCGAGCCAATCACCTTACTGCCAAGTAATTTTTTATGCGCTTCACATAACAAAGTATGTATTACTATTTAAAATACATATCAACACAACACCCAATTCTTCCTACTCCTGGTCAAATGGAAATATTTTCACGGAAACCAACTGCCCGTTACGATATAAAATTGCCGCCGCCTTTCCGTTAAGAGTGCTTCCTCTTTCCATGACCATTTCTCCATTCAGATCTAAAACTGGTATCCCAGTAATATTGTGCAATCTATTTTTTACATAAATGGTGTCTTCATCAGCGCGTTCCACTACACCGGTAATCACGCGTACTTCAATATCGCTTTTTACGTCCCGCGCCGCGATAGTCAATCCTGGCTGCCCTGTTTTCACATTTTCGGTCATGTTAGCCTCCGAAATATTTTATAGGCATATTGCGAATTACTGCTTTTAACCTGGCGGCATCTTGTCATCCCTAATCTTCCACCTGCTCGAGCGGGAAGATTTTTACAGAAAGGATTTGCCCGTTACGGTACAGGATTGCCGCCGCCTTTCCTTTAAGAGCGTCTCCTCTTTCCTCGACCGCTTCTCCATTCAGATCCAAAACCGGCGCCTCCGAGATATCATGCGACCTGTTTTTTACAACGATTGTGTTTTCAACAGAGCGCTCGATAACCCCGCCAATAATATTAAACTCCACTGCGTTTCTTGTTCCGCGCTTCTCGCTTGCGGGAATAAATCCAGCGACCACGAGAACCACACCGTTTTCCTCTATTTGTCCATTTACGGTCATTGGAACCTCCTTAATATGTAATGTGCATTACAACTAACTACTTCATTTACATACGGTTTGTATAAAAATACATGTTTTTATCCTTTGCTTTTGAAAGTATTCTCACAAAAATAAGTTTTTCTTTGTAATACTGAATCATCGCTACTTTTCCGCGAAGGACATCGCCTCTTTTCGCAATTGTTTTTCCGTTTATATCCAAAACAGAAATCCTCGTAATATCATGTATTTTCCTGTTCACAGCAATAGTGTTGTCGCCCGCGTATTCAATAATCCCTTGAGTTGTATAAAATTCTTTAGTATTTTCAATGATCATCAATATAATTAGCGGCAAAAACCACGCTAATATAATTATTGCCATTACTATTTTCGCTTGCTTATCCGCGCACATAATAGCCTCCCGTCTATTAAATCAACCGCCCTTAATCACCAGACGGCTACTCCTATGGGACACAAATCACTATCAAGACCACGGCAAACATTAATTAATTTTCTCTTCAACAGCCATTGCTATTGACGCACCTTCTTTCTCAGACTTAATTCTTTTTTCCTTTTTAGCTTCACGCATATACGGATATACCGTTACAGAAGCAATATCTTCGCTATCGTATATAATCACTATTACATTTCCTCGAAGATCTTCTCCTTTTTCGCTAATTACCTTTTTGTTCTTACCAAGAATAGGCGTGTTTATAATATCGTATGTCTTATTTTCCACAGCAGTGGCGTTATAGTTTAAGCCCTCTACAATCTCGCTAATTACGCGTAACCCTTCGGCATATCCAATATCCCACGCCGTAATTCCATAAATAAACCCCGCTAATATGAGAATCGAGATCATTTGCTTTGTTCGTCCGTTTTTCTTCATACTTGCCTCTCACCAAACAAAATATTATTAACCATTACTACCCATCACTCGCTTAATGGTATAGCAAGAGGTATGCCGCTATTTAAAACCGTTATTGATATACAGGATCAAGCAGCCGCAACTGGCGGGAAAAAGGCGAATATTACCGAATTGATAACATTTGTTAAGCATGATGGAGCAGCCCCGCGGGCCGCCCTTCTGCCGAACGGTATGCGATAAAACCTTAAAAATTTTATTCGAAATTAAATAATTTAAGAATTTCTCGCAATAAGAGACCGTGTCTTGGAGTGGCGCGCGCGGAAAACCGGAGGCAGGACGACAATGAAGGCGTCTCCCAAACTGATAAAGCGCGAAAGCAAACCGCTAGTCGTGCTGGATGTCACCCAAACTTTTAGTCAGAAATACCGCAGGAATGAACCTAAAGTCGTTACAAATCAATATGTTGTTCTAATCGTCGCCATCAGAAATTAACGCATACTGACGAATCCGGGGTTAATTCAGCATTTCCAACACTTTACGCAACACATCGGATGCCATGCCGGGAATATAGATGTCGGTTACCGTCTCGGTCAACCATGTCGTTTCCGGATTGATCTCAACAATGACCGCGCCGGATTCATCCGCTATCCGTGGAATATCGCAAGCCGGGGCCACCTGCGCGGAAGTCCCGATGACCAGCAAGACAGCGCAACTACGCGCCTCTTCTTCCGCGCATTCGCGGGCAAGCCAGGGGATCGGCTCTCCAAACATGACAATATTGGGTTTCAGAATTTCCCCGCAGTCGCACCTGGGCGCAATGCCGTCGTTTTTCCAGCGTTCATTGCTGAGATAGCTTTTCCAGCATGAAATACAAACAAGTTCTTTCATATTCCCGTGGTATTCGACGACCAGGAGGGAACCCGCTGCCTGATGAAGGCAATCCACATTCTGGGTTATGACAGATCGAAGCAGCCCCATAGATTCCAGTTTGGCCAATCCATAGTGCGCCGCGTTAGGCAGCGCTTTTTCACATATAACAAGCAGTTCGGAGAGCATCTGCCAGCATTTCTCCGGACCGCGCACGAACCCGCCTATACTGGCGTACTCCATCGGGTCGTATTTTTCCCAAAGCCCCTGCGACCCCCGAAAAGCGGGGATGTCGCTTTCCACTGAAATCCCGGCGCCGGTCAAGGCGACTGCGTTTCCACACTCGACCAGCAGTTTGCAAACCTTCGCTAACTGATCGTCCGCTGCCAAAGTATTTCCTCTCGATATTTCAATTCAACCGAAGAAAGCCCCCAACTTGAGCGCCATGCCAATATCTCCGGCAACTTTCAGTCTGCCCGTAAAAAACGCCTTTTGTCCATTCAGTTTTCCGGACAGTATGTCGATAAAATCTTCCTGGGATATGATGACAGTGCAGTTCGGAGACGCCGCCTCGCCTTCGGCCACAGCCGCTTTGCGGTCTTTTATCAATACGTTATACGCAAAAGTTCCCACATTGAACTGGTAAAGGCAATCCATTCCGCCAAGCATCTCCGGTTCCGCGTTGAGCTTGGGGGCAAGCCCCTCGAAAAAACCATTCACGGTCATATCAGACATTTCTTCCTCCTTCAAGTTTTGCCTTGAAACATGAGGCGCGTTTCAAATCTTAGCGTAACCGCGCGCCGCGCGTAAGAAAATCAACCCGGATTCGTCAACAGGCATTAATTTTCAATGACGGCCATTAGAACAACCTGCTGATTTATAATGATTTCAGGTCCATTTTTACAGTATTTTCGGCGGAAGATTTGATATCCGGCACAGCGGACAGAAATCGCGCAAGTGGTTCTTCGACGAGGGCATAGGGTTCCAGGCGGAGGCAAATAAAGGTATGTAATCATACGGGCGGCCTTGAGTGAGAGACTTCTCCGTCGGGTGCGTCTGTTTCGCCGCGCAGCCAAGGAGGGCGAGAGCAAGAAACAGCGCAGCGCAGCCCGCCATGGACGGCAGGCAAGCGTACCCGAAGGAGAAGCTCCCTTGCGATGACCGCTGTAAGTACAGACCTCGTCACTTCGAATGACATAGTTGGAATCAATCGAAATGATATAATTTTAAACATGCGCGTCTTTGGCCTGACCGGTAATTTCGGCTCCGGAAAAAGCACGGTGGCCGCCATGTTCCGCCGGGCGGGCATTCCGGTGATCGACGCCGACCTGGTATCCAAAAAAGTGATGGCCCCCGGCGAACGCGCCTATTCAAACATAGTCCTTGAACTCGGCTCCGGGATTCTTCTTCCGAATGGCCGCATAGACCGTAAAAAACTGGGCGAAATTGTCTTTGCCAACCCCGCGCGACGCAAGCGCCTGGAAGCGGCCACACACCCCGCAATCCTCGAAATCATCGAAGAATACCTGGAAAAGCTGTCGAAAAAAGGCTGCCGCGCCGCCATGATTGAAGCGGCTCTCATACACGAAACCGGCATAAAAGAGATTTTTGAGAAGGTCATTTGTGTGCGGTGCGATGAAGAGACACAGCTACGGCGGGTAATGGCGCGTGACAGTATTTCCAGAGAAGAAGCGTTGTCCCGCTTCAAAACACAAATGGACGCGAAGCTCAAAGCGCTTGAATCCGATCACGTCATAGATAATTCCGGAAACCTCGATGAAACCCGCGCGCAAGTCGAACGGATCGCGAAAAATTTGACGAAGTCGGGTGATGAAACTGCCTAAGGAAAACCGCAGGCGACCGCGCTATATTTCCCCGGTATTAAAAAACCTTGAACATCTTGTGATGTACGTCTTGAATCAGACTTTACGGACGTTGGTCGCTTTTTTGCCTTTTGGCCCCGAAGTGACCTCGAACTCCACTCGCTGTCCTTCCGCTAAAGAGCGAAACCCGTCTCCCTTGATTTCGCTGAAATGCACAAAAATATCCTCGCCGCCCTCTTCTGTGATAAAGCCAAAACCTTTTGCGTCGTTAAACCACTTCACCGTGCCTGTAGCCATTCGATACACTCCTTCGCCGCCAATTCCAAGGCCTGTGAGTTAGTATGTACGCACAACTAAATACCACGACAGCAACATCCTATTACAGTTTCGTTAAATCGAGTCAATAAAAACAACCGCGCTATTTATTATTCTTATGTGAACAATGCGCCATGATTAAGAATTTCAATCCACCCGTTTATCTTTAAACCGTTCGCGCAAAATCCTTTTAGCCATTTTGCCGACCGATGTTTTCGGAATAACATCAACAAACACAACTTCGTCCGGCATCCACCACTTAACCACGCGCTCAGAAAGAAAGGCGCGAATATCTTCCGCGGTGACTTTGCCTTCATGTTCCGGTTTCAATACAACGCATGCCATCGGACGCTCCGACCATTTCTGCGAAGCGACGCTGATCACCGCCGCTTCCGCCACCGCCGGATGCAGCATGATCGTGTTCTCGAGGTCAATCGTGGAGATCCACTCCCCGCCGCTCTTTATAAGGTCTTTGGTGCGGTCCTGTATCTGGACAAATCCTTCGGGGTCCACCGTTACAACATCGCCGGTGCACAACCAGCCGTCCTTGATCGATTCTTTTGTCCGTTCCGGGTCTTTGTAATACTCCTCCGTAACCCATTGTCCGCGCAGGCGCAGTTCCCCGATGTTGATTCCGTCCCACGGCACCTCCGATCCGTCTTCGGCTATAACGCGCATTTCGAGGCATGGAAGTATTGTTCCCTGCCGCCCCTTGATCTCGTACAGTTCTCTCTCTGGCAGATCTTCCTGGTAGGACTTGGGACGCGCCATAAGCGCGACAGGATAGGTCTCCGTCATACCAAAGGCATGAAGCACCGGAATGCCGAATTCCTTCTCTATCTTTCGAAGCATTGAGCCGGACGCCGCCGAGCCGCCCATGATGGCGGCTTTAACGCTCGATATATCGTATTTCTCCCGCTCAAGCAGTTGTATCAATCCCATAAATACGGTTGGAATGCCGGCAAGCATTGTGATTTTCTCGCTCTGGATCAGTTCCAGCAACGCTTTTGAATCCGGGCGGGCGCCGGGGAAAACCTGCTTGGAACCCATCCATGTTCCCGCAAACGGCAATCCCCAGGCGTTCACATGGAACATCGGCACCACGGGCATCACCGTCTCCTTCTCTCCGATCGCCAACTGGTCCACCGTACAGATGGCCAGCGCGTGCAGGCAGATCCCGCGGTGCGTATATGTCACGCCTTTGGGACTGCCGCTCGTAGCCGTGGTGTAGCAAAGCGCCGCGGTCGAATTATCGTCAATATCCTCAGGCCAGTCGTATTCCGCTTTTTCAGCGTCAAGCAGCGCTTCGTAAGAATAGACGGGCTTAAGCTTTGTATCGGGCAATGTCTTTTTATCGCTCATGATCACAAAAGCGCGCACGGAAGGAATCCGGTCCGCCACCGCCTCGATGGCGGGAACGAGATCTTCGTCAACCAGGATCACGGCGTCTTCCGCGTGGTTCACGGTAAAAGCGAGTTGATCAACAAATAGCCGGATGTTGATCGTGTGAAGGATAGAACCCATGCAGGGGACGGCAAAGTAAGCCTCGAGATGCCTATGGCTGTTCCATCCGAAGGTTCCCACCCGCTCTCCGCGCCTTACGCCAAGGCGCGTCAGCGCGTTCGCAAGCTTGCGGACCCGGACGCCCCATTCCGCGTATGTATACCGGTGGATTCCTCCGAAGTCCCTGCTGACCACTTCTTTTTTGCCAAACAACAACTGGTTTCTGTGAAAAATAGAGGAAAGAGTGAGCGGTATCGGCATGGGCTGCCTCCATCGTCTAAAGCTTTTCCGCGTGAAATCGTAAACCGACTACAATTTCACCTTTACTTTTTATGAAGTCAATCGAAACAATATGCCGGAAAACAAAAATTTCAAAAAATAAAACCCTGCGGGCAATCGCGATAAAAACCGTATAAACCCGGATTCCTCATCAGAGGCGACATTGCCGACACTCACATCGGATATCGCGTATGGGCTTCTCCGCCGAAGCCGTGTCCGTTCGGCATCCTATGCTCACTCCGACCGCAGGCTTCCTTAGATCTCGCAGCCCAGGGCTTTGCCTGGAAATCTATGCCCCCGTCGCGAAAAACCCCTTACGCGATTTCTATCCGCCATGCCGGACATCACCCAAACCTTTAGCCGGAAATACCGCGGGAATGGATCTAAAGTAGTTACAAATCAACATGTTGTTCTGATAGTCGCCAATGGGAATTAACGCATATTGGCGAATCCGGGATAAAAAACGCGCGGAAATTCTTCCGGCCGCTACCCGTGCCCCGCCGACCGCGGCGGCTTTATCGGCAAGACGCGCGTTACGCGAGTTTGGACGCAACCTCCCCAAACCTCACCGATGAGAAACGGTTTCAGCCAATCTTGTTACTTCTCTACTACTTCCGCTATTGTTTTGAATTTGTCTTTTACTTTTTTGAATATATCCACAAGGGTAGGGTCAAAATGGGTTCCGGCGC
>Ga0082212_10010176_pt1 | contig 12070 bp, 7 predicted proteins | sample TergutNt197P3_FD_71548 | JGI IMG/M metagenome (GOLD analysis project Ga0082212, IMG submission 71548) | Neocapritermes taracua P3 segment gut microbial communities from Petit-Saut dam, French Guiana - Nt197 P3 | ecosystem: Host-associated > Arthropoda: Insects > Digestive system > Gut ... | reverse complement strand
ATGGTTGCAACATATCTGTTGTTTTCGTCGAAAAAACCCCTTGAGCGCGGAGGAATACCGGGCTTTCAAGGGGCATTATGCTGGATTTTAGTATGTGCTTAAATTGGGGCGGGATTTAGGGTCTATAGTAGATTGTGCGTCAACTCAAAAGAGCCGTTGTGTCTATTATTTCTGATCGTGTAAAGGGTAATTTATAGGGTCAAATAATAGGTCAACATGTCATACCTGCTCATCAATTTCTCGAACGTTTTTAATAATTTCGTCCAAAGTAAGCCCCTGCAACAAGGTATCGCGCTCAGCAGTATAATCACCCTTTCCAGTGCTGAATTGCCGAAGAAAATATGTCGCTCCGACTGTTCCTAATTCCTTTTGCAATGCTGTTATTCCCGCCTTGCGGACTAGTCATCAAAGGGACGGTTTAAGCAACAAACATCCATATAAATTCTCAACATACACCACCCTGTAACCGTCTGTTCAAATTGAACATCATAATAATCAGTCCTTCATTTATTATCTTCTCCTAGCCAGTATAACACATATCCGATTCCTGTCGTAATTCAGTTTTTTTAAAAATGCATTGACAGACGGATCAAAAGACAAACAATCATAACAGGGAAGCGCCAACTGTGATGAAACAAACCGCTAAAGCTCTGTTTTTCCCGGATGGCTTGTGCAATTCATTGTTCACGGAAGGATGTATGTAAGCAACAAGCGACATAGGGAATAGGTTGGGTGAGAGCAATATTTGAGCCCGAACTAAAATTCTCAAAAATTTTTAGCTCGGGCTTGATTATTCAGACATCTGGATAATGCATAATTCAATAAAATTTTTTATTATTCTGAAAAAATCTATTGACGAGTGATCGTCAGTGATGTTCGTGCGGCAATCAAAAAGAGCCGATCCGGCAAACCCGGACGGCTCTTGACTTTCTTGGTTGCGGGGGCCGGATTTGAACCGACGACCTTCGGGTTATGAGCCCGACGAGCTACCGCTGCTCCACCCCGCGATAATTGAAACGTCTTGCATGAAATGAAATGGTGGGTAGGGATGGATTCGAACCACCGTACCTCTCGGAACAGATTTACAGTCTGCCGCCTTTAACCACTCGGCCACCTACCCATTTGCCGACTCAATACGGAGCCCAACCATCAAAAACCATTAGCCCACAACGAGTCACTAAAACAGTATAGCAAAAAGCAACAAGGAACGCAAATATATATATTAGGTAAAATATGGTGATCCGGATCCGGATCCATGCCGGATCCATACCGGATCCATGCCGGATCCATGCCGCGTCCATACCGCGTTACAACGTATCGTGCCGATCCAGCCATTCGGATTCTTTGGAGGATTCCTCCTCATGTGTCAGGACCAGCTCTATCATCTTGATGCTAGACTTGTGCTTTTCCACATCAAAAACGGCCTCGATCGGCATCGAGTCCGGCATGTATTTATCGCAGTAATCCTGCGCCGCCTTGCGTGTGCGGAAATACTTGATTTGATTATCTAAGTGTGGATGTTCCACACAATAATAGATACGGTACACCTTAGCCATGATAGTATTTTTGCCCAAGTCGGCATATTTATACTACCCCCAAGGCCATAACCGCTACCATAGAGCGGTTATGGCCACAGATGATATGATCTACGCTTCCGCGATTTTTTTACTTCTACGCCTGTTTTTCAGCAGAACCTCGGTACAGCCTATTGTTGAGTTTGAGAATGAGAGCAATAGTGATGACCTGAACGATCCCCGCCAGTATGATCAATGTTATATGAGGGGCGGTGTATTTAACCAAAACTCCTGTACGAACCAATCCCCAGTCGATAAAGAACATGCTGAGAACGAAGAATGCGACGCCGGGGCAGGCGAGCCCATAAGTGGCAATGGATTTCTTTTCGCCGAAGACATAATCGGAGAAATAGCGTTGGCGGTGCATGATGGACCAGCCGAGAAGGCCCATGAGGACTTGTGCGGCAATGAACAAGCCCAAGACGACCAGAGTCAGCGGCGGTGACAGGTTAACGCCGCCGAGGAAATTGTGACCAAGGCCTGAGCCGACGCGCACGAAAGTGATTCCTAAGAGGGTGAGAATAGGGATGCCGATCCAAAGCGTCGGTCCGGCCTCTGTGGCCATGCCCTTGCGCAGGATGGTTCCCATACTCACGGGCAGATTGATCATGGCCCATATAACCGAGGCGGACGCAAAGAGAAAAGCCCCAATCATGCCTAAGGCCGAAATCGTGATATTGTGGCTCATGGCCGCCGGCGCGGCGAACCCAACCGCGACCATGGAGAAGGTGAAACTCGGCAGTATCTGAGAAAAGTGGTTGGTGTCCTCAGAATTGAATTCTGTGCTGCTCATGATGCGCGTCAAATAACGCCCGAAAACAGCCAGCGCATAGATGCCCACGGCGGCGAAACCGGCCAGGGAGAAGGGGAAAAGAGTCTCAACGTGATTCCAGAGCCCCGGAACACCAATCGCGCCGCCGACAAAGAGCACATTGATGGTCATAGCCAGGGTCAAAGGGATGGCCATAAGGGTGACCTCACCGTTGGAAGAGAGCAGCTTCTGGAAGTCGTCTGTGCGACGAAACTTGAAGTGGGCCCTCAAGTTGACAGCCAACAGGATGAAATGGAGTACCGCTAAGAGCACAATCGCGACTATGGCGATCGAGACCAGGACTCCTGACAGGATACTCCCATGAGAAAAAACGTCCGCCAGATGGCTGAATGTCGGCATGGGCGTATCGGGGTGGGGCACCAAAAACATGAAATACATGAACACAGAAACCATTAAACCTCCCGCGCCCAACGCAGAGAGAAAGTAGAGAGGGCGATAAGGCAAAGCATGACGAAACATGAAGAACACCTCCTTTTTGTTTTGGACCGGAGACGATTGTTTAGTCGCTTAGGTTGCAACAACATCAATAAAAAACAAGAAAATCCACATTCTGAATACTGAATCCTGAATCCTGAATACTTGCGGTCGAAGACCGCATTAGCAACTAATTCCTATTGTACGTGTTCGTTGCGTTTGTATGCCTCAAATGACACCTTGTTGCATCATGGCCGTGGCAACCTTTTTGAAGCCCGCAATGTTCGCGCCCACCACAAAGTTGTCTTCGCAGCCTGCTTCAATAGCGGCGGTCGCGATGCTGCTATAGATGTTGACCATGATGTCTTGGAGTTTTTGGTCAACTTCTTCGAAGGACCAAGCTATCCGTGCGGAGTTCTGACTCATTTCCAGGGCTGAGGTGGCGACACCTCCCGCGTTGGCGGCTTTACCCGGGGCGAAGAGGATTTTGTTCCGCAAAAACACTTCGGTCGCTTCCAGGGTACAGGGCATGTTCGCACCCTCCCCTACAGCGAAACATCCGTTGTTGACGAGGGTCTTGGCGTCGGTTTCATGCAATTCGTTCTGGGTGGCACAGGGGAGGGCGATTTTGCAGGGGACAGTCCAAATGCTGCCTGTGGTCTGCGCCTCTTGGGAACGTGTTTCCGTATAGACCGCGTTAGGCCGATAATTCAAATATTCCGAGATGCGGCCGCGATTGACTTCTTTGATTTCCCGAACAGCGTCCAAGTCAACGCCGGCTGCGTCGTAAATATAACCGTTGGAGTCAGACAGAGCGATCACTTTGCCGCCCAATTGTTGGACTTTTTGTGTGGCGTAGATGGCTACGTTGCCGGAGCCGGATATCGCGACGGTTTGGTCTTCGAAAGATTTCCCGTGCCGGCGAAGCATCTCCGCCATGAGATAGACGAGGCCGTATCCGGTGGCCTCTTTGCGTGCCAAGGAGCCGCCGTATGTCAGCCCTTTGCCGGTGAGCACGCCTTCAAAAATATTACGTATTCGCTTGTATTGACCGTACATATAACCCACTTCTCTGGCACCTACGCCGATGTCCCCGGCGGGAACGTCGGTGTCCGCGCCGATGTGGCGGCTCAGTTCGGTCATTAAGCTCTGGCAGAAAGCCATGATTTCCCGATCGGATTTGCCTTTGGGATCGAAGTTCGATCCGCCTTTGCCGCCGCCGATGGGAAGCCCGGTTAAAGAGTTTTTAAAAATCTGTTCGAAGCCAAGGAATTTGACAATGCTGAGGCTGACGCTGGGATGGAACCGCAGTCCGCCCTTATAAGGGCCGATGGCACTGTTGAATTGGACCCGGTATCCTTTGTTGACTTGAACCTTACCGGCATCGTCAACCCAGGGGATCCGGAAAAGTATGACCCGTTCGGGCTCGACCAAGCGTTCAAGGACGCCGGCTTGTTCGTATTCCGGATTGGCGTCAACAAAAGGCTGCAATGTGGTCAGGATCTCTGTCAAGGCCTGGTGGAATTCCGGTTCGTTGGGGTTGTTAGCCAAGGTCTGTTCCAGGACTCTTTTGGTGTAGGACAAGAGAAACACTCCTTTTGATCATGTATTGTCGGATAGGTCAAAAAAGCATTCATCAACAGCCAGACATAACGCCAGCTGTTAATAAACGCCTTTGTTTACCAGACCAAGTATGACATATTGGGGTGAGGGTTGTCAAGGGATCCGCTTGAGGATGCCCCATTTTCCGTCTTTACGAACAAAAGACTTGTCGTCGTCGATGCCGGCAACATCATCAAACTCGAAAGGAATGACCGTGTTGCCTGTTTTGTCGATGAATCCCCACTTGTTTCCTAGTTTGACCGCAATCGGGGGTGTTCTGGAGGACCACAGATAGGTGTCATAATTGTCGAAGAGGAACTCTGTGATCAGACCGTTTTTGTCGGCAAGGGCGAATTTGCCAAGGCTCTCATAAATGTGTGAGTGCTCGGGCTCTAACAGATGGGCGGTATCACCCACAAGAAAGGAAGCGGGCAGGCTGATTTCTCTTACAATGAAGTGACCTCCTGTGTTGATGAAATTAGGTCCGCAGGCTTCCAGAAGTTCCGCCAAGCCGGCAAATGAAGACAGGTAACCATATTCCTCCAGCCTTGACCAGATGGCCTTGTTTTTATCATAGGCAATTTCGTTGCCTCCGCCGCCCATGGGTGGTAATCCGTCGTTCAGCAATTCTCCTGTCTGTGTATCAAGAAAGCAATAGAATGATCCCCAAGGTCCCGGTTCTTCTAATCTCGCACAGAGTCTCCCGTAGAAATTAATGACCTCAAGATAATCGAACGTAGGCTCTACCACCCATTCGTAGCTGACTTTCGCGACAGGGTCATCCGGTGTATCCTCATCCGGATCCTGGTTGTCAGCGGGTTTCGGGTCGAACAACGTGCATCCGGTCAGAAGAGCCATGAAGAGAATGATAACGAGAAGAAAAAGCAGAAACCATTTGCTTCCGTGGGTGCTTGTCGCACAGGTTTTCATCATCGGGAAACCTCCTTCATGAATCAATATTTGCAATCGATGAGGTGATTTCGGTGTGGCCAATAGCGGCTGTTGCGAACACCTGATTGTAAGTATATCAGAAAGAGGGTGTCCTAGAAAGGCCTCAAACAATCCTCGGCAAACAAATGCTCCAAATTCCTCTCTAACACCTCAAAAACCACATAATCCGGAGCAAGCTCAACAACTTCGCGGACACTTGGAAACAGCGACCACTTGCTGATGGTTCGGCTGAAATGCGGTGTCAAAAAAGGCATCAGAGCCACATTATATGAATCATGATAAATCATCAACGAAGGGGCTGACGGATCATGGTTGGAGTACACCGCCAGTTTGTCCGAATCAAAAACCCCATCGATCAGGGTAGGCGCAGGACCCGGGTTTTTCAGCACGAAATCGTATTCCAAATCTTTAGTCCCCACAGCTCCCGCCATCCGTGCCATATCCATCCCCTGAACTTCTCTTGGCGAAATCACATAGTCCGCCGGCGTGTTTGGGGAAAGCCCCAGGGTGTTTAGGATCTCGGTATAAGCGATATAGGCGCCGTAGCTGTTCCAATGGGTATCCGTCTTGTAATACACCTGATGGTGGGCTTGTTCCCTAAGCAGAGGCGCGGAAACATCAATAACGGCTACGTCCGTATGCTCCCGCAAATAAGCGATCAATTGATTCATCCGGGTTTCGGCGGCGTTCTTCCGGATGCTTTTGGGCAGCATTTCGGGATAAACCGTATGCTTGTTGGGCGGAATGACAAGATAGAAAGCAATCCCGTCATCTTTGAGTTTTTGATCAAAGGCGGAAAATTTCGCCGCCAGAAGCTCAAGCTGATCATCTTGGAACCTGTTCAACCCCATGAAACTCCCAATCGGATCCGAAGACGGGTAATCAAGACTCGTATAAAAAAGCCACCCGGACTTCCCCAGAACCACCTGATCCGACGCCGAAGTATGCAGAAGGCCTTTGTACGCGCTGTTCAAAGCCACAAGGGAATTCTTGAAAGCGAAATGATCGTTCAGATAGGTCTCATATCCATAGAAAAACGTCCACCCATCCAAAGGATCAAACACGGTCGGTTTCTCGGCCAACATCCTGTTCTCATAGTTTTTCGTCGGCAAAACCTGAAGTTCCATCACCGTTAACGGTGTCAGCAGAACCAGGATAAACAGAACGATAAGGCCCCTGTTGACCAGATCGCGGCGTGTGAGCGGCATCTTGGGGATTCGGGCGTTTGTTTGGTTTTGAATAATCAGATCTCTTTCCATATTCATGTGAAACCTCCTGCTCTGGGGCATTAGAATCTGAAATAAATAAACGGGTTATAAGAATCACTGGCTAACGAAGCCAAACACATCACGAACAAAATCACAAGAGCCACAAACCGAAACGTCCCCAGCAGAGTTTTCAGCACAGGACGCTCCCCGGCGTGCTTCTTAATCGTTCCCAGCACAGGTGTCGAAGCCAAGATGCCTGCCAGCAAAACCGTGACCAGATGGGGCGTCACCACAAGAGTGGTCAGAGGCAATGTCCCGTTGCCTGTGTGAGGGGTGAACATAATGTGCAGAAACGTTGCCGCGTCGCCGATTTGCGCCACGCGAAAGAAGACCCAACCGACCATAACCACAACAACCAAATAGATATGGCGCAGAAAAAAAGGCGTCTTCGCCAGAACGTCTTTGAGGAAAAGCCGTTCCGCCACCAAAAACATTCCGTGGTACAGGCCCCACACCACAAAACTCCAGCTTGCGCCGTGCCACAAACCGCACAAGAAAAACACCAACGTCAGATTCACCAAAACCCGCGCGTTCCCTTTGCGGTTCCCTCCCAAAGGAATATACACATAATCACGGAACCAAGAAGAAAGGGAGATATGCCAGCGGCGCCAAAATTCCTGGACAGAACGCGAGATATATGGGTAGTTGAAATTCTCCGGAATATCGAAGCCAAACATTCGGGCGAGCCCGATAGCCATATCGGAATACCCGGAAAAGTCAAAATAGATTTGTAGGGTATAACAAACAATCCCCAACCAGGCAAGGGGCGTTGACAGCGTGGCATAAGAGCTGTCAAAAACAAGATCGGCTGTCTGCGCAAACACATTGGCCAGCAGGATTTTTTTGGATAGACCGACAATGAAACGTTTGATCCCGGCCACAATTTTGTCCGGGTCAGCTGTTCGTGAAACAATCTGATGGGCGATATCATTATAGCGGACAATCGGCCCGGCGATCAACGGAGGGAACAGGGAAATGTAGAGTCCCAGGCTGAGAATGTTGTTCTGAACCGGGGCTTTGCCTCGGTAGACATCAACAATGTAGGAAAGAATCTGAAAGGTATAGAATGAAATCCCGATGGGCAACGCGATGTCGGACACAACATCAGGCAGATCGAGAGCCAAATGGGTGATACCCGCAAATGTAGCCACCAGAAAGCCGAAATACTTAAAGAAAATCAGCACAAGCAGATTAAAAGCAACCGCAACGCTCAGAAGCCCCTTATTGCGATGCCGACCCAGAATGACGCCCAGAAAATAGTTGACCAGGATAGAGAAAATCATGAGAAACACGTATCTGGGTTCACCCCAGGCGTAGAAAAACAGGCTGAACAGCAAAAGAACGCCATTCTTCAAGGGGCGAGGTGTTAAGTAATATGTGATCAGACACAATGGCAAAAAAGCAAATAAAAAAATGACCGAACTGAAAAGCACGCCGTTGACCTTCCCTAACTTGTTGTTATTGTCACTTCATGGCGAAGATTGTCTTCAACTCTATTATAGCATGTCGCAGCGCCTTTTCATATATACCTAATGCGGGCTACGCCCGCAAGTATTCAGTATTCAGTATTCAGTATTCAGAATGTGGATTTTCTTGTTTTTTGTTGATGTTGTTGCAACCTAAGTTACTATTGTTTTTGTGCACGGACATGTTATAATAACGAGAACCTTCCTTGCATCATGTCGAAATACGTGCAATCCATTTAAGTGATTTGGACTTGACGGAGTACTAGAAATAGGTAATCAGGAGGGATAGAAGGATGACTCAACTTGAAGACATAACCGTTGGAACAAGCGTCAACGGCCTTGCCGGAAATGCGACTGTCAGCGTTGTGGCCGTGAAATGGCATGGCACAAATGCCATTACAGTCACTTATAAAAACACTGGAGGCAATGTTGCGGAACAGATACTCTACCGAGACGATGAAGAACGATTGAATGTCACGGATGGAAATCTTCCGTGGAGTTTTGATGCAGATGGGAAACGTCTGCGCCTTACTTCAGAAGCCTATCGAATAAACCTTGCCCATATTTTCGATCCCTATCTTGCCGTACATACGTCCGCTATTGACCCGCTGCCGCATCAGATTTCTGCGGTCTATCAGGAAATGTTGTCCCGTTTGCCCCTTCGCTATATTCTGGCAGACGACCCCGGAGCCGGGAAAACGATTATGACAGGGCTGTTCCTCAAAGAATTGCTTGTTCGCGGCGACTTGAAACGCTGTATGATCGTTTCACCGGGTAACTTGGCGGAACAATGGCAGGACGAATTATTCCGCAAGTTCAATCTGCGATTCGAAATCCTCACCAATGACCGAATTGAATCAGCGGTCACAGGAAATGTATTTACAGAGGCAAATCTTTGTATCGTTCGTTTGGATAAGCTATCGCGCAATGAGGAAATACAGGAAAAACTGCGCGTTACGGACTGGGACTTAATTGTCTGTGACGAAGCGCATAAAATGTCTGCTACTGTTTGGGGCGGAGAGATCAAGTATACTAAGCGATTCCAGCTTGGGCGTCTGTTATCGTCCATAACACGACATTTCTTATTATTAACCGCGACACCCCATAACGGGAAAGAGGAAGACTTCCAACTCTTTATGTCCCTAATCGACCAGGACCGCTTTGAAGGTGTGGCGCGAAGCGGCAATCAAGCCGTGAACGTTTCGGATGTTATGCGGCGGCTTATCAAAGAGGATTTGTTGAAATTTGATGGTACGCCATTATTTCCTGAACGCAGGGCATACACGGTCAATTATGACTTGTCACCGTTGGAAGCAAAGCTCTATTCAGCTGTTACAGATTATGTTCAGGACGAATTTAACCGAGCCGACAACTTGAACAGCGACCGCAGAACAACGGTAGGTTTTGCATTGACAATATTGCAGCGCCGCCTTGCTTCTTCGCCGGAAGCCATCTACCAATCACTAAGACGCCGCCGTGAACGTCTGGAAAACCGACTTGCCGAGGAGCGGCTCGGCAAACGCACAGCTGAGTATTACCTGCCGGAGTATACTGATTATGATGACGACGATATGCCGTCCGCAGAACTGGAAGATACAGAAGAAAGGGTTGTAGATCAAGCTTCTGCCGCCCAAACGATAGCGGAGCTGGAGGCGGAAATCGCGACATTAAAAAAATTGGAGCGCATGGCAAATGATGTGCGTCAAAGTGGTGAGGATCGGAAGTGGGAGGAACTCTCTATACTGCTCCAAGACGATGGAAATATGTACTCAGAAGGCCTGCGCGAGAAACTGATTATATTTACCGAACATCGAGATACGCTTCGTTACTTAACTGACAAAATCCGATCCCTCCTGGGAAGCGAGGAAGCGGTTGTGACCATACATGGCGGCATCCTTCGTGATGAGCGGCGTAAGGTTGAGGAACTGTTCAAGCAAGATAAAGAAGTGCGTATTTTGATTGCTACAGATGCGGCGGGCGAAGGCATCAATCTTCAGAGGGCGCATTTAATGGTCAATTATGATCTGCCTTGGAACCCCAACCGCCTTGAGCAGCGTTTTGGGCGCATCCATCGCATCGGTCAGACAGAGGTTTGTCACCTTTGGAATCTTGTTTCGCGCGAAACCCGCGAAGGCATGGTTTTCCAACGGCTATTTGAAAAGTTGGAACAAGAACGAGAGGCGCTTAAAGGCAAGGTCTTCGATGTCCTTGGCAAGGTTACTTTTGCAAACAAGCCGCTCCGGGATTTGCTTATTGAAGCTATCCGATACGGCAACGATCCCGCTGTAAGAGCACGGTTGTATGAAGTGGTCGATCACTCCCTCAACCGGAAGGAACTCCAAAAACTTCTTGACGAACACGCTCTGACCGAGGATGTGATGGATGTTCATCAGGTTATCGCAATCCGTGAGGAGATGGAGCGCATGGAAGCTCATAAGTTACAGCCCCATTTCATCGAAGCGTTCTTCATTGAGGCGTTTGCAAGTGTCGGCGGCAAAATGCGGCCACGGGAAAAGGGGCGCTATGAAATAACCTCTGTACCCTTTGCTGTCCGAAACCGTGACATGCAAATCGGTTTCGGCGAGCCTGTATTGCAACGGTATGAACGTGTTTGTTTTGATAAGCCTTACTGCAATATCCAGGGACTTGTCCCCGCAGCGCTCATTGCCCCCGGCCATCCCTTGTTAGAGGCGACCATTGACCTTTTGCTGGAACGGAATAGTGATGTGTTGAAACGTGGCGCTGTTTTTGTTGATGAAAATGATTTTGGCACGGACGCCCGGCTGTTGTTTTATGTTGAGGATTCCGTACAAGATGGTGTTATTCTGCCAAGTGGCGGCAAGCGCGTGATATCGAAGCATATTCATTTTGTTGAGATAAAAGAGGATGGCACGGCGTTAAATGCGGGATACGCTCCCTATCTTGATTATCGTGCCGCCCAAGAGGATGAGCAGGTGGCTATCCGCTCATTCATGAACAGCCAACAATGGCTTCAAGCGAATGTGGAGGATATCGCCGTTGGTTATGCCATCTCACAGGTTATCCCGGCTCATGTTTCTGAGGTGCGGGAACGTAGGATTAAACTCATTGACAAGACCGCCAAAGCTGTTAAGGAACGTCTGACCGCAGAGATACAGCACTGGGATTTCCGTGCCGCCGATTTGAAAATGAAGGAATCATCAGGAAAGACAAACGTAAAACTGAACTCACAGATGGCCGCACGCCGCGCCGAAGAGCTGGAAGCTCGCATGCATAAGCGGCTTGCTGAGCTGGAAGCGGAAAAAATGATTTCCGCAATGCCGCCCGTGATCATTGGCGGAGCTCTGGTTATCCCGCGGGGATTGCTTAATAAGCTGATGGGCAGGCCGGATACTTTCACTGCTGACGCTATGGCGCGGCGTGAGATAGAGCTTGCCGCCATGAAAGCCGTGATGGAAATTGAGACTTCCCTTGGATATATACCTCTTGATGTGAGTGCGGCGAAGGTTGGTTATGATATAGAATCTCAGATACCGAAAGACAAACGCGACGCGGGAGGCGCGACACTTCGATTTATTGAGGTCAAGGGCAGGGCTGTGGGGGCGGAGACCGTGACAGTCAGTAAGAATGAGATACTTACAGCCCTCAATAAGCCGGACGAATTTTTGCTGGCAATTGTGGAGGTGGACGGAGAACGGACGAAAGCTGTGTATCTGAAAAAGCCGTTTTATGAACGGCCGGATTTTGCGGCGACGAGTGTGAATTATGATATCGTTAAGCTGGTTGGGGAGTCGGAGATTGTTTTGCAAAGGTGAGGTTGATATGAGCCTGGTTATTACTGCATGGCCCAATCCGCAAGGGTTTTTCCTAGCGTGACTTTCAGACTTTCCCAAAGAAAAATGTCTGCAGCCCTCTATTACCAAGGGCTGTGGCCGTCTCGGTTGTAGTGGTAACTTTTATAGTTCTTGTACCATCTCCCAGAGT
>Ga0082212_10010175_pt1 | contig 12072 bp, 12 predicted proteins | sample TergutNt197P3_FD_71548 | JGI IMG/M metagenome (GOLD analysis project Ga0082212, IMG submission 71548) | Neocapritermes taracua P3 segment gut microbial communities from Petit-Saut dam, French Guiana - Nt197 P3 | ecosystem: Host-associated > Arthropoda: Insects > Digestive system > Gut ... | reverse complement strand
GCTGAGGTGGACATACAAGGCCTCCAAGTTTTACTGTAGTATAATAATATTTCAATGGCGGTATGTCAAGGAGCCGCGCCACCGGCCTCCACGCCCTGAAAAGTTTAGGCCCTGAGAAAAGAAGCAACCGAGAAAACACGCGGAACTTGAGTAGAGATAATGGGGAGGGTCGCCCACTTGGCTTTCCCTCTCTCGATGTTTGACCACTAACGACACTCTGGATCGCGGAAGCCGGCTGAGGCTTCAACTTGAGGCCAGATTTACAGAGGAAAAAATATTTCTCCGAAAAGGCGGTATTTCGGGTTTTTCAAGTATTTAAAAAAAACCGCCGGGTTCTCTTTGAATCTTTGAAAATTGTCAACACTGGTCATTTTTTTAACAATAGGGGTTATGAGCCAGAATATCATCTTTTGCTTTATTGATATATGTCTCCAGAATTGACTGGCGCTCATTTCTTGAAAAGTCCTCTTCAAACGGTTGATTTTCTGGAGCGGGGATACTATTTCGTAATAGTCTTTACAAATTTCCCGCAAATTACCATGATGCTTTTTTGTTATTAAATCAAGTATTTTAATGCGATTAAGTAGATAATTTTTTTCAGAAAGTTTTTCATTCGGCACTAAATAACAATTAAGAAAAAATTCTCGCAAAATTGATATATTATAGCGATATTGACCTTCATCAAAAGAATGTTCCAAGAAGTAATCCAATGACGGAAAAAGATTTTGGGGGGCATAAATGGCTCGCCCTAAAGGCACAACCACCTTATCAAAATATAAGGCTTCAAATCCGACTGAACTGTTTACAGTTATAATAACATCAGCTAGGTTAAACAGAGCAGGATTGGACGGTTGGTCCTTTTCAGGGTCGCACCACATGACCTTATTATCAAAGCGCGATAAATAATATCTGGCATTTAAATTTTCAATATTTGCATTGGATCTCAAGCCTGAAAAAGGGTGAGGTTTAATAATGACTGAATAGCCGTGCTCAATTAATCGAGGCACAACAGCGGATACTATCTCAAATATGCTTTTATAGGTAGAAAACAAGAGCAGGTTCGCATCATCATAAAGCTGGAGCGGAAGGAAGGCATATTTTTTATTTTTGGAAAACCAGCAATCTAACGTATGCCCAAGAGAAGAGTAATATTGCGAATGCAGCATATCCTGGGCATCGGTATAAGCAAACCTGGCCTCCGCCGCCGACATTGATTTACCATTCGTTGCATAAGCAATGTCTTGAATATTTAACTGCGGCACCATGGCTTGGCCATTGGTGCCATACGGATCCATAACTATTGAGTCCATAAAGGGGGGCCGAGTACAACCCCTCTCCATAGCTATCTTCGTGACAGCATTCTCATCACAAAAACTTGTGACCGCAGCATTTTCTCCCCATGTAATAACAATATCAAATGGATAAAAATTACGGATTCTTGCCATTATCCCCTTGTACTTTGTTACAATTTCTCCGCCATTCAGAAGTTCAATCCACCTTTCTATCCCACCGTTATCCCAGCTCATCATCTGGCAAGCAAAAAAGCATTTTTCATCAGCGACAGGCGGTATAAACCACATTTTATTCATTTTTGGGTTGAGTTTCTGTAGCTCTTCGATTGTTTCATTATTCGCATAAATTTTGACATCAACGCCCGAAGAATAAAATAACTCTTTTAAAAATGGGAAAATACCGCTAAACATCGTCATGGAGTTGCGGATCGGATGCGGCTCTATATAAACCAGAATTTTCATTTTAACTCCAGGAAATAAAATCATTTACATGATCATGTTTTTTTATGAATTCCAAATTGCTTTCAATTTCTTTCCGTCTGGCGGCATGTGGCTTTACCGAAGACAAAGCATTGAACCAGTCTGCCTCGGTTTCCACCAAGGTAAGTCGATGGGGACCAACTTGTTTCATATCATCAATTGGGGAAGCAACCAGATGGCACCCTGCCACGGCCGCCTCCAAAAACTTCACCCTCGACTTGCATTGATTAAATAGCGAGGCTTCGAGTGGAGCCAACACAACAGAACATTTGGACATTACGTTGAAAAGGTCGAGGTAATCAACGGGCAATTTCCTTGTTACGTTAGGCAAAGCTTTTAATGCTTTCGGCAAGGCAACGGGGCCAACCACAAATAATTGACAGGAATGCTCTTTGGATAATATATCAACCAGCACATTTTCAACAATCAGTACATCAAGATCATGGCTTTTCGTACCGGGGAAATAGCCGATGACTGTATCTTTTCTGGGCCTGAAAGCCGTGCCGTAATGCTCATGCAGAGTGTATATAGAGCTTGGAATAATATTAGGCATGACCCTAACCCGGGCATTGCTATTATAAGCGTGGGCCTCCACTGCGAGAGGCGCTGTGGATGTGGTAACATGATCAAAAAGGCATAACGCATAAGTGTTGATCTCATAAATCTTGATAGCCTCTTCCGGGGTCAACCGTTTATTCTTGACTAACGACGATTCAAGCGCATATTTTTCACTGCCAAAGATCAAGTCGTCGTAATCGGCTATTACCAAGCTCCCTTTGGATTTCAAAATATCCAATATACGCGGCAGAGGTGGATTAGCCATCCTCAGAGTAGGTCGATGAAACACATATACATCATAGTTAAAAGATGGATTCTGAAAAAATACTTCTGTTGAATAGACACAGCAATAATGCCCCATAGAGGTTAACGCCTCCGCAGGATGATAACATCTATATCTTGTGGACGGATCCTGTATGGTCTTTGCTAAATGTGTTGTAGATACAAAACAGAATGACAGCTTCATCATATTTCCGATTCCATGTATGCGCTAATGTATGTTTTGGATTGATTCGTAGCTCCGTTCCTCGCAGTGACAAGATGGGGCGAAGAAATTAGCCATCATTACGAGCGGAGAGAAGCTATCCAGTCAATTAACCAGTGTTTCCTATAGATGCAATCTTCATGATTCATTGGACCGCCCAATATTCACCCCGCAAAATTATCAGGCGCTCAATGGCTTCCTCGGCGGTCAGAGGGTACCCATTTTCCGAAGCATAATGGCTGTATAGAACATAAATGATGAAAACAAGTTCATCCAAGGTTCTTGTTCTGGTCCGGCGTGAACATTTGAGATGGTCTATGGTCAAACCCCAGCCTGCGTATGCGGGCAGGCCGAAGACGTGTACTTGCTTACCGGCCATCAAAGCTTCCAAACCCATCTGACTGGAAACGGTATATACCGCGTCTACTTGTTCAATGACCGAATAAGGGTCGGCCTCGACATTCACGGGGATTACCCGCCCTTCTGCTTTGAGCCCCTGGAAATATGAGGTTCGGCGGCGCCTATCACCTCTGGCTATGGAATCAGGGTGTTTTTTGACTATGATATCCGCTTCGGGATTTTCTTTTAGGGCTACCTTGAGCATCAACTGAAAAGTGAGGGCTGAGGCCAGAGCATTGGGTACCGAGGCATCCCCAAAACTTTGATCGACCACAAGAACCTTTTTCTTGCCGGACCGGCCCAAGCTCCCCTCAAGCGGCGGCTGATGGTTGTATTTGCTAAGGCGGTTACGGACCAGCTTTTCCCGAATGGCCGCCCCACGCCTTGTTTCCTCCGGCCCCAGGTCCACATTGTTCAACAGCACTTCCAAGCGGGAGGGACGGGCGGCGGAGAAATGATAGCCCATGTCATCAAAAAAGATGGCCATGTTACTCTTATAGCGTTGAGGGCCGGGCCGGGCGACCGTCAGGACGGATTTCAAAAAGGCATCTTCAGCCAATAAAACGGGTTGCCCGGTGCGGCGAGCCAGAGCCGCCACGCGGCCAAAGTCTCGGTGAAGCCAAGAAACGAGCAGATCGGCCCGGCTGGTCTCTTCTTCATCCGCCCCGAAATGGCAAAGCCGCCCGCCAGGGAAAAAACGCTCTAAACCGTCCACCAGCTCGGTGACCGCCACCAATGGCCGAGGGCAAACCCGCAGAAAACCGGCCAATTGAAATGGTGTTTTATGGCGCGACTTCACCATCTGGTCCAGATAGCCCACAGTCGGCCCATTTTTCCAAACTTTCCAACGCCACAAGAGCCAGCAACGCCAGACCCGGAGCCGCCAATGATACCTTAGCGAAGCCAGAAAGCCGGGCCGCTTTTCAGAACTCCCAGCAAATTGACTTAACCGCTCAGCCTCTACGGAAGTGGAAAAAACGCAATATTTATCGGATATCGGTTCGGCCATTGGAGCGCTTAGCGGCCAACTTCAGCCAACCGCTTGGGCTGGCGAGTCCGGTTTTCTTACGCTCAGGCCGGTCTGGGGCGACCAGGTTATGATCATGGCCGAGAGGCCGGCCTGGATTTGGGCCACATCGCCATCCCGCCAGGCCAGGCGGGAAACGCCGGTCAAATCTTCCAAGAGTTCGGCCCGGGCCGGAGAGGCCCGGCGGGAACCGTGGCAATAGGCCCATAGGGTCGGGACCGGGATTTCGGCGAGCCGGGCGAGATTGCTTATTATTCCGTGGGCCATTTCTCAATTCTCATTTTGGCCCTTTATTTCTTCCGCTACCCACGCCGCCACAGCCGCCCGGCGGGCGTCCTGGTTATCCGGCAGAAGCCATATGAAGGGGTCAGTGGCGGTCTGGTCGCCGATACGCATGGCCACCAAGGGCGAGGCGTTGCGGCGACCGGACAGATAATCGTTAATACGCTGAGGGCTTACGCCCACAACCGTTGCCAGCCGCCGCTGTTTACCGAACTTGATTAGCATTCTTTCAATATACCACTATTTGAGTATTATTTTCAAGATAAAATCTGCAAATTGAGCATATTAAAAAATCCGCTTTTAGCGTATAATTATAATATTAGATATTACGGTGAACATGGAAGACATCAATAAAATATTCCAGGATGCCCTTCGATATTCCCTGACCAAGCGCGGGGATCAAGCCGCCCTGGCTCGCAAGGCCGGAGTTTCCACCTCTCAACTCAATGATATCCTGAAGGGCCGACGCAGCGGTTCAGAAGAAATGCGGCGTATCTTAGCCGCCGCCCTGGATTACCCCGGCCGCCACTACGAGGATTTTCTCGACATAGGCCGGGCCATTCTGGCCGGCCGGTCAATACCGGCGGGGCCTTCCGCGGATCAGGCGAGCGAGGCGGAACTGGCCGCGGCCGGCTATTTCCAGGTGCCTTTGGACCTGACCGACCGCCTGGGGACCGGGAAGGCCCCCAGGCCGGTCAAACCGGAAAATACGGCGCATATCGTTGTTCACGGTCCCACCCTGGGCCGCAAGAACGGCCGCGGCCTGTGGGCCTTCGTGGTGGAAGGGGACAATATGGAACCGCTCCTGGCCCGGGGCGGCCTGGTGGTGGCCGACCTGACCAAGAACCGGGCCGAAAACCTGAAGGAAGGGGCGGCCTATGTGATCAGCTATGATGAGGAAAGGGCGGTCAAATACCTGCGCTGGGTGGAAAAAGGCAGGGTGCTGTCTTTGGAATCGGAGAACAAATCATACCAGGCGGTCTTCCGCAAAGCCCGGGAAGTGATCCTCATCGGCCAGGTCATCTGGAGCTGCCGGGCGCACAAATAGCCGGGGTTTCATACGCCTATAGCAAATGGCACGGGATAAAACAATTCTTATCATCGATCGGAATTAGTTCCTCACACAGGCAGATAATGCCGCCGCGCCCCATTTTTAGGATAAAATAAAGTATACTTTATTTTATCCTAAAAATGCTGGTGTCAAGATTAAGAAATTTCGTGCTTTTAGCCAAAAACCCTTACCATTGAAGGCTCACGGGCTTGAAGGCCGCGGAATCGAAGAGGCCGCCGCAGGTCAGTTTCAATTCCGGGATGACGGTCAGGCTCAGGAAGGACAGGGTCATCAGGGGGTGGATGGTCTGGGGGAGGCCCAAATCAACATGGGCGGCGCGCAGAAGCCTCTCCATATCGTCGGCCACCTCCCGGGCCTCGCGGTCGGCCATGAGGCCGGCCACCGGGAGGGCCAGGCCGGCCAGGACCTTCCCGGCCCGGACCACGGCGAAGCCGCCGCCCTGGCCGGCCACCTGCCGGATGGCGGCCAGCATATCCTCGTCGTTATCCCCGGCCACTATGAGATGGTGGGCGTCGTGGGCCACCGTGGTGGCCAGGGCCCCGTTGGAAAGGCCGTAGCCGGACAGGACGCCCAAACCCAGGCGGCCGCTGGCCCGACGCCTTTCAATGACGGCCAGCTTGTTCAGCCCCGGGTTGAGGCGGGGGTCGAAACAGCCGGCCGGGTCGCGGTCGACCGTAAGTTCCAGGCGGTCGGTCAGAAGGCTTCCGGGCCGGACCCCGATGGCCAGGACCCGGCCGCTTTTAAGGGGGAGGGCCAGGTCGGCCTGGCTCAAGGGGGCCAGGCGCACCGTGTTCAGGACTCCCACCGGCGGCAAATCCTTTATCTCCACGGTCAGGCGTCCCTCCCGGGCCACTTCCCGGCCTTGGCTGAAAACGTGGCGGGCCTGGAAATCCTTCAAATCCCCGACTATGACCAGGTCGGCCGCATAGCCCGGGGCCAGGGCGCCCCGGCCCTTGAGCCCGTAACATTCCGCCGCGTTCAGGGTGGCCATGGTCACGGCCGCCAGAGGGTCCAGGCCGGCCCGGACGGCCAGGCGCAGGCTGTGGTTTATATGGCCGTGGGCCAGGATATCGGCCGGTTCCCGGTCATCGGTGCAGAACAGGCAGCGCCTGAGGTTGGCCGGGGTGACGGCCGGGAGAAGCTTTATGAGGTCATGGCTGCTGGAGCCTTCCCGCAGAAGGACATACTGGCCCCGGGCCAGGCGGCCCAAGGCGGCTTCCGGGTCCCCGCATTCGTGGTCGGTCAGTATCCCCGCGGCCGCGTAGGCCGAAAGCCGGCGCCCGGCCAGGCCCGGGCTGTGGCCGTCCATGACCAGGCCCCGGGACCGGGCCAGTAAGAGCTTGTCCAGCACGCCTTCGTCCCGATCCACCACCCCGGGAAAGTTCATGACCTCGCCCAGGCCCAGGACTCCTTCCCGGCCCGCCAGGCCGGCCAGGTCGGCCGCGCCCAGTTCGGCCCCGGCTTCCTCGAAGGACGTGGCCGGCACGCAGGAGGGCAGCATGATATGGACATTCAAAGGCAGGTTCCGGGTGGAGGCCAGCATATACTCTATCCCGGCCAGGCCGAGGACATTGGCTATCTCGTGGGGGTCGGCCACTACGGTGGTGGTGCCGAAGGGCAGGACGGCCCGGGCGAACCGGGGCGGGGTCAGGGCCGAGGATTCTATGTGCACATGGCCGTCGATGAGGCCGGGGAGGACGATGCCGCCCCGGGCGTCGAAGGTTTCCGCGGCTTCGTAGCCCTCGCCCCAGCCCAGGATAAGGCCGCCGCCCAGGGCCAGGGGGCCGTCAAACAGGGTCTGGCCGAAGACATCGGCCAGGCGGCAGTTGGTGATCAGAAGATCGGCCGGGACCCGGCCGGCGGCCTGGTCTATCAACCGGCTCAAGATTTCGTGGTCGTTCATGGTCGGCTCCCGGGGTTCGCTATCGATCGCGCGGCAGAAAATGGGAAGGGACCGTCTTCAGAACCTTGGCCAGTTCCCTGGCTTTGCCCCTCGGGATCGCCCGCTTGTTTTTCTCATATTCACTCACATGACTCTGGGGTACCTTAATAGCCGCCGCCAATTCTTTCTGAGTCATCTCGGCCCTCAGGCGCAAGCCGCGAAGCATCCGGCCCATGCGCTCCTCTTCCGGCATGGGCGGGATGGTCATAACTTCGTCGTCAATTACCAGTTCGCCTCCCAGCTTGGCCACCAGGGCGGCCACCACCTCAAAATTGTCCACCGGAATGCTCAGTTGAGCTGTCATCAGGCCTTGATTGCTCATAGCACCCTCACTTTCAATATGGAGCCCGGCCTCTCTGCCCTACATATTCAACACGGCAGAGAACAACTCTGGTTTCACCCTGGCCGTCTTCAAAAATCAGCCAGAGCGCCACCTTGTTCCGGGTCAGATGGCAATGATAGGCGTTGGGCGCATATTGCCTCACTGGGCCTAAGCTACGCCAGCCGCGCCCCAGGGGCTTGCCGGCCGTCTCCCGCAAATCCTGTTCCAAGGCTTCGAGAATGTCCTTCTCGTCTTGATTCAGTTCTTCTTTGGCCTTAAACGCTTTTTTGGTGTATTGGATAACAACGGGCATTCGGCCTCTTTTGAGATAATATATCTCAAAATATCTCAAGTGTCAAATTTTCCGTCAGTTGCGGGCAAAAAACGCGGAACGCCTCATTCAAGGGCGAAATGCGGATTCAATTTAATGATGACGGCCTGGATTTGCGGAAAAGGCCTCGGTTGCCATTTCCCGTCCATTGGGCTAAACTGAAAATGCCCACGCTCCAAAAGGGAGGCGCGAAATGACGACCATACACAAAACTGTTGAAATTCCCACTGATCGCCGTCTTCACCTTAGCCTGGAACTTCCCAACGAACTGCCGCCCGGGCCAGCGGAATTACATATGGAATTTTTACCATCCAAAACCAAAACTACCCAGACCACCTTGGCCGCCTTTGCCGGCTGCCTAAAGGACGACACCAGCTTTGTCGGTGACGCCCTCGAAATCCAAAGGAAAATGCGGGATGAATGGTAAATTTGTTCTTGATACCAATACCATCATCTATCATCTTCAGGGGCTGAGACCGTGGACAGGCTTCATTAAAGAACTGCGCCCGTCTAACGTATTTGCCAGCGTCATTACCAGGATGGAACTATTGGCCTGGGACGACCTGACAACGGAAGGCGAGAGACAAGTCAGGTCATTTTTGGATTCGCTGAATATTACATCATTGTCAGACGCGATTGAAACAGAGGCCATATCCTTGAGGCGCAAGGCCCGACTGAAATTGCCGGACGCGATTGTCGCCGCTACCGCTGTTGTTTTTGAAGCGACATTGGTCACCAATGACAAAGCTATGGCCTGCTTGAACTGGCCTGATCTCAAAGTCATCATCCCTACCTGATTTTGATGGCCTCAGTCCAATAAAAGGGGGGCTTCGGCCTCTTCCGGCCTGGCCTCCGCCGCCCCGCCCGACCTGAAGGCCAGGCCGTCGCCCCGGCTGTTCAGTTCCACCATAAGGCTCTGCCCTTCCAGTATTTCCCCGTTCAGAAGCCCCAGGGCCAGGGGATCCATCAGTTCGGCCTGGAGGACCCGCTTGAGGGGCCGGGCGCCGTATACCGGGTCATAGCCGACCCGGGCCAGGAAGGCCAGGGCCTCGGACGAAAGGTCCAGGGTCAGCTTGCGCTCGGCCAGGCGGGCGGACAGGAGCTCGACCTGAATGGTCACGATGCGCCGGATATTTTCTTCGGTCAGGGCCTGGAAAGTGACCGTGTCGTCGATGCGGTTCAAGAATTCCGGCCGGAAATGGCGCTTTAAGGCCTCCCCGACCTTGGGGCTGGCCGGGCCCTCCTCGGCGATGAATTCCGATCCGATATTGGAGGTCATGATGACCACGGTATTCTTGAAATCCACGGTGCGGCCCTGTCCGTCGGTCAGGCGGCCGTCGTCGAGAAGCTGGAGAAAGACGTTGAAAACCTCGGGGTGGGCCTTTTCCACCTCGTCGAACAACAGGACGCTGTAAGGCTTGCGCCGCGCGGCCTCGGTCAGGTAGCCGCCCTCCTCGTAGCCCACATAGCCGGGCGGGGCCCCGATGAGGCGGGCCACGGCGTGCTTTTCCATGAATTCGCTCATGTCCAGCCGAACCAGGGCGTTTTCGTCGTCGAAGAGGAATTCGGCCAGGGCCTTGGCCAGTTCGGTCTTGCCCACCCCGGTGGGGCCCAGGAAAATGAAGGAGCCTATGGGCCGGCCGGGGTCGCCGAGGCCGGCCCGGGCCCGGCGCACGGCCTTGGAGACCGCTTCGATGGCCGGGGTCTGCCCGACCACCCGCCGGGCCAGGCGCTCTTCCATCCGGACCAGCTTCTCCCTTTCGGCCTCCAGAAGACGGCTGACCGGGATGCCCGTCCACTTGGCCACGACGGCGGCTATGTCGTCGGCCGTGACCTCCTCCCGCACCAGGCCGCCGGCGGCCAAAGCCGATATCTCGGCAAGTTCGGCGGTCAGGGCCGGCAGGCGGCCATACTGCAATTCCGCGGCCCGGGCCAGGTCCCCTTCGGCCTGGGCTTTTTCCATGGCCGCCCGGACCGTTTCCAGTTCGGCCTTAAGGCCCGCGGCCCGGGTCAGGAGATCCTTGTCGGCCTGCCACTTGGCCGAGAGGGCCGCCTCCCGGGCCGAAAGGTTTTCGATCTCCTTTTCCAGCTTGGCCAGGCGCTCGGCGGCCCCCGGGTCGCTCTCTTTTTTCAGGGCTTCGCGTTCGATGGAGAGGGTCAGGACGCGGCGCTTGAGTTCGTCGAGTTCCGCGGGCAGGCTGTCTATTTCCAGCCTCAGGCCGCTGGCGGCCTCGTCCATAAGGTCAATGGCCTTGTCGGGCAGGAAACGGTCGGTGATATAGCGGCGGGAAAGGGCGGCCGCGGCCACCAGGGCCCCGTCCTTGATGCCGACCCGGTGGTGGACCTCATAGCGCTCCTTAAGGCCGCGCAGGATGCTGATGGTGTCCTCCACCGTGGGTTCATCCACCAGCACCGGGGCGAAACGGCGCTCCAGGGCCGGATCCTTTTCAATGTTCTTTCTGTATTCGCCGATGGTGGTGGCCCCCACCACCCGCATCTCCCCCCGGGCCAGGGGCGGCTTGAGCATATTGCCGGCGTCCAGGCTGCCTTCGCTTTTGCCGGCCCCGACCAGGGTGTGGATCTCGTCTATGAACAGGATCATCTCCCCGGACGAAGCCTCGACCTCCTTGATGACCGCCTTCAGGCGGTCCTCGAATTCGCCGCGGAACTTGGCCCCGGCCAGGAGCGCGCCCAGGTCCAGGGACAGTATCCTTTTGTTCTTGAGCGACTCCGGCACATCGCCGGAGACCAGGCGCCGGGCCAGGCCCTCGACGACGGCGGTCTTGCCCACCCCCGGCTCGCCTATCAGCACCGGGTTGTTCTTGGTGCGGCGGGACAGGACCTGGATGACCCGGCGGATCTCCTCGTCCCGGCCTATGACCGGGTCCAGCTTCCGCCGCCGGGCTTCGTCGGTGAGGTCCCGGGTGAATTTCTGCAAGGCCTGGAATTTTTCCTCCGGGTTCTGGTCCGTGACCCTGGTCTGGCCGCGCAGTTCCTGGAGGGCCTTGAAAACCAGGTCCCGGGTCAGGCCGGCGTCCAGAAAGGCCCGGGCCGCCGGCTGCTCCTTCCGGGCCAGGACGGCCAGAAGCAGGTGCTCGGTGGAGACGAACTCGTCCCGCATTTTTTCAGCCTCGGCCAGGGCCAGGTCCAGGGCTGTCTTTAAATCCGTCCCCACATAACTGGTCAGGCCCGTGCCTGAGACGCGGGGCAGCTTGTCCAGTTCCCGCTCCAGGCCTTCGGCCACCTGCCCCAGGGGCACGCCGGCCTTGGCCAGCACCGGCCGGACCAGACCTTCAGGCTGGCCCAACAGGCTAAAGGCCAGATGAAGAGGCGTCACCTCCTGCTGGCCCCGCTGGTCGGCCAGGTGGCCGGCCTCGTTCAGGGCCTCCTGACTTTTCAGGGTGAACTTGTCGTAGCGCATGGGCATCATCTCCTGAATACTGCTGAAAAAACGGCGGTCTTCGGGATATGGTAAGTTCCGCTCCCGCCCCTGTCAAGCGTGGCCGGGCCTGAATTATCCGGCTTTCTTTTTGAATTTGAATATGTTATAACCTTGGCATGGGGTGACTTCAAAACTGTGAGATGGGTTTTTCTGTTTCCCGGCAAGACCAGGACGCCCTTCCTGGCCACCGGCATAGCCGATTTTCTCCAGCGGCTCCGCCCCCTGGCTGAAGCCCGGGAACTGGTGGTCAAGGGGGCTGTCGGACCGGACTCGGCCGCGCCTCTGCACCGGGCCCGGGAAGGGGCGGCCATTCTGGCCCGCCTGAAACCGGGGGATTATCTGGCAGCCCTGGACCAGCGCGGCGAAAACCTGTCTTCGGCCGGGCTGGCCGCCCGCATCGGCCGGCTCCGCGAAAACGGGGTCAAGACCATCAACCTGGCC
>Ga0082212_10010174_pt1 | contig 12073 bp, 24 predicted proteins | sample TergutNt197P3_FD_71548 | JGI IMG/M metagenome (GOLD analysis project Ga0082212, IMG submission 71548) | Neocapritermes taracua P3 segment gut microbial communities from Petit-Saut dam, French Guiana - Nt197 P3 | ecosystem: Host-associated > Arthropoda: Insects > Digestive system > Gut ... | reverse complement strand
AGATTAAACTCTAGTAGTCTCTGATCTTGGGTAAAATCCCAAGGGATTCGCGGCGGAGGTCATGTTGGCGCTGCAGCGAGGCGTCAACCAATAACCGTACGAGGAGGAAGAATCAATGGTCAAAGCGATCATCGGAAAAAAAGTCGGCATGACTCAAATATTCGATGAAAACGGCAAGGTCGTTCCGGTAACAGTCATAGAAGCCGGGCCTTGCGTCGTCGTGCAGAAGAAGTCGAGCGAAAAAGATGGGTACGAATCCGTCCAGCTCGGGTTTCAGGACATTAAAACGCATAAACTCTCAAAGCCTGAACAGGGCCATCTGAAAAAGGCAAATGTGCAGGCGAAAAAGTACCTCAAAGAGTTCCGGTTTGACGATGTGTCCGCGTACAATGTCGGCGACGAGCTGAAAGCGGACGTCTTTTCAGAGGGTGACAGGGTAGACGTTACGGGCATATCAAGGGGTAAAGGTTTTGCGGGCGTCATCAAGCGCCACGGAGCGGGCAGAACGCCCTCATCGCACGGCGGCGGTCCGGTCCACAGGCATGCCGGGTCGATGGGTTCGGGCACCGATCCGTCACGCATCTTCAAAGGGAAGATAGGCGCGGGGCATATGGGCGCGGAGCAAGTCACCATCCAAAACCTCGACGTCGTAAAAGTAGACCCCGCCCTCAATATGATCGCCGTGAGAGGCGCGATACCCGGCCCGAGGGGCGGTCTCGTAAGCCTGAAAAACACGGTAAAGAACGCATAGTGAAGGGGGGTTGGTGTCAATATGCCTGAATGCAAAGTATACAACATGGCGGGTAAGGTAGTCGGCGATGTGACTCTTCCCGAAGCCATTTTCGGCGTGGAGCCGAACATCACGGCGATACACGCCGTCGTAAAAAACCACCTGGCCAACAAACGGCAGGGGACCCAATCGGCGCTCACGCGCGCCGAGGTATCGGGCGGCGGAGCAAAACCGTATCGCCAAAAAGGAACAGGCCGCGCGCGCCAGGGCTCCACGAGGGTTCCGCATTACACGCACGGCGGCGTCGCATTTGCGCCAAAGCCGCGCAGCTACAGATATTCACTCAATAAAAAATACCGTAGGCTCGCATTGAAGTCCGCGTTGTCGCTCAAAGCTTCCGGCGACAACATCATTGTAGTCGACGGCATCGAAATGGAAAATATTAAGACAAAGGACTTCAGACTATTCCTGGAAGCGATCGGCGCTTCAAAAAAAGCTCTCGTGGTAACGCCCGAGGCAAGTAAAAACGTCGTTTTGAGCGCGAGGAACCTTCCGGGCGTCAAGACGACGTTTGCTACGCTGCTAAGCACGTACGATATCATGAACGCGCAGTCGTTCGTCGTCGACAAGGCGGCGCTTGGTTTGATCGAGGAGGTGTACGCATGACGAGAACTTCTTATGACATTATTCTGCGTCCGATCATAACGGAACAGTCGATGGAGCACGTCGATCTCAAAAAATACGTGTTCGAGGTAGCGCGCGACGCCAATAAAATCGAGATTAAAAAGGCGGTCGAGGAAATATTCGGCGTCGAGGTCGCCAAGGTCACGACGCTGAACATGAGGGGCAAGGTCAAACGTGTCGGCCGCTATCCCGACGGCAGCAGGAGCGCATGGAAGAAAGCGGTCGTGAGATTGACCGACGGTTCGAAGACCATAGAGTTCTTTGAAGGAATGGTGTAATGGCGGCTAGCGACTAGCGGTTAGCGAATGTTTGGGCGGCCACGGCCGTTCACTGGGAGGAAGAAACGTGTCTGTTAAATTATACAAGCCGACTACCCCGTCGAGGAGGCATATGTCGGTTTCCGGTTTCGACGGAATAGACAAGAGGGCAAGGCCGGAACGCGGTCTGACGCAGGTCCTCAAAAAACATGCGGGACGCAACAGCTATGGGCGTATAACCGTGCGCCACAGAGGCGGAGGCAACCGTAGAAAATACAGGATCATCGATTTCAAGCGCAACAAGTTCGACGTGCCCGGCACGGTCCTGCGGCTTGAGTACGACCCGAACCGCTCGGCGAATATAGCGCTTATCGAATACGAAGACAATGAACGCAGGTATATCCTGGCGCCTGCCGGTCTTTCGAAGGGCGACACCGTGATTTCCTCAAAGACCGCCGATATAAAGCCGGGTAATGCGCTGCCCATCACTTCCATCCCTGTCGGCACCGTAATTCACAACATCGAGCTTCACCCCGGCAAGGGCGCGCAGCTTGTGCGAAGCGCAGGGACGTCGGCCCAGCTTATGGCGAGGGAAGGCGTGATGGCGCAGGTGCGGCTGCCCTCGGGCGAATACAGGCTCGTCCGCAGCAACTGCATGGCCACGATTGGCCAGGTCGGGAATGTGGACCACGCCAACATCCATATCGGCAAAGCGGGACGCAAGCGCCACATGGGCATCCGTCCGACGGTTCGCGGTTCGGCGATGAACCCGGTTGACCATCCGCACGGCGGCGGCGAGGGAAAAAGCCCGATAGGCAGACCGGGTCCCGTCACCCCGTGGGGGAAACCGACGCTCGGTTACAAGACCCGCAAGTCAAAGAATCCAAACGATAAATACATAGTCAAGCGCCGCGGCAAGAAATAGGAGGAATGCTACATGAGCAGAAGTGTAAAAAAGGGCCCCTTTGCCGCGCCTGAGCTTGTGAGGCGTGTCGAGGAAATGAACTCGTCAGGGGAGAAAAAGGTTCTCAGGACGTGGTCACGCGCAAGCACGATATTCCCGTCATTCGTCGGGCATACGATAGCCGTCCATGACGGACGCCGCCACGTACCCGTGTACATCACGGAGGACATGGTCGGTCACAAGCTCGGCGAGTTTGCTCCCACGCGTACCTACAGAGGACACGCGGGAAGCAAGACGTCAAGATAGGGGGACTGATCAACCATGGAAGCGAAAGCACATTTGAAGTATGCGCGCATCTCTCCCAGGAAGGTAAAAATAGTCTGCGACCTAATAAGGGGCAAGGACGCGACAGCGGCAAAGGCGATTCTGATGCAGACGCCAAAGGCGGCGTCCGAACTTCTCCTGAAGCTGCTGAACAGCGCCGTCGCGAACGCGGAAAACAATCATGACATGGATCCCGAGAAGCTTTATGTTTCCGCGACATTTGCGAACCCCGGCCCAATCCTCAAGAGGATAAGACCCCAACCGCGCGGCAGGGCTTACAGGATAAACAAGAGAACGTCGCATATAACCGTCGTTGTGGCGGAGAAGGAATAGGGGGAGGTTGGCTTATGGGACAGAAGGTTAATCCGCACGGCTTCCGCGTCGGCGTGATAAAAGACTGGGATTCCCGCTGGTACGCGAGGGCTGACAAAGTCGGCGACCTTATAATCGAAGATTACAATATCCGCAAGTACCTGAAGAATCTGCTGTTTTCGGCGGGTGTGCCAAGAATAGAGATCGAGCGCGACAACGCCAAGGTCAGGATATTCATTCACTGCTCAAGGCCGGGCGTCGTCATCGGCAAAGGCGGAGCCGAGATCGAGAAGCTTCGTCTGGATATAGAAAAAAGAATAGGCAAGCCCGTGGCGCTTTCGATCGTGGAAGTAAAGAACCCCGATACTAACGCGCAACTGATCGCCGAGGGCATTGCGGCAAAGCTGGAAAAGCGCATCGGTTTCCGACGCGCAATGAAGAATGCGATGAGCAGGGCCATGAGGCTCGGCGTCAGGGGTATCAAGGTCATGGTCGCTGGTCGTCTGGGCGGCGCCGAGATAGCGCGAAGCGAAACCTATCACGAAGGCACGATACCGCTGCAGACGCTCAGGGCCGACATCGAGTACGGTTTCGCGGAAGCGGCGACAACATACGGCCGCATAGGCGTCAAGGTTTGGGTATATAACGGGGAAATCCTCAGCCAGACGCTACGCACGACGCCGAGGACGATGGATACGTCGCGTCCGCCAAGGGATCGGCGCGACCGTAACGACCGGGACCGCGGCAATCGCGGACCCCGCGGCCCACAGCAGGGCGGATACGGCGGAGGGTATAACCGCGGTCCGCAGGGCGGTCAGGGCGGCGGGTATTCCCAGGGCGGCGGCTACAACCGCAACACACAGGGCCAGGGCGGCGGATATAGCCGTCCTCCGCAGCAGGGCGGTGGCGCGCCACAGGGCCAGGGTGGATACAATCGCCCCGCGCAGCAGGGCGGATACAACCGCGCCCCGCAGCAAAACGGAGGCAGCCCCGCAGCGCCGGCGGAACCTGCAGCACAGGCGGCCGCGACGCCGGCCGTGGGAGAAGGAGGCGTTGACTGATGCTTTTGCCTAAGAGGGTTAAATACCGCAAGTCGCAGCGTGGCAGGATGAGAGGCGTGGCAACGAGGGGCAACACCATCACTTACGGCGAGTACGCCATGCAGGCTCTTGAGCCCGCGTGGATAACGTCAAATCAAATAGAGGCCGCCCGTATAGCGATGACGCGTTACTCAAAACGCGGCGGCAAGGTGTGGATAAAAATATTCCCGGACAAACCGGTGACGTCCAAGCCGGCGGAGACAAGGATGGGCTCGGGCAAGGGCTCCCCGGACTACTGGGTGGCGGTCGTCAAGCCCGGCAGGGTGATGTTCGAGATCGCGGGAGTCACGGAGGAAGTGGCGCGGGAGGCGATACGCCTGGCGGGACACAAGATTCCCTGCAAGGTAAAGTTCATCAAACGCGAGATGGCAAGCGAGACAGGTGGTGAATGATATGAAGGCAAGCGAGGTAGTGAAACTCAGTCCGGGCGAGCTTGAGGAAAAGCTCATTGGATTAAAAAAAGACCTCTTTTTATTAAGGATGCAGCATGCGACGAATCAGCTTGACAACCCCATAAGGATATCCCAGGTCAGAAAAGACATTGCCCGAGTCAAGACTGTCATTCGCCAAAAGCAGCTTGAGCAGTAAGGGGGGGTATTTAAAAATGAGCGAGAACAGAACGTCTTCCAGAAAGACACGGACAGGAAAAGTCGTTTCCGACAAAATGGACAAAACGATAGTCGTGGCGGTCGAGGATCGTACACCTCACCCGCTTTACAAGAAAATAATAAAAAGGACATACAAGCTCAAGGCGCATGACGAAAACAACGAGTGCGGCGTCGGCGACAGGGTACGTGTAATGGAGACCCGCCCGTTGTCGAAGGAGAAACGCTGGAGGCTTGTGGAGATAATAGAGAAGGCGAAGTAGGGGAGATGATCAGATGATACAACAGGAAACATTTCTCAAGGTCGCCGACAATACCGGCGCGAAAGAGATCAAATGTATCCGCGTGCTCGGCGGTTCCGGCAGGAAGTACGGCAGCATCGGCGACGTCATCGTCGCTTCCGTGCGCAAAGCGGCGCCGGGCGGGACGGTAAAGAAGGGCGAAGTCGTCAGGGCCGTCATCGTCCGCACGGCCAAGGGCGTACATAGGGCCGACGGCACATATGTGCGGTTTGACGAGAACGCGGCCGTCCTGATCCGTGAGGACAAAAACCCGAGAGGAACGCGTATATTCGGCCCGGTGGCCCGCGAGCTTCGCGACAAGGAATACATGAAAATTCTGTCGCTTGCTCCCGAAGTAATATAACAACACAATCTATGCCACGGGGAGGAAAAGGCATATGCACGTCAAAACGAATGACACAGTGATAGTGCTGTCAGGCAGGGACAAAGGAAAGCAGGGCAAGGTCCTGCGGGCGTTTCCGAAGGACGGCAAGCTCATCATCGAGGGCATAAGCGTCGCCAAGAAACACCAGAAACCAAGAAAGCAGGGCGAAGAAGGCGGCATCATCAAGATGGAGACCCCGATATACGCGTGCAAGGTCATGCGCGTCTGCCCGAAATGCGACAAGCCGACGAAGCCCGCCCACAGTTTCGACGACGACGGCAGGAAGTTCCGGATCTGCAAAAAGTGCGGCGCCGAGATCTGAAAAGAGGAGTATCGTTGATATGACTAGAATGAAAAAGAAATACTCGGAGGAAGCCGCTCCCGCGTTGATGAAGAAATTCGGCTATAAAAGCGTCATGCAGATACCAAAGGTCGATAAAATTGTCGTCAATGTGGGCTGCGGGGACGCGCGCGACAACGCAAAGGCACTTGAGGCGGTCGTCAAGGATATCTCGACGATAACAGGCCAAAAGGCGGTCATCACCAAGGCGCGAAAGTCGGTCGCGAACTTCAAGCTTCGCGAGGGGATGCCCGTCGGCGTAAAAGTGACGCTCAGGCAGGACCGTATGTGGGAGTTCCTCGACAGGTTGCTGAACGTGGCGTTGCCCCGCGTGCGTGACTTCAGGGGCATAAGCGCAAACTCGTTCGACGGCAGGGGAAATTACGCGCTTGGACTGAAAGAGCAGCTCGTTTTCCCCGAGATCGACTACGACAAGATCGAAAAGCTGCGCGGTATGGATATCGTCATCTGCACGACGGCGAAGACCGATGAAGAAGCTCGCGAGCTGCTGACATATCTCGGCGCTCCGTTCATCCAATGACTTCAAGGAAGGAATGGTCATAAAAGATGGCAAAAAAAGCGATGATACTCAAACAGCAGAGGGAGCCCAAGTTCTCTTCGCGCCGTTACAACCGTTGCAAGATCTGCGGCCGCCCTCACGCGTACTTACGCGACTACGGCGTCTGTCGTATCTGCTTCCGCAATCTGGCCTATAAAGGGCAAATCCCGGGTGTGCGAAAAGCCTCGTGGTAGCTCTTTGCCCCGCAAAAACCTACGGCAATGTTTCGCGATGACAAAACAGCCTCTTCACATGGAAGGGGAAGGAGGAATTCAGTATGCATATAACCGACCCGATTGCCGATATGCTGACGCGCATAAGAAACGCCAGCTCGGCAAAGCATATTACGGTCGAGATACCGGCGTCGAACATGAAAAAGTCGATAGCGGATATCCTGATGCAAGAAGGTTATATAAAAAACTACCAGCTAATCAACGACGGATTGCAGGGCGTTATCAGAATAACGCTGAAGTATAATGGAAACGAAAAAGCGATAGCCGGCCTCAGGCGCGTGTCGAAACCGGGTCTTAGGGTTTACGCGGGCGCCGACGAACTGCCTTATGTGCTGCGCGGGCTGGGCATCGCAATCGTATCGACATCCAGGGGCGTTATGACCGACAAGAGGGCCAGGGCGGCGAATGTCGGCGGCGAAGTCCTTGCGTTCGTGTGGTAGGGAGGTTCGTCATGTCAAGAATCGGAAAAGCCCCCATAACGATACCCGCCGGCGTTGATGTAAAAATTTCGGATACGAACGTCGTGACCGTCAAAGGGCCGAAAGGCGTCCTCGAACGGGCCATAGACCCTGAAATAAAGATAGTTTCCGACGGCTCCATCATAAATGTGACCCGCCCGTCAGATCTGCCGAAGCACAGAAGTATGCACGGCCTGTCCCGTTCGCTTGTGAACAACATGGTCGTAGGCGTGACGGAAGGCTATAAAAAAGAGCTGGACATAGTCGGCGTCGGCCTGAGAGCGGCAAAAGAAGGAAAGAAGCTCGTGATGAACCTGGGGTACTCCCATCAGGTCATCGTCGAGGAAACCGACAGCATCGCGATAGACGTCCCCTCGCCGAATAAGGTGATCATAAGCGGCATCGACAAACAGGCGGTCGGTCAGTTTGCAGCGGACGTCAGGAAAAAGAGACCGCCCGAACCGTACAAGGGCAAGGGAATCAAATATTCGGACGAGGTCGTTCGCCGCAAAGAAGGCAAGACCGGCGCCAAATAGGAGGCACGACTACAATGATAAAAAGACCCGACACCAATGCGCAAAGGAAAAGGCGTCACAGGAGGGTACGCGGAAAGATTTCCGGCACGTCCGCGCGCCCCAGGCTCAATGTGTTCCGAAGCGAGAAGCATATATATGCCCAAGTCATCGACGACGTCAACGGCAATACATTATGTTCCGCATCATCGGTGGAAAAGGAGTTTGGCATCTCCGGCTCAAACAAGGAAGGCGCGAAAAAGGTCGGCAAACTTGTCGCGGAACGCGCGCTCTCCAAGGGGATCACCAACGTAGTTTTCGACCGCGGCGGATATATATATCATGGACGCGTCAAAGAGCTTGCGGAAGCCGCCCGCGAGGGCGGGCTGACTTTCTGACGAGGAGGAGGAACGTTCATGCCTTACAATAACACGAGCAACAGCAATAACAACAGAAGGGACAACAGAAGGGATAACAGGAGGGATGAACCCCCGCCCGAATTCTCCGAGAAGGTTGTTTCCCTCAACCGCGTTTCCAAGACGGTCAAGGGCGGCCGCATATTCAAGTTCGCGGCGCTTTGCGTCGTCGGGGACGGCAAGGGCCGCGTGGGCTTCGGACTCGGCAAGGCCGGGGAGGTTTCCGAGGCTATCCGAAAGGGTATCGAGGACGCAAAGAAGAACGTGACCAACGTTACGATATCCGGCAGCACCATTCCTCACGAGGTAATCGGCGTTTTCGGAGCCGGCAGGGTGCTTCTGAAACCGGCGCCTCCGGGAACGGGCGTTATTGCGGGCGGGGCGGTCAGGGCCGTCGTCGAAGCGGCCGGAATTTCCGATATCAGGACTAAATGCCTGCGTTCAAACAATCCCCAGAATGTCGTCGCGGCCACGATGGTCGGCCTTAAATCACTGCGCGACGCGGCGCAGGTCGCAAAGACGAGGGGCAAGAGCGTGGAAGAGATTAGAGGGTAGGTGTTGATTATGGCACAGTTAAGGATAAAGCTTATAAAGAGCTTGAATGGCAGGCATGATAAGCACATCGCGACTGCCATATCCCTCGGGCTTAGGAAAATAGGCAGTGAGACTGTCCAGCCTGACAACCCCCAGACCAGAGGGAAGATCGCAAAGATCAGCTATCTGATCTCAGTGACGGAAGAGTGAGGAGGGCAAAACAATGACTTTACAAGAACTTCATCCTGCAAGCGGTTCAACCACCGTCGGCAAACGCAAAGGACGCGGACACGGCACAGGCAATGGGAAAACTGCCGGGCGCGGACACAAAGGTCAAAAGTCGCGCAGCGGCGGCGGAACCAGGATAGGCTTCGAAGGCGGGCAGATGCCGCTTGCGAGGCGCGTCCCGAAAAGGGGATTCAATAATATTTTTGCAAAACCGCTGACGGCTATCAACATTGCGGATCTTGACAGGTTTCCCGACGGCGCTGACGTCGGCGTTCAGGAACTGATGGATTCAGGCGTTCTGACACAATGCAAATACGGCGTGAAAATTCTGGGGAACGGCACAATAGCGAAAAAACTGACGGTTAGAGCGTCAGCGTTCTCCGAGTCGGCCAAGAAGAAAATCGAGGCGGCCGGCGGGAAGGCCGAGGTGGTGTGAAGTGCTTTCAACACTGCGAAACGCATGGAAAGTCGATGAGATAAGGAAAAAACTCCTATTCACAATGTTCATGATCCTGCTGTACAGGCTGGGCAACGCAGTAACGGTGCCATATGTCGATACAGCGCTTATGAGCGAGTATTTCAAATCCCTTTCAAATACGATACTCGCGTGGTTCAATACGATGTCGGGAAGCGCGCTCGAGCGGGCTTCGCTCTTCGCGCTGTCGATACAGCCCTACATCAACGCATCGATCATCATACAGCTTCTTACGATAGCGGTTCCCGCCCTCGAACGCCTGCAAAAGGACGGCGGCGAGGACGGCAAGAAGAAGATCGAAAAAATCACGAGGTATTCCACCATAGCTATTGCGCTGCTTCAGGGTTACGGTTACTATGTCCTGATAAACAGCAACGGAATGCTTGCTCCTTCAGCCACAGGCTTCTGGCCGCCGGTCATAATCGTCGCTACATTCGTAGCCGGCAGCGCCCTTCTGATGTGGATGGGCGAGCAGATCACAGAGTTCGGCATAGGCAACGGAATCTCGATCATCCTTTTCGTGAGCATTGTCGCTCGGTTCCCGACTCAGGTGGGCCAGCTGGTTAGAGACTTTATCAACACTCCCTCGAACTGGTGGATATACATCCTCATGCTGATAGGCGCGCTGGCGATCGTTGTCCTGATAGTCATAGTCACCAACTCGGAGCGCAGGATACCGGTCCAGTACTCAAAACGTGTAGTAGGAAGGAAAATGTACGGGGGGCAGTCCACCCACCTTCCGATGAAGGTGAACATGTCGGGCGTGCTGCCTATCATATTTGCGCAGTCCATCGCTTCGGTGCCCGCGACGATCGTCGTGTTCGTGCCGAGTTGGGAGGGGAGCTGGATTATGGACCATGTGTTCAATACCACGACGCTTCCATATGCGCTGCTATACTTCCTGCTGATTCTTTTCTTCTCGTATTTTTATTCGACTGTGCAATTCAATCCTATTGAAATTGCGAATAATCTTCGTAAGAACGGCGGGTTCATACCGGGCTTCCGAGCAGGGAAGCCAACGTCTGAATTTATCCAGAAGGTGCTGACGAAGATCACGCTTTTCGGCGCCCTGTATCTGGCCGTCATTGCCATTACGCCGATCCTGATAAGCTTTTTCTCAGTCGCGGCGGCAAACTCGGGCATATCCCTTGGCGGGACGTCGATCATAATTGTCGTAAGCGTTGCGCTCGAAACGATCAACCAACTGGAGTCGCAACTGTTGATGAGGCACTACAAGGGGTTCCTTGAATAGGAATATGCTGTAATGATTAAGCGAAAAAATGCTCATGAAATTGAATTGATGCGCCGTGTCGGTATTATTACCGCGGCAGCCCGGCAGCTTGCCGGGAGTATGGTGCAGGCAGGCGCGACTACCCAAAGTATCAATAAAAGAGTTCATGAGTTCATCCGCTCCAAAGGCGCAAAGCCCGCTTTTCTGGGTTACAACGGGTTTCCGGCAAGCGTTTGCATATCGGTAAACGAGCAAGTGATCCACGGTATTCCGTCGTCGCGGAGACTGATTGACGGCGACGTTGTCAGTATCGATGTGGGCGCAGTCAAGGATGGTTTTGTTGGCGACTGTGCAGCGACATACATTGCGGGCAACGGGACAGACGAGTCGCAGAAACTCATTGAAGTCACCCGCCAATGCTTTTATGAAGGCCTGAAATACGCTCGCGTTGGATACAGAGTGTCCGATATTTCAGGAGCAATACAGCGCCATGCGGAAGAATACGGCTACTCGGTAGTAAGGGATTATATCGGGCATGGCATCGGCAATGAAATGCACGAGCCGCCGGAAGTCCCGAACTTCGTGCAAAAGCCGCGCAAGAAAGCCGACCCGCGCCTCGTTCCGGGCATGACGCTCGCGGTAGAGCCGATGGTCAACGCAGGCGGGTTCGAGATCAAGATCCTCGACGACGGCTGGACAGTCGTCACAGCGGACGGAAAAAACTCGGCTCACTACGAAAACACCATCTTGATCACGGAAGATGAGCCTGAAATACTCACTGTCTGCGAGGGAATGCCATGAGGATCGATGTAGCAGATGTAGTAATATCGCTCAACGGCCGCGATGAAGGCAAGCGTTTTCTGATAATCGGTACGGAGGATGAGTATTCACTGCTTGCCGACGGGAAGGGCCGCAAGGCCGAAAAGCCCAAACGGAAGAAAAACAAGCATTTGAAACTGGAGGATAAAGCTGACGGTAATATCGCCGCGAAACTCCAAAACGGCGAGAAGGTCACAAACAATGAAATCAGGCGGGCCCTTGCGGAGTATGTAGCAGCCCGCGGCGAAAAGGGAGGTATGTAAGGTTGGCAAAGGACGACATGATCGAGCTGGAAGGAATCGTAGTCGAGTCGCTGCCTAACACTATGTTCCATGTTGACATAGGTAAAGGGCATACAATTCTGGCGCATATCTCCGGAAAGCTGCGAATGAACTTTATCAGGATACTCCCCGGGGACAAGGTCACGGTGCAAATGTCGCCGTATGATCTGACTCGCGGGAGAATCACATGGAGAAGCAAGTAGGAGGTAGTTAAATGAAAGTCAGGCCGTCGGTCAAGCCCATGTGCGAAAAGTGCAAGGTCATCAAGCGCAAGGGCAGGGTAATGGTGATTTGCGAAAACCCCAAACACAAACAAAGACAAGGATAATAGCGGCTAGCGGTTGCAAACAACTAGACGCATACCAATAATTTTGAAAGGACTGATTACTAAATATGGCACGTATT